>Ga0308309_10001431_pt1 | contig 14265 bp, 16 predicted proteins | sample HubBroMetageWFT5_FD_192491 | JGI IMG/M metagenome (GOLD analysis project Ga0308309, IMG submission 192491) | Warmed and freeze-thawed soil microbial communities from the Hubbard Brook experimental Forest, New Hampshire - Hubbard Brook CCASE Soil... | ecosystem: Environmental > Terrestrial >...
TGGAAAGACCAGCGCGAGACGGAGCCGTCGGTCACAGAGTCATAGCACTTGAGCATTGAGACCTCGGTGGGCTTCTGCTGGGGAAACCAGTACCACTCGTGGTCGGGACGGTAGGTGAAGCGGGTGGTCTCGCCGACGCGGTCGTCGTAGATCCGGTAGTTGGTGATGTACGGCTGGTCGGCGAAGGAGGGAGGCGCAGAGCACGAAGGGGAACTGCTCGACTGTCTCCATCGGCTTGGCGAGGTTGATCGACATGAACCGCCGCGACATCTTCCTGTCGGCCTCTTCCGTGTAGTGCTGAGCGCGCCCGAAGTTCCGCCGGTTCCTGGTGAGCAGCTCGCGGCAGCGCACGCGGCCGCTGTTGTCGTTCAGGTCATTGTGCACAAGGTTGGCGTAACGGGCGTTCACACCCGGGTTCTTGTTGTCCTGGTCTTCCGTGCGGTCGCCCGCGTAGTCCTTGTCGAAGACGTCGTGGTTGTAGACCAGCGCGTCGGTCGCATCCGGGAAGAACTCGAGCAGCAGCTTCTCGATCTCGGGGTAGAAGACGCGCTCCACCTCCGCCGAATCGTAGAAGTTCGAGCACGCGGACTCGAGGTGCGCCAGCGAGACACCGAGCCGGTCCATGCATTCGGGCTGTTGGGCGAGAGGCCCGGGTAGTACTCGCCGATGCGCCGCGCGTCGCGCATCACCCGCGGGAAATAGAGGTCCCGCCGCCGGTTGTCCTCCTCGTTCTGCGCAGGATCTCCGCTATGTCGGCGCGCGCCGGGTCCCGCCAGAAAGCGTTGGACGGGACGACGGAGTAGGTCGGCCGCTCGCAGACAGTTATAGGGCAGCGGCAGCGCCAGGCTGCCTTCGGGCGCCTTGATGCCGTTCGCGCGTATGTAAGCCATGCACCCGTCGTAGTCGCGGAACCCGAGGCCCCACCGGGTTTCGATCGGGCCCGGTGGCGCATTGTCGATCATGTCGATAACTCGCTGGCCCTCGCCCTCAGCGATCCGGGTGAGCGCGTCCTCGAGCGCCGCGGCGGTTCCCGCATCGCCCTCCCGGTCGAACGACATGTAGGACAGGCCGCCGTTCGCCGCGATGGGCGGCGGCTGCCCTTCCGTGCGCTGGAGCGGCGGCACATATGCCGACGAAGCTCTCTCCGTGTCCGCCGCGACATTGTTGTCGGCGACCTCGAGCTGGCTCATGGCACACCTCCGGTTATTTCGGCCTCACCGCGGCACACAGAGCCTGCGTTTTCCAGACCATAATTTTCCGGTCATGCGAACGTGCGCTGCGCTTGCCACGCAAACGCCGCGCTCTTTCCAACTGGAAATGTCATCGAGACGAATATCCGTGTTAGGCCCCCAAACCAAGCCGCCCATCAAGCGAATGTCTGACTTCCGTGCGTCCTGGCTCGGAAGCGAACCGGCAGAAAACCACCCGTCGCAGTCATTTAAGAATGACACTTATCCTTTCTGAAACTTGGGGGCGGGTCATCCGCACCCTTGCCTCTCGGCGAGAGCGGGGCGAGCTTGGTCAAGTCGACGGCGCCGGCGGCACCTCGCCAGCCGCCGTTAGCCCACTCGGCATGGCAGTCACCAGGCCGTTCGCTCGGGCGCCGGCTGACGCGGCCGGTCGGTCGGCGCTCGACGGTCGGGTGAACGTACTTTGCGCATAGGCCACGCGGCCGCCTCGCTGGGGTTTTCCGCAGGCCCGTCCCTGCATGTCTCTCGAGAGCTGGAGCCCGCGGGCGCCGCCCCCAACCCGGGCGCCGGAAAAATTTCCCCGGAGGGCGAGCCCTCCTCCTCGCGGCCGCTGCGCTGCAAATTTTCCCGCCTCCCGGGTCCTCCGCGGTGCTTCGGCCGCTTCGCGCAGAGGCTCGCGGTGATGGCGGCGCCCTATGCGGTCTCCTTGCCCGCGACATCGCAGGGGACGGTCCCCGCGAGACAACCCAAGGAGACGCGTTATGGCTATCACGCTCGGCACGTTCACCAAGCTCGACGACGGCGTCTATGCCGGCACCCTCAAGACCCTCAACGTCACCGCGACGCTCGCCATCGTCCCGGTCGACAGGACCAGCGACAAGGCGCCCGATCACCGGGTCTACGCCGGTCAGCGCTACGAGGTCGGCGCCGGCTGGAGCCAGGTCGCGAAGTCGAGCGGCGAGACCTACGTCAACCTCAAGATCGGCGCTCCCGAATTCGGCCTCAACTGGCTCCACTGCCGCCTGGTCAAGCGCGAGACCCCGGCCGACGACGGCACCACCCACATCGTCCTCTGGGATCCTCGCGACTGAGCGCGGACGGTCGCCCCGCCGGCATCACGCCGGCGGGGCTCTTTCTTTTTTTGGTCGAGCTGGGGCCGGAAAGGGAACGGCTTCTCTCCCGCCGATTGTCCGAACCAAATCCGTCTCGCCGGAATCCCAAGCATGTCATGCCGAACTGGGCCGCCTCAACGATGCTGCGGTCTCCCCCAATTTTGCCGGGCGCAGAGAGCGCGCATGCGCGTGCGAATTTTTATCGCGCCGACAAAATTGGTTCCCCCGCGCCCCGCTGCGCGGCGCCTGCGGGCGTCGTTGACCCGGCCCGGCATGACCCCCGCCTTCCGTCTTTCAACACGGAAGGAGACCACGATGATTACTCTCTACGACCACATCCAGGAACTGCGAGCCGAGCTACGGGGCTGCCGCTTCACCCCGCGAGCGCGCCGCTGTCGAGGCCGAGCTCGCGAAGGCCGTCGCCGATCAGGCCGAAGTTGAGCGCGCTTTCGATCAAGCCCTCGCAGCCCTCGATCGGGCGGCATAGGTGACCGGGGCCGCGGCATAGGCGGCCCCTTCCCACGCAACCGCGGCGATCGAGCGCAGCTAGCTAGCAAGCGGAGATTTTCCTGGGCTCGCCGGGACCACGTGGCCGGTGCGGCATGATTCCCGGTTGCCGCTTTTGGTTGGTTTGCCCTGGCTTTGACAACGGCACGGCTGCTGGCAGACCTGTCATGCCAACGAAGCGGAAACGCTATCCTCGCCTCAAGTCGCGGGTCGCGCGCGCAACCGCTTTGCATCAGCGCGTGGCCGCAGGTCAAGCGATGCCGGCCGAGGCCGACGATACCAGCGCATCATCAACGAGTTTCGCCGCAAATTCCACAACGGCGCTTTCTCCCCCGAGAGCGCGCGGCGGTTCGGGATCGAATGACCGGCGGGACCGGTTCCGTTGCGGCCTTTGCCTCCGCCGCCGACGAGCTCTGCCGCCAGGAAATCGCGCGCATCCGAAATGCCATGGTCCCGAAGCGACGAACAGTGTCTCCAGCTGCTCGCGATCAATTCCGAGTTCGGCCGCGAGCATCGGCAACCTCCCGCCGCGAGCCACCGTCTTCGGTACTTCGCTGCCGACCGGCTGATTGGCGAGGGAATATTTCTTCAGATGTTGCGAATCGAAAATGAGATAGGCGGGCAGATTGGGATATTCATGCCGCACTGGGTCGAACCACCGCAGCTGCGGCACGATCCCTTGGAAGAACGTCTCGTCCGCAAAGCGCTGGCCAAATCTATTCACGACTATCGTGTGCGGGCTACAGAGTTCGACGATCCCGGCATGGACGCAGGTCGGCATTCCGCCCGGCACTTCCGGCGGAATGGTGTAGGACAACATCACCCGCAGGCTGTTTTCGATCTTGTGCAATACGCCGCCGATCTCTGCGCCCAGCACGAGGCCGTCACCAGTAAGGGATGCCGGCGCCGAGCCCGATGCCTCGTGAGCAAAGCCGGGAAGCTGCTCGAACCGCCTGCACATTTGCGGGTTTGCACTGTAGCCGCCGGTGGCGAGGATGACGCCTTTGCGGGTGGTGAGGGTTTTACCTGAACGCATCACCACACCAGTCACGCGGTGGTCTTCGACCGCAAGCCTTTCCACGTGCTGATCGGTGAGCGTCACGCCGCGGGCTCGCAGCGCCCTGAGAAAATGGCAGATCAAGCCTAGCCCTTTGCCGCGCATATCCTGGTGTTTGCGTTCGCGGACGACGTCCGGGTCCCAGTGCGAAAAGCTGTTGATGCCGCCCCAGGCGATTTGCTCTTCCATCGTCACAAAACAGGGCACATCATCGGGCACTGCGACGCGTTCGTGCCAGTCGCCAAGATCGAATCCCGAAATGAGGTCGACCTCGACTGAGCGTCCGACGGCGTGAGAGCCAGGGGACTTGCCGTAATAATGATCGGTTAGGCCGCGCACGACATGGAAACGGACGCCGCATTGCTCAAAGAATCTTAGCGCTGCCGGTGAATGCTCGACGAACGCGGACATTCGCGTGTCGTCGCAACTGCCGCCGCCGAGAAACCGCATATAGGCAATGACTTCGTCCCGCGTGTCGCGGTGGCCGGCCGCCTGTGCCAGATGATTGTGGCCAACCCAGATCAGCCCATAGGAACTGACAGTGCCGCCTCCGAGCCTGCTGGCCTTTTCGAGAAAGAGCGGCCGCAAGCCGAGTTCGTGGGCTGCGAGCGCCGCGGCCAGGCCGGCGACGCCAGATCCGAGAATGATGACGTCCCAGGGGTCGCTGGAGATCATCAACGCAATACTCCCTTCACGCTCAACTGACATTCTCCGAATTGCCGGGCCGGAACCTGGATGCCGGATGGTCGGCGCCGAGCCGCGCCCGACCTGGGCCATAGAGCTTTTCACGCAATGTGCCGCAGGCGTAATCCAGCTTGAAACGCCCGCGCCTTTGCAGCTCGGGAACGACCAGATCGACGAAATCGACGAAGGTTTCGGGCGTCACCGCGTAGGCCAGGTTGAAACCGTCTATGTCGGTCTCTTCGACCCAGGCGATCAGCTCGTCCGTAACCTCTTCGGGCGAGCCGACCACCACCGGCCCGCGGCCCCCGATCGCGGCGTGCTTCGCGATTTCCCGCAACGTCCACACCCGGTCCGGGTCAGCAGTGGTGAAGGCTTCCAGCGCCGAGGTCTGCGCGTCCTGCCGGCTGTGGCGGATCGGCTCGTCGGGTCCGTGGGTCGAGAAATCAACACCGGTCCAGCCGGACATCAGCACCAGCGCGCCTTCCTCGCTAGCATAGGACCGGTATTCCTCGAGCTTGGCCCTGGCGGCTTTGGAGGCCTCCGCGGTGATCACGGTCATCATCGTGAGAATCAAAATCTCGGCAGGGTTACGACCCGCCGCTCCCGCTCGCCGGCGGATGTCGGCAACGATCGGCGCGATCACCTGCTTCGAGGGCCCGTTGATAAAAACGCATTCGGCGTGGGTTGCGGCGAATTGGCGTCCACGCGACGACGCGCCGGCTTGGTAGAGCAGCGGTGTGCGCTGCGGCGAGGGTTCGCACAGGTGCATGGCTTCGATCTGGAAATATGTGCCGTCGTGCCGGATGCGATGCACCTTATCCGGCCGCGCGAAGACGCGGTGCCCGTGGTCGCGCAGAACCGCCCCGTCTTCCCAGCTGCCCTCCCACAGCTTGTAGACGATCTGCATGTATTCTTCCGCGATTTCGTAGCGCGTGTCGTGCTCAGGCTGTCGCGAAAGCCCCACGCCCTTGGCGGCGCTGTTCAGATATCCGGTGACCACATTCCAGCCGATGCGCCCGCCGGTCAGGTGATCGAGCGTCGAAAACCGGCGCGCCAGCGTATACGGATGTTCGTAGGAGACCGCGCAGGTGACACCGAAGCCCAGATTGCGCGTGACGTACGCCATTGCCGGGATGAGCAATAGTGGATCGTTCACTGGCACCTGTACCGCGTTCGCAATGGCCGCGTCGGGCGATCCGCGGTACACGTCGTAAACGCCGAGCACATCGGCCAGGAACAGCGCGTCGAATTTGCCGCGCTCGAGGATGCGCGCCAGCTCGACCCAGTAGTCGAGCGTGTTGTAGCGATCGGCGCGATCGCGTGGATGCGTCCACAAACCGGGCGACTGATGCCCGACACAGTTCATATCGAAGGCATTCAGGCGGATTTGCCTTGGCATCTGGTTCCTCTTGCTCCGGCCGGATGCGGAACCTACACCGTTGGCGATTATCGCTGAAGCAACGGGGTTAGGACACCATGGATGCGAGTGAATTGCGCGCGCTGCAGGCGCCGTTAAAAAAGCAGTATCGGGAGCGGCCCGAAACCGCGAATACGCCGGCGCGCGCCGAGGCAATACTCGATCTGGATCGCAGCGCCTGCCGCGTGCGCTCTTGGGTTGGCGAGACCAGCGCCGGCCTGCATCCGGCGACGGGCGGCGATGGAAGCCTGGCCTGTTCCGCAGACATGCTGCTGGAGGCGCTGGTCGCCTGTGCCGGCGTAACGATAAGCGCAGTCGCCACCGCGATGGGCGTGAAGCTTCGGGGCGGGCGGGTGATCGCTGAGGGCCATTGGGATGCGCGCGGCACGCTCGGCGTCGACCGCGAGGCGCCGGTCGGCCTCTCCGACATCGCGCTGACATTTGAATTGGGTACCGACGCCGATGCCGCGACGGTGCAGCGTCTCGTCGAGATGAGCGAGCGGTTCTGCGTCATCTACCAGACCTTGCGTAGGCCGCCCGGACTTTCGGCAACGCACCGGATAGTAGCCGGAGACTGATACCAGATCGGGCGGTACCCATCAGCTCACCGGCCTCCACGGGACCCTTTCGAATTTGCGGTGGCGGTAAGTGCCATATCCACCGGAACAGCTGACCTTCGGTTATTGCCTTGGCGGCGATTCAATTCAAAGCTTCGAGCGCCTTGTCCGGACACAGGTCGGTGCGCCCCCTCGGCAGCCACAGCCGGGTGCCGCGGGCGTCCTGGTCGTATTTGCGCCGTGACAGGAACAGCTCGATGCCGCCGACGCGTCACGTGTTCGAGCGTGAGCCCAGAGATCGCGCTCGGCCGCAAGGCTGCGGCTAAGCCGACGAGCAGCAGCCTTGCGGCCGGTCGCGGACCCCTGGGAGGGTCTCCGGGATCGCCCAGGTGCATGCTCGCGCCAATACTGTTATGTTCATTTCGAGGAGGTCCAAATGGACAGGACGGTTGACGTGACCATTCCGGTCGAGCCTGAGGCGGCAGCCGCACTGGTTGACGCGCGTAACCGCGAGGCGGTCGGTCGCCTGGTGAGCCGCGTGCTCCGCCCGCGCTCCGGTCCGAGCCCCCTCGCCGAGGCGATCGCCGAAATGAAGGCCGCCGCGCGGGCGGCGGGCCTAACCGACGCGGACATCGACGCCGAGCTCGCAGCCTACAACGCGGAGCGCTGCGACCGCCGCACCGCCGATTGATCATCTTCGACGCCTCAGCCCTGGTAAGCGCGGCGCTCAAGGCGGACAGCGTCCCGGAGCGCGCTCTGCTGCGTGCCGAAGAAGTCGATGTATTCGCTCTTTCTGCCCCAGTCGATGCCGAGATTGCCGGGGTTCTGGGGCGCCCCAAGTTCGCGTTCGCGATTCCGCTCGCGCGTCGTGAGCGCGTCCTCGAAATCCTGCGGCGTGCGGCCGTGTGGTTCGAGCCGGCGGTGCCGGTAACCGACTGCAGGGATCCAAAGGACGACAAGTATCTGGAACTCGCTCTTGCGGCTGGTGCCGAGACCATCGTCAGCAGCGATGACGATCTACTCGTACTCCACCCCTGGCGCGGCGTACACATCCTGCGTCCTGCGGACTATCTGGCCCGTGTGTGATCCGAGGTTCTTTTCCAATGGTTGGCGAGCCAGATTCGTTCGTTGCGCAGCGGGCCGACACCCGACCTTCACAGGATATCGTGGCCGGAAAACTGCTTGAGCCGCGCGATGTGGACGCCCTGGGCGACGCCGCTCGAGATCGCGCCACGCCTGAGGCTGTGGCCGGCAAACCCCGCCGCGTCCAGCCCGGCGAGGCCGGTCCAATTCTTGACAATCAGCGCGATCGAATCGGTGTCGATCGGGTTGGTACCAATCCGGTAGCGGTCGGCTACCGGCTTTCTCTTAGCGCCCCGCGGAACACGCGGCGGTGGCAGGCGCCAGATCCGCCGGAACAGCGCGCCTTCACTGATCGCCGCGGCGGCGAGCCAGGCCTCGAGCGCCGCGACCGGACAGAGATCGGTGCGCCCTTGCGGCAGCCACAGCCGGGTGCCGCGGGCATCCTGATCGTTCTTGCGCCACGGCAGGAACAGCTCGATGCCGTCGGCATGACGCACGACATGCGCGAGCGCGAGCCCGGCAATCTCGCTCGGCCGCAGCGCCGCGACAAAGCCGACGAGCAACAGGGCCCGGTCGCGCAATCCGGGCAGCGTCTCCGGAATCGCCAGGATCGTCGCGCGGAGCCGGTCGAGCACCAGCGCGGTCTTCTTGTTGAGCGGGCGTCGGTGGGCGCGTCTGATGCCGGCGAACGTCGTCGAGACCACCGCCTCAGCGGTCGGCGGTGGATAGCCGGCGAGCAGGTGCAGATAGCGGACCGCCGCATGCCGCAGGCGCAACGTGTTGACCGCGAGTTCGGCGCGCGCCTCGGCGGCGAGAAAGGCCGCAACCGTCTCCGGCGAGGCCGGGAGCGCGATCCGGCCGTGAACCCCGCACCAGCCGCAGAAGCGAGCGACGGCGGCGCGGTAGGCGCGGCGCGTGTTTTCCGCACGCGAGGCGCGCCGGTACTGCGCCGCGGCGTCGGCGGCGTCATCAAAGCTCGCGACCGGCGCCGGCAATTCGACGATCGTCTCGAGGTCGAACCAGTGCCGGACGTCCTCGGGCGCAGCGTCGGCCGGCAAGGGCGCGGAAAACTTTTCCGTGCCGGCCGCCGGCGGCTCGAGCAAGATAGCCGGAACGGCGGTATCGTCGGGCGGCATCATCGGATCCCGAGCAGGTGGGGGGAGAACGCGCAGCTGGTCGCGGGGTAGCACATGCAGCGCCGCACGCGTCGTCCGAGCGACCGCTCGCGGGTAGCGCCGGGCTCTGGTCGGCGCGATCGCACAAGGAAGCCTGCCATCCCCCTCCCCTCCCCACCTCAGCCGCGGCCGTCGCGGCCGCCCCCTCCTGATCCCTGATGCCTGACTTCTGGTATTCGGGACAAGGGCGGTTATCCTCTTATCCAAAGTAAAGGATCTTTATACCCATCCGTGTTGGTGAATATGTAAACTGTGCCATTGCAAATATAGGTGTAAAAATTATTTTAGCTTTCCGGTCGTAAGTTTAGCTTTGCTGTAACTCCGACCGGTTATAGTGAGGACGTCTCCGAGCAGCGCGCATGCAGCGGGTGCTGATGTGAGTTGGCCTTAAAGCACCTCACCGCCAACACCGGTGAGCTTCAACACTGCCGGTGTAAGACCGCCGGTCCAACGGTAGTCGAAATGGTTCCCCTGGATGATCGGCGGCAGCAACGAGGGGCGGTAGACCACCAGGTTGGTGCCGCTCGGTCGGCGGACGCTCATATAAACGATTCCGTTTGCCCCGGCGTGGCGCAACGCCTCCCCAAAGGGTTGGGAAGCCGCGTAACTCTCAGGGTCGTAAAGGTCGGGATCGCTCCCCCGCAGACCTCGGACGTCGCAGACCTCGGTGTCAACTTCGCTGATGAGTTCGCGCATTTGGATCACGTGACGAAATCCGCTGGCGGAATGGGCGAGGCGTTTGCTGTGGTGATAGACCGTTTCGGCGATTGCGGTCTCGATTTCGATTGCGCAATACCATGCGCCCAGCGCCTCGTTATTGAACCGTCCGCCGCCCGGGGCCGGATGGCAGAACGCGGCCATGATGAGTGTGGCGCCCGCCTGGCCGGTCAGCCATTCCGAGCGGTTCAGCCGACCCAGCCGCGTCAAGGTCTCGCTAACCCGGTCGTTGGTCAGCGATTCGAGCACTAGCGCGGCTTCGAGGTCGTCTGCTGAGGCTACACTATCGAATACGCCGACAGTGGGCCAGCGGGAGGCGATAAGGCGATACGTGCGCGCCCGGAACCGGGCGCTCGGCGCTTCCTCCGGCCTCAAGGCCAGCCGCCGCGCCAGCCATCGAGATAGCGGCGGACCGCGTAGAGATCGTCGATGCTGCCGCGGAGCATGCGATCGAGGGGACTCCCACCGGCGAACGGGAGGTCAGTGTTCGCCGCCTTCAGCCAGCGGACGCCGCTCGCGTCATCGGCGAAGAGCAGCTTGAGCGCCTTGTAGATGCCTAGCACCAGCGAAATCCGCTCGAGCTGGTCATAGGATAGGGTGCCCACCGCACCGCCCTTCCACTTATGATAGGTGGAGGGCGGCACGCCGCCGAGCAGCACCCGCTGCTGATTTACGGTGAGGCCCCATTCGCCAGCGATGTTGAAGAAAGTGCGTAGCCCAGGACCCGATAGGCGCTCGCGGACCGCCGGGTCATGCCGCTGCGCGAACGGAATCCCTTCCTCCGGCCGCAATAGGATGGCTGCCTCTTGGGGCCCCATCAGCGTATCCATCTCTAGACTATATATCTATATATAGGGCAGTTATCACCTCAATCAAGGCCGTTTGATCCAGGCGTCGCGGGACGCCCAGCGGTTGCGAGCTGATCGAGAACTGCCGTCTACGCGCTTCCTTTTTTCGCAAGCGTCACGGTGGGCCTCGCTGCGTTCTACAGCGGTGCCGGCGTGATCGGCGGGATCATCGTTGGGATCGTCGCCGGGGTCGCCGCGCTCGGCGCGGGACAGTTCGCCTTCGCCGTGGCTCGATCGCCATTCATCCCCGCTGCGATCGCGCTGCTGTTTGCCGTCCCGGCGGCGATCGCCGGCTATCATGCGATCCTTGCCGTTGCCCACATCGGAGTGCCGTCACAAGGATGGCGCGCGGCGATTGCCGTTATCGGCGGGATTCTCGTGGGCGGCACGGCCTGGGGACGGATGACGCTCCTGGCACACCCGCTCGGGACCAGTAGGCCTTCGCCGCCGGTCCGGCACAGCCGTTGCTGAAGGCCGCGAGCACGGAGGATTAAGCCGGCCCAACTCGTCTTGGTAGGTTGAATGGCCGTCAGGATCAGCCGTGCCCGAGCATGACCGGTAACACCGCGGACATTGAACCGTCTTCCATCCGGTGTGAAATCTGCCGGCTAGGCTGACGACCCGCCGATGCTGGGACCGGCACGCGGTGACCTAGCCGAGGAGGACTACGACGCCTTTTCCTACGCCAGGGTTTCTTTCTCTTCGCCTGGCATGCCGGGCATCTTGTGCAGGCCATGCGACCTCCGCCACGTCTTCTCCCAATGACGCTGTTCGGGTCGCGCGAGCCACGCGGCCTCTCTTTGGCTTGATCTGGCTGAAGGGCGGCTGCGCCTCGATCGCCCGAGCCGCAACGGCGCCGGATCGACTTTCTTCCCCTGGGCTATGCCCATTCCTCGCGAGGCAACAAAGTCTCACCGGCGCCATCCTCCGCTCCGCTCCGGCCCGAGAGCGGGTGCGTCGTCGATCGCCTCCGGCTCTCCGATCGCCGTCGAGGCCGCGGTGGTCGTGGGCTCGAGACAGCCAAGGAGAAGTGACATGGCGAACATCGGTTCCTTCAAGAAGGTCGGCAGCGAGTTGCAGGGCGAGATCGTCACCCTGAGCGTCCAGACCAAGGGCGTCCGCATCGTCCCCGAGGCCAACCGGGTCAACGACAACGTTCCCAGCCACCGGGTCTTTGTCGGCCGCGCCGAGATCGGGGCCGCCTGGTCGAAGCGCTCCAACGAGGGCCGCGACTACCTCTCGCTCAAGCTCGACGATCCGAGCTTCACGGCGCCCATCTACGCCAACCTCTTCGAGGACGAGGACGGCGAGGGCTACAGCCTGATCTGGTCCCGCGGCCGCAGGGCCAACGGCGAGTAAGCCGAACCCGGCGATAAGGCTCCGCCCGGACTTCCGGGCGGGGCTTTCGCGCCGTCATTGACCGTCCGCGGCAGCCGGTCATGCCATTCGGCGTTCCGCCGATGTCTACGCACTTGGCGCGCGGCCACTTCGCGCCTTCACCCTCCACTGAAGCCACAATGCCCAGCGCCCTCTTTAGTCGTCGGCGGTCAAAGCTGAATCAACCCGCGGCTTCGCGACAATTTTTGTTGACCCTCATCTCACGCGGACCGAACTCCGTGTCGCCGTTGGATGTTCCCGCTTGTGATGGCACACGCGGTTGAGAATCCGCTATAAGCCTCGGCAAGGGAGGAATTCGCGCAACGGGTCACCGCCGGCACCATCTGGGGCATGGCGTCCCCTAACGGCGGCCAATGCCGATCTCAAGGTGGCTTAGCCTGTATAAGCGACTATTTTAGTCGTATGAGTGGTGTGTAGTCCGAAGCTTCGGGAGATGATCATGAATGGTCACCTCCCGGCAGGTCCGGGCCGCGCGGGCGTTCTTGGCCTGGACGCAGGAGCTGCTCGCGGACAAGGCCTTGGTCGCGTTGACCGCGTTGAAGCGGCTCGAATCCGATCGGCTCTCCCTCCGCAACGCGACACGGGACGCCGTGCGGAAAGCGCTCGACGCCGCAGGCATCGTGTTCCTATCTTCCGGCCGCGGAGAGGGCGTCATGCTAGTCCGGCAGGAGACAAGAAAACCGAACGAAGAGGCTTGAACAGGTGAGGACAACAGTCGAGGGGGAGGCGACATTGACCAAACCGAGGATAGACGCGCCGATATTAGATCAGACGCCCACCGCCGACCAACTGACCGACTATGACCGACTCCATCTGATCACTTATATCCGGCTACTCGACGCCGACACGGACGGCATACCGTGGGAGGAGGCGTCGCATTCGATATTGCACATTGATCCCAAAACCGAGCCCGAGCGCGCCAGACGGGCGCATCGAAGCTATCTGGCGCGAGCGCAGTGGATGACCCTCGCCGTATACTGACTGACGAGAAGCTGCGAAAATCCGGCGATTCGCGCTGACAAACGCGGCAGATGCGGATTGCATCGGTCCGCGACCGCGAATCCGTCTCAACGCTCCGTAATAAGTTCCCAGCACCTTTGGTTATCGGCTGATAACCACGGCTGCCATTTTAACTTTTGGAACGCAACCCCAGGATTTGGAACTACCTGGGTTTACTCCGCTCTCGACAAATAATACCGGCTTCCTGTGATCCCCAGATGTGGTAGAGTGATTAGGCAAGCGTACCATGTTTGGGGGATAGGCGATGCCAGCATACTTTTTTCGCAGCGAACCGGGGGCGGCGGAGCTGCGGCGCCTGGCACGGCACGAGAGCGGGCGTGTCTGCCAGCGGGTTCTGATGATCGCGAACCTGCTCGAGGGGATGGAGCATGAGGAAGCGGCGCGGCTGGCCGGGCTGAGCCGGTCAGCGGCTTACGAATGGCATAACCGGTATGAAGAGGACGGCATCGAGGGATTGCGTGATCGGCCGCGTCCGGGTCGACAGCCACGGGTAGACGCGGTGACGGGCGCGCGGTTCAAGGAGCGGATTGTCGCTGGCGCCGAGCTGGAGCGGGACGGGGTAGTGGCGTTTCGCGCGGTCGACGCACAACGAATATTGAAGGAGGAGTTTGATATCGATTGCAGCCTGTCGAGCACCTACCGGCTGCTGCATCGGATAAAGTTGAGTTGGTTGGCGCCGCGCCCGCGCCACCCGCAGGCCGATGCGACGGCGCAGGCGGCGTTTTCGCAACTGTTGGATTGCAATTAGAGCGAGTCCGGGCGGCGCAAGCGCCCGGTACGCGAGTCGAGGTATGGTTTCAGGACGAGGCTCGCATCGGCCAGAAGAACAGCCTGACCCGGGTGTGGGGGCAAACCGGCAGCCGGCCAGTGGCGCCGAAGGATCTCGGTTTCGCTTCGGCCTATTTGTTTGGTGCGGTCTGCCCGTCGGAGGGCAAAGCGGCGGCGCTGATCATGCCGATCTGCAATACCGCCGCGATGAACCACCATCTCAGCGAGATCAGCAGCCAGGTCGCCGCGGATGCCCATGCCGTGGTGATCCTCGATGGTGCCAGTTGGCACAACAGCCATGGACTGGTGGTGCCCGGCAATATCACTTTGTTAGCGCTGCCGCCCTACAGCCCGGAGCTCAATCCAGTGGAGCGGATTTGGCACTATCTGCGCAGCCACTGGCTCGCCAACTCGGTGTTTCGTAGCTTGGCCGACATCATGGACGCCTGCGAGATGGCGTGGAACCGGTTCGCCACCAACACCGGCTTGGTCCGCTCGCTCTGCGCGGTCGCCTGGGCTCCGGCTTCGCCCGCTCTATAGCTGGCGCCTGCTATGTGGCCTGAGATCGAAGACACACTCGTGTCCAGAAATTTGCGGAGATCCGTATTATTATCTCGGTGCCGTGTGGTCCCCCATATCGCTCGCGCCGGACGAATTTGTCATAGACCCGGAGCCTTGATCAGTTGTGGGCGGCATACTGGAGCCCGGGCTGATGCCGATGTTGCCGAATAG
>Ga0308309_10001432_pt1 | contig 14263 bp, 15 predicted proteins | sample HubBroMetageWFT5_FD_192491 | JGI IMG/M metagenome (GOLD analysis project Ga0308309, IMG submission 192491) | Warmed and freeze-thawed soil microbial communities from the Hubbard Brook experimental Forest, New Hampshire - Hubbard Brook CCASE Soil... | ecosystem: Environmental > Terrestrial >...
GAACTTGGCGAGCATGAGAGTCCGAGCCCCATGGCGGACGAAGGCCTCTTTCGATCGGCGACAGGCGGCGTCTGGGTCGAGCGCGAGCCCGTAGATGAAATGCAAGATCTGGTCACCCCACCGTCTACCCGCCTCATACCACACCATGTCGGCCAGCAGACAGGCTACGACGGCGAGGCCAAGGGCGAAAGCTAAGGTCATTCGTCCCGAGTCTGCGAGAGCTCCGGCGGCAATCAGAAACAAAATTGCCGGTACTGGCAACCACATTTGGCGCGCGAATACTGAAACGAACAGAACCGAGTAACCATGCTTCACTAGAAGGTGAACGATGGCATTCACAGCTGCGCCTCCTGCGCGGCCTCGGTCGTCGCATAGATCTTGAAGTTGTTTTGAACGTGGGGCGAGTTGCGGTTCTTACCTGGTTTGCCAATACGATGTTCCCAAACGTCGCGCCAGTCCGTTCGACATTTACCCTGACACTTGAACTCTCTCGTACGTCCGCCCATCCGTCCGCCGCAGTCGGGGCACACCCAGTTAAGAATGCCGGAAATGATGTCATCAGTTGTTCGAGACATGGCGTGCGGCATATGCGATTCTCCTCGTTGGACTAGACCGTGTTAGAACACACCCTCAGGTCAGACTCTCGTGCCTCGTCGATGCGCACTCCTCATTCGGCCTCATCTCGCTGAGACGAAATGGGGCGTTTATAAAGCCCGGCCCTGAGCCCAATCTCCGGAGGGCGCCTTCGTAGACACCGCTCCGCGAAGTGAACTGGTTCGAGACCGCTGTTTGACAGGCTTCACGCGCATGGTCCGAGCAAGCTTGGCGCGGGCCCGGGCGAGCTGCGCTTTCACTGTCCCTTGGGGAACACCCAAGACAACCGCAGCTTCCTTCGTGGTTAAGCCGTCGATATCACGCAACTGAAATGCCTGGCGCAGCTTTGGAGAGAGTTGCTTTACGCCCTCCACCAGACGGTTTCGTGCTTCCGCGGTTGAGCAAACCTCTTCCGGACTTGGCTTCGAATCAGGTAGCCGTTCTGAAAATGTGAGACCGTCCTCTCCATGCTCTTCGTCCAGCGACAAGTAGCTACCGCGGCGCCGGCGTAATTGCATCCGCGCGGCGTTGGTGACAATTGTTATTAGCCAGGTCGAAAGTTGCGCTTGCCCTCTGAACTGCCCTAAATGCTTGTAAGCGGAAAGTAGGGCATCCTGGACGGCATCTTCCGCATCTGTTGCGTTCCCCAAGAACCGGAAAGCCCTCCTGTAAAACATCGGCAGGTAGCGCGACACGACGCTGTCCAGTTCCTGAGTGCGTTCGCAAAAGACACCCCCGCGAACTGTTCGATCTCGCTCAGTGAATGTTGCTATTGCCGACATAACGTGTCTCCTCCTTTACGCAACGCGAACGAGCGCGATCCAACTCACGTGTCTTGCGCCCTAGAGCTACATCTGCCGCAACCTGGGTCAAGCAATCGAAGGACCAAAGCGAAGTGCTACAGGAGCGTCCCGTAAATCGCTGACTTTAACGGGGAGATACGTCCAGAGTGGCAATAGTGTGCTGAAATGTCGAAGGCCATCTCGACACCTGTTGACGATTGGTTGACAGGGCAACTCTAGAATCCAAGGTTCAAGGAATCAGCAGAAGTCCGTGGTGAGGTACGGAAATGGCCTTGATAGGAGTCACAGTACTTTTCGCGGCTCGATGCCCAGCTTCTTCATACGGGAGATCAGCGTCGTGCGCTTGATGTCCATGCGTGCTGCGGCACCGTCAGGGCCTGCGACCCGCCCGTTCGTGGCTTTCAGGATGCGGACAATCTCATCACGTTCATTGGCTTCACGCGTGTCCATCATTGGAACGGTCCTGCCATTGTTGCTCAGTTCACTGATCGGGGCTTGCAGCGCCGTGCCATGGGTAAGGATCACCGAACGCTCAATGAAATTTTCTAGCTCACGAATATTTCCCGGCCAATGCCAACCGGAGAGCTTCCTCATGGCCACCGTGGGAATCGACTCGATCCGCCTCTGCATGCGGCGGCCGTACTTCTGCGTGAAGTAGTGGACTAAGAGAGGAATGTCTCCGGGACGTTCGCGCAAAGGAGGGATGCGGATCGGAAACACGTTCAGGCGATAGTACAAGTCGCTGCGGAACTCACGATTCTCCATCATTTTTTCGAGGTCGCGATTGGTGGCCGCTACCAGTCGAACGTCGACCTTCTTGGTCCGATTGCTGCCCAGCCTTTCAAACTCACGTTCCTGCAAAGCGCGCAAGAGCTTCGGCTGGATCTCGATCGATATGTCTCCAACCTCGTCGAGAAACAACGTACCTTGATCGGCGAGTTCAAGCCGGCCAATGTTCTGCGCAATCGCGCCGGTGAAAGCCCCTCGTTCGTGTCCAAAAAGCTCACTCTCGAGCAGTCCGGTTGGAATTGCGGCGCAGTTCAGCTTTACAAAGGTCCGTTCCTTGCGGTGGCTGCGGTCATGAATGGCGCGCGCAATCAATTCCTTTCCCGTGCCGGTTTCGCCAAGAAGCAACACCGTCGAGTCACTGGGAGCGACGGTCTCGACCAGCTTCAAAACGTGGCGGAGCGCCGAACTCTGTCCTACGATTCCTTCAAAATCTATCTCCCCACGGATTTCATCCTCCAAATACAGTTTTTCCTGTGCGAGCTTGTCTTTCAACTCAGCTACCTCGCGATAGGCCAGACGATTCTCGATGGCGATCGCCAATTGCCCCGCGGCACGCAGAAGGAAATCAACGTCTTCCGGGCGGATTGCGTTCTTGGTCCGGCTGCCGAATGTGAGCACGCCGAGCGTCCGACCCCGGCTGATCAGGGGCAGAGCGCAACCCGACTCGATGCCTTCGGCGCGAACCTGAGAGCTGACATAGGGAACCAGTTGTTCCCGACTGAGATCCAACACGACAGGCTTGCCGGCTTTAAATGCCGTGCCTACTACGGAACCCTCGATCGGTTGCAGCGCACCCTCCTTCGCGAATCCCTTACTCTCTGGGAAGTCCATAGCCGTTTGGCTCAAGTGGACGTGCTCCGCATCTGGCAGCCACACCGCAACGATGTCGCAGTGCATGACTTGCCGAATGCTCGCGGACACGGTGCGGAGGAGTTCGCGAGACTCGAGAGTGGAGACCAAAGTAGCCGTCATGTCCAGGAGCAACTTCAGCCGGTCGCTCTCGCGCTGCAATTCCGGTCTTGCGGTCCGCAACTCGTGAGAATTGAGTAACTGGTCCGGTAGCATCGAAGAGGTGCTCATTTGTTAAACCTGCGGAAAGGAAAGCCGCGATCGCTACGCGTGCCGATCGGCGTGGCTAGGCGCAGGCGTCCGTGCTGTGCACTTTGGCGGCGTAGACCACTTTTCCGATTGGCCTGATGCTCATATCTTCCCCTTTCACGGTTCCGATTAAGCCAGAACCGCGGAGGCGAAGCAATTGGACGATGGTATCGATCAATACCTTCGCATCGCTCGGCGGGAACGGGTTTGCTGGGCGGAATCAACTGGCTTGATGCCGAGATCGGCGGACCAATCCCACTGATCACTTCATAGTGTTCCTGGTTCAATCGTGAGATCGTTGCTGACAAGCGACTCATTGAGTTCCGTTATGACGCTTGACCCGAACTTTCAACCACCCAGGACGAAACGACAAGTACCGCGTTCGTCGATTTGCCTGATCTGATGTAACGAGGATGCAGAAGGTTTCGATAAAATGTCGCCGCCTTGTTCACCTGGCGAGTCCGGTGCTGAAGCGCTCGATCATCTTTCCCGCGGTTGATTTGTGTGAGCCAGTCTTGGATGAAAACTTCGGGGAAGACCGACACTATCCAGCCTCAATTGAATCCTCTGACAGTCCGGCGCCATCCTAAGAAGCTAGTACTATGAATGACAAACCAGGGAAAGTTTTGGTGGTGGAGTCTGACGACAGTCTCAGAGAGCACATCGTCACTGTGCTGAGCGACGGAGGATATGAGGTCTCGACCGACTGCCAGGCAGGACTGAAGGCAGTCGTCGCCTTCAACCCTGATGCAGTTGTGCTCGGCGCCGACCCGCCCCGGCTCGATTGTTGTGACCTTCTTTCCGAAATCAAAGGGTCCGAGCACACGCACAACATACGCGTTGTGATGCTGTCTCCGGGAGGGGCAGCCGAGCGCACTCGGGGGATGGATCTCGGAGCCGACGATGCGCTGTCACTGCCTTTCGACTCCCACGAATTGCTGTCGCGCGTGCGTTCACAACTGCGGAATAAGTCCATCGCGGATGACTTTCGAGAGCGACTGCGCCTTGCCGAGGAAAATCGGAACGCTACCCAGCAGGTCGTGACTGCAGTCAACGAAGAACGCCGGACGCTTCGGGTTGGCGGACTGGCGACTATTGCCGTTCTTGTCGTTGCTTCGATGGTATTTTTCTTCTCCTACCGCCGCACCCAGGAACAGAATACCAGGGTGTATGCGGCAATCACTCGACTGCAGACGGGCGTCCTGACAGAACAACAGTTGACGGAACGTTCTCGTCGGGCCCTTGAAAACACTGATCGCAGCCCTTCCCAGGCGAGCGATCCCCAAAAGCTTCGACTTCTGAAGAAGAGCGAAGACCTGAAGTCTCAAATTGCGACCAGCGGCCCAGGAAACGCTTCTGCTTTAGAAAATCAGTTAGCCGCGGTAGAAAGCCGCCTGCAGAAGATTGAGACCGACGGTAAGTTTGCTGAGCGAATTATCCAAGCCTATGAACCCAGCGTCTGCCTTATCCACGTTGTGCTTGCTTTCCGCGACCACACTACAGGATTGAGGCTTCGCTACGCTGGGCTGACGAGCACGGGTGAGCCTGTGACCGACGAACACAACAATCCGCTCGTGGGCCTCACCGGAAATGGTCCGGAAGTACATCTGGATGTCTTCGGCACCGGCTTTCTCGTCTCCGTCGCTGGACAAATTCTCACTAATCATCACGTCGCCGAACCTTGGTGGCAGAATGACGATCTGAAGGAAATGCTTGACCAAGGCGTTGAGCCGGCCATCGTCGAGATGACAGCATATTTTCCCGGCGTTACCAACGGTATTGCCGTCAGCACCGAGAAGATTTCACCTGCTGCGGACGTTGCCGTGGTGAGGGGAAACGTTTCAGACACGGGAATCAAACAAATAGCTCTTGCCGACGGCAGCGGTTCGGCGGTCAGGGGTGGGCCGGTCGTGCTGCTCGGGTATCCCACCGGTCTTGATGCAATTCTGGCGCGCACAGGTGCGGAGACTCTCCAGTCCATCGCGACTGCATCCAAAGGTGATCCGAAGCAGGTCATCGAGGAACTCGCCCGCCGACATCTGATCCGGCCTACCACTACCCAAGGGCATATCGGCGACGTGCTGCCCGACAAGATCGTCTATGATGCCCAAACCACATCAGGCGGCTCTGGAGGCCCGCTTTTCAACAACGATGGCAAGGTCATAGGAATTAACTTTGCCATGGTGCGCGAGTTCGGCGGGTCAAATTTCGCGATTCCTGTCGGCTATGGGAAGTCTCTTCTAAAACCTTAAGCCCTGCGGAAATCGATTGCAAAGGCAATGGGCACGAACTGGGTGGGCCTCTACTCGAGGCGAGGAGTTCAGGGATGTTCGAGAGTATTCTCTGCCAGGTAACAGATTATGATCCCGACATTCTTGAGTCCCTGATCGGGCTCGCAGTCGAGATTGCTCGTGAAGGTCGAGAGGGAAGGCGGGTCGGCACCCTGTTCACACTCGGGGATGAGACCGCCGTGCTCGCGAAATCCAGACCGTTGATTTTAGATCCGTTGTTGGGGCATCCTGAGTCTTCGCGACAGGTCACGAATCTTAATCTCCGCGGGACAGTCAAGGAATTGGCGCAGTTGGACGGTGGGTTTGTGGTAAGCCGCGAAGGAATTGTGCTTTCCGCGTGCCGCTACCTCGACGCCATGGCCGCACAAGTGGACGTGCCTCTGGGACTCGGCAGCCGACATATTGCCGCCGCCAACATGAGCGCTGTGACCAAGGCCGTTGGCATTGTGGTTTCTGAGAGTTCGGTCGTGCGACTTTTCTGCCACGGACAACTGGTCGGTGAGATCATTCCGGAAGTATGGATGATGGACCATGCCCAGCTGGGTGGTACCGCGAAAAGGGAACAGGTCGGCGACCTAACGATTCTGACACCAAGCTTCCGACAAGGCTCGATTGCGAGTGGGAGTGACTAACCGCCGATATATAAGGAACTGAGCCATGGCAACGCTGCAGGAATTCAGGTGTGAGGTCTGTGGACTCGTGACTACGAATCCCATCCACTGGTTCGTGATTCGCTGTGGAGATTCCGCTCTTACCGTGTACCGTTGGAATTCTGAAAGCGCAAACGCGGCCGGAGCCCGGCATTACTGTGGTGAAGGTCATGCTGAGGTGTACATCAGTCGCTGGTTCGAATCAGTGTGCGCGCCGCCGAAGCCAATTTTTAAATAGCGCCTCGCTGATGGGTGCAGCCGCTCTGCTGCCAGCGTCAGGCTTCCTGCCCCCGGCAACCGCGACAAAACAACGACAATGCTGTAATTTCATTCCGGCTCCCATGCTCGTGAGGCATCGATACCAGCTCAACAAAGTATGCTCGAAGCGCGCTACTAATAGCTAATGGCGCAATCTAATCAAGTAATTTGAGCCCGCAGCAGCCTTGGCAGACATTCAGTCATGCCTGAACTGCATGGGCGCCAGATTCAAGGAGGTAGTAGCCATGAGTTCACCAGTTGTTCTAATTACCGGCGCACTGACGGGTATCGGTCGTGCCACAGCTTTGGCCTTCGCGCGTGAAGGAGCGCGGGTGGTTGTTTCCGGTCGACACGACAATGAAGGCCGGAAGTTAGCCAATGAACTGCGCAATCTCGGCGCCGAAGCCGAATTTGTACGAACCGACGTGCGTCACGAAGACGAAGTCAAGAACCTCGTCGACAAGACCATCGCTCGTTTCGGTCGCCTCGACATTGCCGTCAATAACGCTGGCACCGTAGGCGATCCCGGCCCCACAGCCGATGTAACAACCGAAGCCTATCAAGCCATCTTCGACACGAATGTGCTCGGTGTGCTTTTGAGCATGAAGTACGAGATTCGGGCAATGCTTGGGCAAGGCAAAGGCAGCATCGTTAATATCTCATCCTCGTACGGCAAGGTCGGTGGTCCAAACGCTGCGGTGTATGTCGGCAGCAAGCACGCGGTGGAAGGCATCACGAAGTCTGCGGCGCTCGAACTCGCGGGCACAGGCGTCCGTGTCAATATCGTTGGACCCGGCCCGGTGGAAACGGGAATGTTCAACCACTTTGCGCAAACGAAGGAAAACAAAGCAAATTTCCTCGACTCACAAGTTCCCAGCAAACGCATTGGAACTCCCGAAGAAATTGCAAATGCAATCATGTTCATCGGCTCCGACAAGGCTTCCTACATCATCGGGGCATCTCTGGCGGTCGATGGAGGAATGGTCGCGGACTAACCCCAAGGCTGGCGCGCGGGTCGGCACTGAAGACGGTAACCGCTGAACTCTCAGCGACCTGTGCTCACTGGCAGATATAAGGAGGTAAGTAAAATGGCTGCGCTTCAAGGCAAGACTGCATTGGTGACCGGCGCGTCACGGGGAATTGGTCGCGCCACCGCAGTAGCACTCGCGGAAGCCGGGGCGCATGTTCTGGTTCACTATGGCCGTTCCACCCAGGATGCGGAGTCTCTCGTCTCTGGCATCCACGCAAAGGGCGGACGCGCAGATGCGGTCAAGGCGGATTTAGGAACCGCAGACGGAGCAACACTGCTGGCCAACGAAGTCCTCTCCATCGTTGGGGAGCGATTGGATGTACTCGTTTCCAACGCTGGAATCAGCAAGGCAGCAACCATCGAGAATCATACGGTAGAGGATTTTGACAATCTCTTTGCAACGAACGTGCGGGGCCCGTTTTTCCTGGTGCAGCAACTCCTGCCCGTTCTCAGCGAAGGCTCGAACATCATTGTGATCTCTTCGCTCGGGGCGCACGCCGTGGTTGGAAAGCCCGGTTTGGACAACCCTTCGATCCTTGCCTACGCCTCGACCAAGGGAGCGTTAGAGATTCTGGTCAAGAACTGGGCTGCCATTCTTGGGCCGAAAGGTATTCGCGTTAATGCAGTCGCGCCGGGTGTGATCGATACGGATATGTCGAATTTTACGAAGACCGAAGCAGGCCGCGAGGCCGCACTTGGAATGCAAGCACTGAAGCGAATCGGCAAGCCCGAAGATGTTGCGGACGTCGTCGCGTTCCTGGCCTCGGACTCGGCCCGGTGGATAACGGGAGCGAGTATCCCCGTCGACGGTGGGTCGAAGCTCTGAGGAACGCGTCTTGGAGGATAGGCTTCAAAGCCTCTAATGTTCATCGCTCGTCCCCGAAAGTGTTCAGATAATCCCCTCTCCAGAGCGAATAATATTTCTGCGATAACTACGACGGAACAGCTGCCCGGAATATCGACCGCCAATAGGCAGCCCCTCTCGCCGCGATCCTGCCGGCTCCGTTGAGGCGACAGCCCGAACGCATGAATAACTACAGCGCGCTCATCCTTCAGCGGATGCGCCAAATTGGTTGGAAATCGCGAGAATAGCCAACCCGTTTTTTTTGCAACGCCGCCTGGGTCTCGCTACTCCAAAACGGGATAGGCCGGTTGGTGCATCCCGCCTCATCATAGAAGGGAGAACATATGCGGGATCAAAAATTCGCTCTGCAACGAAGCCAAGCACCGGCTAAGAAGTCCGGCGAGTTCCTGATCGGAAACGATCTTCGCGTTACCCGTCTGGGATTCGGCGCGATGCGAATTACCGGGAATGGAGTTTGGGGCGAGCCTGCCGACAGGGCGGAAGCCATCCGCGTTTTGCGGCGCGCTGCGGAGTTAGGGATCAATTTCATCGACACTGCCGATTCCTATGGTCCCGGCGTGAGTGAGGAAATCATAGCTGAGGCACTGCACCCGTATCCGACAGGGCTGGTGATCGCCACCAAGGGCGGCTTTGATCGACCAGGCCCTGGCCAATGGGTCGAGAACGGAAGGCCCGAACACCTGAGAGCCGCTTGCGAAGGCAGCCTGCACCGGTTGCGACTTGAGCGTATCGATCTTTATCAGTTGCATCGAATCGATCCGAAGGTGCCGGCCGAAGATCAGCTGGGTACGCTTAAGGATCTGCAGGCGCAAGGAAAAATCAAACACATCGGCTTATCGGAAGTGAGCGTCAAGCAGATTCGGCATGCGCGAACTATTGTTCCGATTGTGTGCGTGCAGAATCGTTACAGCGTCACCGACCGCGGGTCGGAAGATGTTCTGGAGTACTGCGAACAGGAAAAGCTGGGATTTATTCCGTGGTTTCCGCTGGCGGCCGGGCGTATTTCCGGCTCCGAGAGTCCTATCGGTCGTATCGCAGCACGATGGAAAGCTACCCCATCCCAGGTGGCTCTGGCATGGCTGCTGGGTCGATCTCCAGTTATGCTGCCTATCCCGGGAACTTCCAAGGTCGAACATCTCGAAGAAAATGTGGCAGCAGCGGAATTGAAGATTGACGCAAGTAAGTCTCAGGAGCTTGACGGTTTGGCGCGCGCCAGTTAGGGAAGAGCACCGCCGTTGATTTCGAATCGATCCCACTACAGGAGAGAGCTATGCAAATAGGCATGATCGGTCTGGGGAGGATGGGAGCCAACATGGTGCGGCGGCTCATCCGAAAAGGTCACAGCTGCGTCGTGTTCAACCGATCGCCAGAAGCGGTGAACGAACTCGTCAAGGAAAAGGCTATTGGTGCCGCGTCGCTCGCTGAGGTTGTGAAGAAACTTGAGAAGCCACGAGCAATCTGGCTGATGGTGCCGGCGGCGGCTGTCGATGGCACCATCGCCGATCTTTCACCTCATCTCGAGGCAGGCGATATCCTCATCGACGGGGGCAACTCCTATTACATCGACGATCTCCGGCGGGCAAAACAACTCGCTTCTCAAAAGATCCACTATGTCGATGTGGGAACCAGCGGTGGGGTTTGGGGTCTGGAGCGAGGATACTGCATGATGATTGGGGGCGAGAGCGAGGTCGTGCAGCGGCTCGACCCAATTTTCACTGCGCTAGCTCCCGGGATAGGGGACATTCCACGCACCGTTGGCCGCAATAAGATTGATGGTACTGCCGAACAGGGCTACCTGCACTGCGGCCCAAACGGCGCCGGGCACTTCGTCAAGATGGTCCACAACGGAATCGAATACGGCGTCATGGCGGCATACGCGGAAGGTCTCTCTATCCTCCGTAAAGCTAACGTCGGCAAGCAAGCCAAAGTTGCAGCCGATGCGGAAACTACGCCATTACGCGACCCCGAGCAGTATGAGTACGACATGAATCTACGAGACATCGCGGAGGTTTGGCGTCGCGGTAGCGTGATCGCCTCGTGGCTGCTGGATCTGACAGCGGCGGCACTCGTTCAGGATTCGACCCTTTCGAAGTTTGCCGGCCGTGTCTCTGATTCCGGAGAAGGACGCTGGACGATCAAAGCTGCGATTGACGAAGCAGTGCCAGCTCCAGTTCTCACCACTGCGCTTTACGAGCGATTCAGTTCTCGAGGTGAGGCTGACTTCGCCAACAAGATCTTGTCCGCGATGCGGTATGAGTTTGGTGGACACTTAGAGAAATCCGACGGCGAGAGCAAAGTCGCTTAAGGGGACGCTGCCTGCCGCGTCTCTCTTGTTTTGACAACCTTGTTTTGACAACATGGTAGATGGGTTGGTTCGTATACCGTTTGAAGGGAGTACAAAAGCAATGGCACAGAGCAGTGCAAGCAAAGTTACTCCGATACACAGCGGCGGAATCCTCTCCGCCGGCGCAGTGGCCCCGAATTTCACCTTGCACGTGACGCCGGATCAAACCCTGACGTTGAGTGACTTGCTGGGACGTCCTGTAATCTTAGCGTTTTATCCAGCAGACTGGAGCCCGGTATGCGGCGACCAGATGGCTCTTTACAACGAGATCCTCCCCGAGTTTCGCAAGTACGGAGCGGAACTGCTGGGGGTGTCGGTGGACGGTTCCTGGTGTCACGATGCATTCGCGGCGGCCCGTCATCTGCATTTCCCGCTGCTCTCTGATTTTGAGCCGAAGGGAGCCGTCGCCCGGCAATATGGCGCCTATCGTGCAGCCGATGGAGTCTGTGACCGAGCTTTGTTCGTCATCGACAAGAAGGGAACCATCGCCTGGAGCTATTGCTCGCCGGTTGCCGTGAATCCTGGCGCGGACGGCATTCTGCAGGCTCTTGAGGATTTGCCAAATAAAGACTTGCCGAAATAGGACGAGTTTATGGCCACACTTAAGGTGCCCATCACTGCCGAGGATCACGCCCAAGGTCTTGAAAGCGCGGACGTGACCCTTGTGGAATACGGCGATTACGAGTGTCCGTATTGCGGACAAGCCTATCCCGTCGTCCATCAACTTCAGAAGCAGTTTGCAAAGCGCTTCCGGTTTGTGTTTCGTAATTTTCCTTTGAGCGAAATGCATCCTCATGCCGAAGCCGCCGCCGAGGTTGCGGAGTTTGCCGGCGCACAAGGCAAATTCTGGGAGATGCACGATAAATTGTATGAAAATCAGGGGCGATTGGGCGAAGCCCTCTATGTGGATCTCGCGGAAAAGCTCAAGCTATCCACGACTGCATTGCATCAGGCATTGCAGCAGAAAACATTCGAAGCTCGTGTCCGCGCTGACTTCAAGGGCGGCGTCCGAAGTGGAGTGAACGGAACGCCGACGTTCTTCATCAACGGGCATCGTCATGACGGCTCCTTCGACTTTGAAACACTGGTTTCAGCGATTCGCCAGGCCATGGCAACGGTGAAAAGCGCCTAGAGGTAGGCAAAGCCGGTGCATCTTGCACCTGCTGGCGAGACATATGCGCGCGCGCTCAAACTATTTGTTCATGGCGGCAATGGCAAGTATCGCCAGTTCCCGCAGCCGGCGTTCAAGACCCTTCCGATCACCCTGCACTTCTGGATCGTGTTTGGCTCCATCAGCCGCCCGCACCAGGATGTGGACGATCTGCTCCACGGTGAGCCCCTGTGGAGGCCCTCCAATCGCGCCCGTTTTCTGGAGCGATCGCAAGAATCTCGCGAGCCGATCTTCATATTCCGTATTCAAATCACCGATCCGCGCCCGCGCCAGAGTTGAGAAAGTCTCCTCCAGTTCCGGCATGTGCTCAGATTTGCTGAATAGCTCAAACGCTAATCCGTAGTAGGCATCGAGTAGCCCAGCAAGCCGGTCAACAGCCGTGCCGCCCGCGCCCTCGGCGGCAGCGCATCGCTGTCGCACCTGGTCGCCGAGATATTCAAGAATTGCCAAGAAGACTGCCGCTTTGTTCTCAAAGTGCAGGTATACCGTGCGTTTCGCTACCTGTGCCGCGTTGGCAATATCATCAATGGAGGTCTTGCGATATCCGTATTGAGTAAAGAGCCTCAGTCCCGCCAACACAATGGCATTTGGCCTGGTTGAACCACCGTCCCTGTCGCCGGCGTTTTTTTTCTGAGCCCTTTTCACTGCCATACCATCCAACAGCACGAAGTATACCAGAATGGACTATACGGTATACTTAAGCGACAGAAGACGAATTCCCAAGAGCTTATGCCAACAATCCGAATGGCGGGTTGGGGAGTCTAATGGACCATGCGTGTACGAAAAGAATTAATCGGTTTTATCGTAGTGATTCAGTCCGTTCTTTTCTTGACCCATTATCTCCTCTATGAGACTTGGACCTTTTCACCCGCTGGGAGCGACACCCCCGGCGCATTCTGGATCAAACTCGTGCTCGGATGTTTGTCGGTGAGCTTTATTGCCGCTTCGCTACTTGCTTTTCGATATACAAATGCTGCTCTACGCGCGTTTTACAGGGCTGCTGCGGTTTGGATGGGTCTGGTGAGCTTCCTCTTTCTCGCCGCGGTTTCCTCTTGGATCATTTTCGGAGCTGCGCGGCTGACGGGGCTGAACATGAACTTCCATCGGACCGTGGAACTGCTGTTCGGTGCCGCGGCAGCGGCTGGACTCTACGGGGTCTTCAACGCAAGCTGGACGCGGATCACGCGAACCACGGTGCGGCTCGCGAACTTGCCGGAAGCGTGGCGCGGACGAAGAGCGGCGCTGATCAGCGATGTGCACCTTGGGCACGTGCGAAATGGCAGCTTTCTGCGGCGCCTGGTCGCGAAGACTTTAAGGGAAGAGCCAGACGCGATTTTTGTTGCTGGCGATTTGTATGATGGGACTGCCATCGACGCCGGGCGAGCCGCCGAGCCGTTGAACAAGCTCGTGGCGCCACAGGGCGTGTATTTCGTCGCAGGGAATCATGAACAATTCGGAGACGACAGCAAATATCTGAATGCCATCGCGGCGGCCGGAGTGCGCGTGCTTAGCAATGAGAAGGTGGAAGTGGACGGTTTGCAGATTATCGGCGTCCCGTACAGGAACGCGACGCAGCATGGACAGCTCGCGTCGGTGCTGCATGCGATCGGCTTGGATCGCGACCGCGCGAGTATTCTGTTGACGCATGCGCCTGACCATCCCGAGATCGCGGAGGCCGCCGGCGTCTCCCTGCAGCTGTCTGGGCACACACACCTTGGGCAGTTCTTACCCTGGAGTTGGATGGCGCGGCGGATTTACCGGCAGTTTGTCTATGGCTTGAGCAGCATCGGGAAGATGCAGGTTTTCACCTCGAGCGGAGCAGGAACCTGGGGACCGCCGCTGCGGCTGGGATCGAATTCCGAGATTGTAATGCTTCAGTTCGAGTAACGGTTTGCGAACTCTTACCTCACCACTGATTCAGAATAATCCACGAATTGGCCCGCCGGTTCACAAAACTCACAAACAACTGGTATCACCGTTGCGGTCGAATTTTGAGAATTTCGATCAGTGCGACCCCTTGGAAAATGAAGGTGGTCTTTCGTGTTCTGCGAGAAGCTGTTAGGATATTTCCGTGACAAAGATTTGCGAAAGTTTTGATGATGGTTTTGCCCGCATTCGCAGAACTCCGGATCGCCAGGAGCTCTCTGTGCTGGCTGTTTTGGAAATCGCAGAAGTGCACGGAAAGGCCGAAGTTTGGGGGCGGTTCGGACAGGAATCGCGCTCTTTTGGGCAACAAAGGCACCGCCATGCACGATATGCAAAGTGTGCAAAGCCGCATAAACACTGCTTATTTCGCATCTTGTTGATTTGGCGAGTGGGGACGTAGTTCAGTTGGTTAGAACGCTGCCCTGTCACGGCAGAGGCCGCGGG
>Ga0308309_10001433_pt1 | contig 14256 bp, 10 predicted proteins | sample HubBroMetageWFT5_FD_192491 | JGI IMG/M metagenome (GOLD analysis project Ga0308309, IMG submission 192491) | Warmed and freeze-thawed soil microbial communities from the Hubbard Brook experimental Forest, New Hampshire - Hubbard Brook CCASE Soil... | ecosystem: Environmental > Terrestrial >...
GAATAAATGGTGTAGCCCTGCCGGGTGCTGGTGCCTTCGGTGTTCACGAAATAATCGTTTACCGCGCGAAATCTGAGATACGCGGAAAGAGATTGAATTTTGGCGTCGGTGCGATAGAGATTGGTGACTTTTTCGAGTGTTCCCTTCCAGGGCGCGGGCGAGAAATCGAGTTTAGCGATGGGGCCGAGGGATTCCACGGCGGGAGCGCGCGCAAAATCGTCGAAAGGTTGATCGGCGGTGTACTGGCTGAGGACCGCTTTCTTGGAGGCGAGGGCTTCGCTGGCCATTTTGTAGGCGCGATCGGTGGCGAGCCACAATTCGCGGCGGAGCGCAACGGGGTCGTCGTCGCGCGGGGCGATATTCGCGATGCCGGTGCCGGGACCGTAGTAGCTGTCCTGCTTGTAATCACCGACACGGACGACGACGCGCAAGCTGCGCGCATGAACGCGTTGATCCTGGCGCAGGGCGCCGAACGCAGCCTCGGCAGAAAACTCTTCCACGTCGGAAAGGCGATATTCGATGTAATACGGCGCGGGGACATTGTCCATTTTGAGCTGGGATTTGGAGCGGTCCAGCTCTTCGCGCATGGCTTTGAGTAAAGGATCGGATTGAACCGCCGCGGATGGTGCGGCGGGCGCGGCGGATGCAGGGGCGGAAGATTTTTGTTGCGCGATCGTGGGCAGCGCGCCAGCAAGGAAGAGCGCGAGCAGCAACGTAGAACTGATCAAGAGGCGGCGCAGCGGTGATGCAGTGATGGCTGCGCGAGACCGAGATGCTGTCAGAGCGGTCATGGCTTTGCTCCGGGCGCGGCGACTTTGGCTGCGTTCACGGGTGCCGCGGCGGATGCTGTGGATTCAAATCCGGGCGGCGGCAAAACCGGCGGGCGCTCTGAGCCGCGACGGCGTTTCTGTACTTCAATTTCGGCGAAGAGCATCGCGGGAGCGGCGGCTGCCACGGGAACCTGCCCGGATTCCGCGCCGCAGATTCCGTTGAAAACCTGCAGGGTGTCGCCGGTGAGGACGATATTGTTCAGGGAGAGCAGCGGCGTGCCGACGATGTCCACTCCGCGCACCAGTTCATCGGGGCGGCCGTCGGCATAGACGCGATAGACCATGACGGGAATCACCTGGAACGCTTGCGGAGACGCACGCCCGGTGAGGGTGAAGCCACCCTGGATGTCGTCGAAGTACAAGCCGTAGGGTTTTCCCTGCTTTTTGATTTCGGCGATGAATTTCTCGCGCAGTTCGGAATCTTTCACGGTGTTGGTGGAAGTGACGATTAGATTTCCCTGGCGTCCGGTGGGCATTAGGCCCGGCTGGCGGCGTCCATGGCCGTTAGACTGGCTGAAATTCTTAATGGGCATTCGGGACATCAGAAAATTTTTCAGCACGCCATTGTCCACGGCGACGACACGCGCGGCGGGAACGCCTTCATCGTCAAAATCGTAGTGTCCGGCGAGCTGCACGCCATTGAGTTCCTTCATGGTGGGATCGTCGGCGACGCTCAGGAACGCGGGCAGCACGAGCTGATTCACTTTTTTGGTGAAGGTCTGGCCTTCGTTTTCATCGCGCTGGCGGTGGCCTTCCAGGCGATGGCCGAGAACTTCGTGGAAGAAGACGGCGGCGGCGCGGCCGGAAAGCATTGCGGGACCGGCGTAAGGATCGGCGGCGGGTGCGGCTCGCAGAGCTTTCAGGTCCGTGGCAATCTTGTCCACTTTGACAGCGAGTTCCGCATCGGAAGGAAGCTGGCTGGGGGATGCTGCTTGAAATGATTCCACGCGCATTAATTCCATGCCATCGTCGGCGCGCGTTTCCGCCTGAATCACCAGGCGCGCGATGGCGCCGGGACGAATCAGCGCGGTGCCTTCACTGGTGGCTAAATAAGAGCGATCGGCGGAAACGTTGAAGGAAACGTAGGAGGAATAGACCTCGGGATATTTCAGGAAGCCGGCCGAAATTGTCCGCGTGCGCGCTTCCCATTCCTTCTGGTCGGACGGAGCACGCAAGGGAGAAAGATTCAGATGATCCTGCGGCGCCTCGCTGGAGAAATCGGGAGATTTGTCTTCTTCTTCGGAGCGCACTGCATTGCTGGTTTTCACTTTGAGGAATGCGGCGGAGGCTTGCTCGTATTCACGGTCGGTGAGTTGCCAGAGGACGCGGGCGATGGCGCTGGAATCGTCGTTTAGCGGAAGCAGGCCGGAGGTGATGCCGGAGCCGCGGCTTTGGCTGTGTGTGTTGTCCAGCGCGACGGAGCCGACGCGCATCATCACGTCTGCCTGGCGACGATCCACGCTGGCGGAATAGATCACGCTGCCGTTGGAGGCTGCTACGGCGGTTTCGTCCGTGTCGGTGACCGCATAGCTCAGGTAGTAAGGTGCGGGGTCCGTTTTGGCCAGGGATTTTGTGGCGCGCTGCAATTCCTGTTGCATGGTGGTGAGGACTACGTTCGCGGTCGGGCTGGACGTAAACGCGCCTGGCGGGAAGGCGCAGAGCGCGAGGACAACTAGAAACGGAAACCAGAGACGGGGTTTTTGCATTGGGCTGGTGGGTTCTTTCTTCAATGGACGAAACCAGCATACTCGCGGGGAGTGGGTGGCGCAACTGGCGCGGCGGGAGGCGATGTCTGCTTATGCACCAATCGTAGGGCGTTGCAGATGCATGGCTTCGGCGGTTACGTCGGTGTATTTCAGCCCGGAACCGGTGTTGAAGAGGACTACGCGATCGCTCGGCTTGAGGTAACCGGAGGCGAGCAGGCGGTCGTAGGCGGCTGTAGCTGCAGCGCCTTCGGGGGAAAGGAAGAGGCCTTCGTTTTTGGCCCAGTCTTGCAGCGAGGCGAGAATCTCCGCGTCTGGAATTGCCACTGCGACGCCGTCGGACTCGCGCAAGATCTCCAGCATGATGGAATCGCCGTACGGTTTGGGAACGCGGAGGCCGGAGGCAAAGGTTGCGGCGTTGGGCCACATTTCGCTCGCGGTCGCGCCCTGGTCGAATGCTTTGGCGACGGGCGCGCAGCCGGAGGATTGCACGGCGATCATGCGCGGACGCTTTCCTGGTTTCGCCCAACCGAGTTCTTCAAGTTCGGCGAATGCTTTCCACATGCCGATGAGGCCTACGCCGCCGCCGGTGGGATAAAAAACCGCGTCGGGATATTCCCAACCGAGCTGCTCGACCAGCTCGTAGCCCATCGTCTTTTTTCCTTCGACGCGGAAAGGCTCTTTGAGCGTGGAGATGTCGAACCAGCCTTCGGACTTGCTGCGTTCGGCGACGATGCGGCCGCAATCGGAGATCAGGCCGTCAACCAGTGTGACGTTTGCGCCGTAGGTGATGGCTTCGACGTAATTCGCGAAGGGGACATCGCGCGGCATGAAAATGTATGCGGAGATGCCTGCGGCTGCAGCATAGGCGGCTAAAGCGCCGGCTGCGTTGCCCGCTGAAGGAACGGCGAGTGCGTGCAGGCCGTAATGCCGCGCCATCGTGACGGCAAGCGCAAGGCCGCGGGCTTTGAACGAGCCGGTAGGATTCGCGCCTTCTTCTTTCAGGAATGCACTGGGATAGCGGCGGCTGGGAAGCATGGGAGTCCAGCCTTCGCCGAGAGTAACGGGGCGTGCGTCTGGGAGGACGGAACGATAGCGCCACATACCGGGCCAGGGAGACTTAGCGGCATCGCTGGCGATCGCATCGCGTGCGGCGATTCCGCGCAGCGGTTGCAGATCGTAGCGGACGTAGAGAGAACCTTTGCATTTTGGGCAGAGAGTCTGCGCCGTCGTCGCAGAAAGCGTGGCCTGGCAACGGGAACATTCCAGATTTTTGATTGGTGGCATGGGGTAACGATAACAGATGGCGCGAGACTCAAACAGGATTCGGGATTATCGAGCAGAAGTTGACGCTTGGCGATTTGGTGAGAGGTGCGTGGTTTTTTGGCGTCAGATGCGGAGAAAATTAAGCGAGAGAGTTTGGTAGCGGTACCGGGAATCGAACCCGGGTTTTCAGGTTGAGAACCTGACGTGCTGACCCCTGCACCATACCGCCGTTCATAAGCGATGAAGCCTGCTGCGGGCACCTGGAGGTAACACAGCGCCTGAACGCAACCAACAGATTGTAGCATCGGCGTCCGCAGGCGGGGAAGTGGGTGAACGCACGGCTGACGGGCGGCGTCAAACACAATTGCAAGGTTAACGACGCCCGCCTGAAAAGCGGGCGCCGCCCTCCTTATTTTGTTGTTTCGGTGATATCGAAAATCACCGCGCCGCCATCGAACATCTTCTCCACGTCACGTGTGCAAGGATTCTTGATCTCGTCGATGTACTTTTCTGCTGGTAATGACGGTAACCACCTTTTAGAAAGGTGCATCCAACTATATTGGAACACTCCCTCGCGCCTCCGTCGTTGACGGATGGCCGTCAGGCGGAAAAGCGAGCTTACGTTCCTGAGAACCGCTTAGAGGGGGAATATATGAAGAGAATCGTATTACTCTTAGCTGTTTTCCTGGTAGCTGTCACCGTACTTCACGCGCAAAACCAAGAAAAATCGTACGCAACCAACATGCTGGACGGCACAATTTTGCCCGTTCAACTGAGTTCAACCATTTCATTAGCCAAGGCCGTACCAGGCCAACCCATTTCCGCACGAATCGCACAAGATGTTCCGCTCGAGAATGGCGTCGTGCTGCGACGAGGCACGAAAGTTTTGGGCCATATCGTCAGCGTGACGCCGGGTAACCCGTCTCGGATTGCATTCACATTTGACAAGATCGAATATTCCAAATCCAACTCTGTTTCCGTCGCCACCAATCTTCGTGCACTCGCTTCAACTTTGGAAATAAATAGTGCTTCGTTGCCGAGCACGGGACCTGACCGCGGAACGCCATATGTCTGGTGGAATACCGTGCAAGTGGGCGGCGAAGGCCTCTATGGAAGCGGGCCCTTGACGCACGGCGACCAAGTTGTGGGTCACTGGGTTTGGGGCGGCGGCGCGGTCGGTCAACTTGAAGAGACCGGAAAGTGCCGCGGCGAGGTCGCCGGCAACGGGCGCGAGCAATCGCTGTGGCTATTCTCCACTGATGCTTGCGGCGTTTACGGCTATTCCAATGTTGCCATCGAACACGCCGGACGCACATCACCTGAAGGAGAAATCACTCTGACATCAACAAACCCAAATCTGAAGATTCGTGCGGGAAGCGGCATTCTGCTCCGCGTGGTCAAGAGTTCACCGGCTGACGTGCGCCAAACCTCGTAGTCGCGTTCGACGTGCTCTTCGGCGGAGGGCCAGGCAACGATTGCCGCCCGGCCTTCCCGCCGGAGCAAGGTGAGAAGTTTGCACGATGGCCCAATACGTCTCGCCGTCTTGGCGGGATTGCAACTCATCTGGAGCGGAGCACACACGCTGCTGGTGAACCGTGCAGTCAACGTTACAAAAATCGCGGCAACCACAGCGCCGCAGGCGCGCGACGCCAATTAATTATCCGAACGACCGCGCACACCTCAGTGAAATTGTCGCGCCCGCTTCGCCCCGAAATGCGCGGGACCAAGCGGGCGTCGTTGCGTTACTACGGAATAATGTAACGAAGCGCGATGTAGGCCAGCACCACGTGCGCGTTTTTCGGCGCTCCTGCGGCTACCGACCACGGGCTGCGTTCCGCATACGAATACTGATTGATGATCTGGAGCTTCCCGTAGTTTGGGTTGGACCACAGAGTGGGGATGAACCCGAGGGTCGCCTCTTGGTACGCGCGATTGTTGGTATTCGCTGAACCGGGGAATCCAAAGCCGACGCAAGTAAAGTCGGGGACGCCGTCGCAGGTGGGGGTAGGCGTGGTCGTGGACGCCAGCAAACCAAAATTCCGCTGGAAATACGCGCTACTGTAATAGCCATCCAGCAAAAAGTTGGGCTTGAGCTGCCACTCGAATCCGCCCACGCCGGAACCCGCATGAACCCCCGAAAGCGTCCCGTCTGGCTTCACGATCACGTCCGGGCCCAGGCCGCCGATATAGCGCCCCACTCCGTCTCCGTAAAACGAATCGGCGATCAAATGGAATCCATTGAAAACTTCCAGATTCGCATTCAGCGACACGCCACCGCCGGTGATGGTGTTAGTTGCGTTCGGCGCGGTCAGATTCTCATAAACCTTGAAGCTGCGCACCAGTCCTGCGGCCTCTACGTGAAAAGCTCGTCCGCCGATCTTCCGGTCGAAAGCGGTTTTTACGATGAAGTCCGGATGCAGATTCGGCGTCAATGCGTTGGTGTTGCTGCTGGTAGCGCTGGTGTTACCGCTGCCGTTGTCGAACTGTCCCGGGAAAATGCCGGTTGTGCCGCCCGGGAAAACCACCGAGCTGGGCACGAACTGCTGCGGATTTTCGAGGGAAGCGCCGAGGGTCCACCAATTCGTCGCGTGATAGATCACGCGGAAGCCCGCTTGCCGCGCAAAGACCAATCCCGCCAGGTAATTGGTATCCAAACGCAGGGTGCTGAAGACGTCGAGCGGCGCCGCCGAGAGCCCGTAGCGATTGGGGGTCAGTAGCGACCACGTCTGGCCACCTACGACCTCCCATTTGTTGTGCTTCACATCGACGTAAAACAAGCGCAGCCGGAATGAGTCGCTGTTGGTGCTCTGCTGCGCGTTGGGCGGCTGATAGCCGTTGAAGTCCGATTCGATGTAACCGGTCACCGACGTCGAGTCGCTGACATTCGCGTTCACTTTCAACGACAGGCGCGACGCCTGCGCCGTAACGCGAAATTCCGTTAGCTGCGATTCTGGCACAGTGTTGTTGAAGGGAATGCTCGAAAAGTTTGTGCCCAGCCCCGTTCCGGTGTTGGTGCTGCGGAAGACGCCGGTAAGGTCCGCGAAACCGCCGGGCGTAAAATCGGCCGCGCCGATCTTGAATGAAAGCGGATGTTCCATCTGGATGTCGCTCACTTGTTGTTTTTCGGCCGCTTGCGCATCCGGCGGGCGGGTCACATGTGAGTCCGGCTGCGCGGACGCAGCGGGGCCCGCTGTCGCGAAACTCGCCGCGGGATTCCCGTTGGGAGTATCAGACGTCAGGTTGAGCGCAGCTTCGAGTTTCGTGATGCGCTCGAGCTCTTCGTGGAGTGCGGTGCGCTCGGATTCCAGCTCTTGCGTGTGCTCGACCAGCCTTCGCGCCTGCGCCTGTACCGTGTCTTTCAGTTGCTGAAGTTCATCCACTAGAGCGGCGTTGGGGGTGGATGTGCCGCTGGCATCCGTCGCGACTGTTTTCGATCCGTCCTTCGTGGAATCCGCGGCGTGGACAGGCGCTGCCGCCGTGGTTTTATCGTCGCCGCCTCCGGCAGCAGCTCGTCCGGTAGTGTCGGCAAGAGCCGGGCTTGCAAGAGTCAAAAAGTTCAGCGATGCGAACAACGTGATGGCAAGTGTTTTCGTTTTCAGTCCTCTGAGTTTCGGCATGGAAGCCTCCTGAGATTTTGGCTTCAAGCCTCCAGTGGACTGGTCGGCCGATCGTAAATCGCGTTGTTCCTCCCCGTATCGGGGTACGGCACTTCAGTTTTTTTGCTACGTTCCGTTCTTGCGGATTCGCTCCGTCTTGTTCAGTTCCACGATCCGTCCGTCATGCACGGTGAGGACCACGGACCCGTAGCGAATGGTGCGCAGCGCCAGAGCCACTTCATACAACAACTCGGCCTCGCCCGCGGTTAAACCCTTCTGCCAACCCGTACTGCTTGTGACGCTCATCGTGTTACCTCCCGGCATCGCCGACGTCTCGAGTGCCGCGCGAACCGCGACGCGGATTTCAGCGCGTCGAAGCAAAAAAAAACCCACCTGCCAGAACTACCTCTGACGGTGGGATTCAGTTCTGCTGAATTAAGGCCGGATACCTAGATCGTCGGCCTCCCTGCGCCAGAAAACACACGTCCCCGAACCATACAACACTGCGAACAACACGTGTTTCCTGGAAAAGCGCGATTCATCCGAAAACCATACCGGAAATCCGATTCGATTGCAACACGCTAGAATGCTCGCCGCTACTGGTTTCCAATAGTTATTTGCAGGAAAGGAACCAGCAAGACGGCGGGGAGCTTTTGGCGTTTGCTCAAAGAATGGACGCGGCATAGTCGCTGAATATGCCCGTCACCTTAGGGGCGTGAATCAGTCGGACTTATAAGATTTGGGAGGAAGCAGAAACTGGAGCCCAAAGTAACCGACAAAGCGGGACTGCATCGGCGCGGTGGGCTCCAGGCTGCGTCCGGCCATGAAGAGCAGCACGATGGGAGAGGGGAGTTTGTAACGTCCGCCTACCTCAATCGTGGGCTGGCTTTCGGACGGGTGAAAATCTCCTAACGAATAGAGCTCGAGGTCCAATTCCAATTTTTTTGTGAATTCGTGCCCCACGACGAGACCCATAATCCATCCATCCGGGCCTTTGAACGTGAAGTTGTAACCCACTTCGTAGTTCACATCTACCGGCCCGAATTTTTTTGAGAATTCGAAAGGCAGAAGAAACGACTGGCTCGCGGGAGTGATGCCGCGCCGGACAGCGTTATTCGGATTGTTGACGAAAATCTGCGGAAAAGTGGAGATGGACAGCCCGTTTTCACCGCCGTCGTGGAACCGCCATTTGACGCCGGGATTGGATTGCCCAAGCCCAAACTTCACCGGCATCCCCGGGGTTCTGCACCCGGAGCCACGCGTTTTCGTACGTCAGTTGAATGCGATCGCCGATTCCGAAATTGATGTCCACGTCCGGTGTATGAGAAACGGATTGGTTTGAGTAGAAAAAAGGCATGTACCCAAAATTAATTTCCCAATTGAAGGGTCCGGGCGTGCCCGGATCGTTCGTATAGAAGGGCGGCCCCCCTTGCGCCCGCGTGCTGCCGACGAAAAATAGGGGCGCTGACAGGAGTGCGAGACACAGTTTTTGGTGGATGCCCATGAGATCTTCACCAACTTAATCGATGCGCGCAGAAGTCCGCTCGGGGAAATTGTAAAGAATTTGTCTAGTTTAGCTGGCGTTCATTTTCGAGTGGTATTCTGGAACGGCCATACACGAGGAACGCTCGGAAATGTCGAGCCGAAGAGTCATCACCCTTCTTGCGGTACTGGCACTGCTCGCCGCAGCCCTCTATGGGGTGCGATTGCTGTGGCACGGGCTCAGCACAGCGGATGAGCCGACCTACCTGGAGACGGTGGCCGCTCGCACCACAAGGCATCTCGCGATTCCGCACCAAGCGCGTGCCGAGAAAAATCCGCTCACTCCCACCCCGGACGTCCTCAAAGAAGCTAGGGACGACTACCAGGCGAAGTGCGCGGTGTGCCACGGCGTCGATGGATCCGGTATGACCGCGGTTGGCCGGAATTTGTATCCAAAAGTTCCGGACCTGCGCGCGCCGCTGACTCAGGACCTGACCGACGGAGAAATCCGCTACATCATTCGGAACGGGGTCCGGCTGACCGGAATGCCGGGCTGGGCGTATGCGCACGATGAACAATCCGACGACAGCTGGAAGCTAGTGCTGTTTATCCGTAGCTTGCGCGGACTAACGCCGCCGGAGCGCGTGCAGCAGGCGCAAACGGCGGGCACGGCGCACTACATTGGATCGAAGGCTTGCCGCACGTGCCACGCGGAGATTTACGAGCGTTGGCGCAAGACGCCGATGGCAAATGTGGTGCGCGATCCGCGAGAGCATCCGGATGCGATTATCCCCAACCTCGCCACGAACAATGTGTCGAAATTTTCCCTCGATCAGGTGGCGCTCGTTTACGGGAGCGTCTGGAAGCAGCGGTACTTCACCAAAATCGGCGACGACTATTTTCCGCTGCCGGTGCAATGGGAAATCGCGGCGCACAAATGGAGTAAGTATTTGCCCGGCCCGGGGACCGACTGGTGGACGGCATATTACCCGGCGGATTACATGCAGCGTCCGACGGGGCCGCTGTGCGACGGATGCCACTCGGTGGACTACAACATTCACACGAAACAAGTGGCGGAATGGAACGTGGGCTGTGAGGCCTGCCACGGTCCGGGCAGCGAGCATGCGACGTCGCCGACGCGCGGGAATATTTTGAGCGCGGCGCGGATGGACTACGTAGCGGCGTCGGACACCTGTATCCGTTGCCACTCGCAGGGACGGCCTCCCGGGAATCCGATCGAGGGGAAATACTACGACTGGGCCGTCGGCTATCATCCCGGCGCGAAGCTTCAAGATTTCTGGAAGCTCGAAGATCACACGCTGGGGCAAACGAATTTTTACTATTTCGCCGACGGCACGGCCCACAAGAACCGGATGCAGGGCAACGATTTCGTGCAGAGCGTGATGTACCGGCGCGGTGTCACCTGTTTCAGCTGCCACGACGTGCACGGCACCGGGAACTATGCACAACTTCGTAAATCTGCCGACAAGCTTTGCCTGGACTGCCACGGGCCGAACTCGTTGAACGGACCGCGCACGGCGACGCTGGAAGAACACACGCACCATTCGACGAATTCAGTGGGTAGCAGCTGCATCGAGTGCCACATGCCGAAAATTGAGACGGAGATTGGCGACGTGAAAGTGCGATCGCACACCTTCGCGTTCATCACGCCTGCGATGACGGACAAGTACGGCATTCCGAATCCGTGCACCACCTGCCACAAGGACAAGACGACGGCGTGGGCCACGGGCGCGATGCGCGGCTGGGACGAGCGGTCGCCATGGCGGCTGCAATAACGCACTAGCCCTCTCCGCATTCGCTCTCAGTTCCTGACTAACTCTCCGAGTTCAAAGGGTCGGCGCAACACTTGCGCGCAGTTGACTCGCCGGAGCCTGAAAGCCCAAAGCTTGTCGCGGGCGTTGATTTCGACGCAGCGCGATTTAGTTCAGTTGGGATTGCGTGTAGCCGGCGAGGTCGGCTCTCTTCGGCAAGTATTGACGCAGCAAGCGGATGGTAATTTCGCTCGAGCCCGAAGGGCGCCCCCTCACGCGTAGTACTTTTCAATTATTGCGCGCATTTTCTTGACCACTAGAATGGGCGCAGTTTCTTGCCCGTTCTTGCCGCGCTGCAGTGCGACTGCGGCATACGAAATTGAAAACGCCGAGAAGATAACGAGGAGTTCTCTTGAGACAACTTTTCGTTTGCGTGTTGTCACTGCTGATCGGGGGCGCAATCGAGGCGCAAGAGCCCGCGGCGGAACCGATCCAAATCGGAAGCGTGACTTTTTCCGGCAGCGTGCGCGAGAGGTACGAAGCCTGGAATTGGTTTGAGCCAACGACGGGCAACAATCTGTATGGCTTTTCGGGAACCGTGGTGCGTTTCGGTTTCTCGCAGGAGCATGCACACTTCGACTGGAACCTTGAGTTTGAAGCACCGATTCTGCTGGGGCTACCGAATCACGCGGTGAACGCGGCTCCGCTCGGCCAATATGGATTGGGAGGCTCCTATTACGTGGCAAACGACAACAGCAGGAATGCCGCTATGCTCTTCCCGAAGGAGGCGTTCATCCGCTTCAAAGGAGAGCATGCAAGCCTGCGAGTCGGGCGCTTCGAATTCTTTGATGGCGGCGAGGTGAAACCGAAGGACTCCACACTCGGGTGGCTGAAAACCGCCCGAATCAACCAGCGATTGCTGGGAAACTTCGGGTACTCGGACGTCATGAGAAGTTTTGACGGAATGCAGTTTGGCTATGCCAACGGACCGTGGAATTTTACGGCGGTGAGCGCGATACCGACGCGCGGCGTGTTTCAGGTGGATGGCTGGGGCTGGGTAAAGACGCCAGTGACGTATGTGGCGCTGACACGCGAGGTGGAATTGGGAAAGAGCCGCGCGGAGTGGCGTGTTTTTGGAATCTATTACAACGATGACCGGAGCGTGGTGAAGACGGACAACCGCTCTGCCACAGCGCGAAGCACCGATCTGGGCGGCATCAATATCGGGACGTATGGCGGAAATTTCATTCTGTCCGCGCCGACATCATCTTCGGGGACGTTCGACCTGCTGGGCTGGGGCGCGCTACAGAACGGGAGTTGGGGAGAGCGGAAGCAGCGGGCTGGTGCGGCTTCGATCGAAGGCGGCTGGCAGCCAGCGTTTGCCAGTCGTGTACACCCTTGGATTCGCGCCGGGTTTGACTACTCGAGCGGCGATGGGAATGCTACGGACAACACGCACGGCACGTTTTTCGCGATACTTCCCACACCTCGCGTTTACGCGCGTTTTCCGTTCTTCAACTCGATGAACAACACGGACCTGTTTGAAGAAATAATGCTGAGGCCGACCAAATCGTTTACGCTGCGAAGTGACATACACGGACTGTGGCTAAGCAATAAGAATGACTTGTGGTACACGGGCGGCGGCGCGTTCCAGCCAACAACGTTTGGCTTCAATGGCAGGCCCTCCAATGGCAACCGTTATCTTGCGACGCTCTATGACATCAGCGGGGACTACAGGTGGAAATACGGGCTTTCGTTGGGCCTGTACTTTGGATACGCGGTGGGCGGCGGTGTAGTCAAGAGCATTTACACTGTCAATAGCAATGGCGCGCTCGGATTTACCGAAGTGAACTATCGCTTCTAACGGTTTGCGAGTCCGGAAGGGTAGACGGACGAGTATTCTGCAGAGGCTGCGTTTCCGCCAACGTTTGGGATCCTAGTCTCTCATTGCCGTTCCGCATCAATGGCGTAAGTCCTGGAAAAGCACTTAATCGTTTCCATCATCGCACCCCGAAAGCGGCATGCTCATTAATTCCGCAAGCGCCCGTCTTGCAAAGAAGCGCGAAGTATCCTTAGGCGATCCAATTGCGTGCGTTCTTGCTTTCTGGGCCGGAGTTACCGACAATAGAACTGCAGACGCTGGGCAGCCATCGTGACTACGGCGCGACAATCCGCGAACCATATCGGCCAAGGGGCGCAGGCGCGACGCGTCTATGTGAAGGTCGGCGTGGTAATGTTGCTGCTGGCCATCGCCGGATTTGCCACTCTCGCGAAGAATAGCCAGTATCTTTCCCGATCCAATCCCGCTCACTACATCAATATTTCCAGTAAAATGAAGGTTTGCCATTTGCCGGTGGTAATCGACCGAACTCCTCTGCGCCCCGTCGCCCGATTCATACCACCACAACCTGAAATGCGGATCGCCAGTGTCGTGGAGGAAGAGATTCCTGCGCTGCCGTCCATAGGCGTCACGGTTTCTCTGCAGCATCGTTCTCCCCCGATCTCCCTCTCGTAGTCTGCTCGCACGCGTCTGAAAAACTGAAATCTCCAATTGTTTTTTCATGCTCCGGCCCTTTTTCGATTGGTCCACGGACACGATCCAGGAGAGGAGTACTCATGAACGCAGAACCAGTAACGCCTCCGTACTTGGAGGAATTGCGCGCGCTAAGCACTTGTGTCGTCGCCAGCGCCATCGAAAGATTTGGCGTTCGCCTGCGCAACAGAGGTTTCTCCGAGTCAAGCCTGCATTGCATGTTTCCAGGGCAGCCGGCCGCGGTGGGTTACGCCGCGACGGCACGCATACGCGGTTCCGATCCACCCATGGAAGGGCACAGTTACTACGATCGCGGCGCTTGGTGGGATTCGCTGCTCAAAATTCCCGCGCCGCGAATCGTGGTGATCGAAGACTTGGATACAACTCCGGGTCTCGGCGCCTTCATCGGAGAGGTGCATGCCAATATCCTGCTGGCCCTCGGCTGCGTGGCGGTGGTAACGAACGGCGCCGTGCGCGATCTTCCCGAAGTGCGCAGGAGCGGCCTGCAACTGTTTGCCGGAAATGTTTCGGTGTCCCACGCCTACGCGCACGTCTTCGATTTCGGCGGCACCGTTGAGATTGCCGGCCTCACTGTGCATCCCGGCGAATTGATCCAGGGAGATCTGCACGGCGTGCAAACCATTCCGGGCGAGATCGCCGCGCGTGTTCCCCAGAAAGCCCGCGAGATCATTCAGTCCAGAAAAGAACTGACCCGCCTGTGCCATTCCAAAGATTTTTCGATCGCAGAGTTCATACAGAAAGCTAAGGAGCTGGAATCGTGATTCATAGACCCGCTACCCATCGTTGGATACTCCTCGTGATCATTCTTTCCGCGTTCGCCGGCGGCTGCGGCGAGGCGCACCAAGCCGACGCGAGCGACGTGCCGCGCGCCGCCGTGGTGAAAGTGCAGCGCAAAAATCTTTCCAGCACTCTGGAGATCGCCTCCGAATTTCTGCCCTATCAGGAAATTGACGTGTACGCAAAAGTCTCCGGCTACATCCAGAAACTCGATGTGGATTGGGGCACGCACGTAAAACAAGGACAGCTCCTGGCCGTGCTAGAAATTCCCGAGCT
>Ga0308309_10001435_pt1 | contig 14245 bp, 12 predicted proteins | sample HubBroMetageWFT5_FD_192491 | JGI IMG/M metagenome (GOLD analysis project Ga0308309, IMG submission 192491) | Warmed and freeze-thawed soil microbial communities from the Hubbard Brook experimental Forest, New Hampshire - Hubbard Brook CCASE Soil... | ecosystem: Environmental > Terrestrial >...
CGCCGGTGCCGGGTGCGCCGTCGGCGGTAGAATCCCATTCAAACGTAGATAGATCGCTTGCCCGGCATAGTGGTCATACCAATCGTCGCTCAAAATTATCAGCGCCCCCGCCCGCGACGTCTGCCGGTTCCCAAACAAAGTTAGCGGGTCACTCAGTTTCGAATCATCCACCCCCGCCAGCGCCGTCGAGCAAAACTCAAACGACGCCTTCAACCCCGCCACCAACTTGTCCTTCCCGTCCGCGTCCGTCAGTTTCATGTCTGGCGCCGCCGTTCCCGAAATCTTCGAACACAAGAAGTAATTTGACTGCGCGATGTGCATAACCACGTGCCCGAACGAGTTCATGTCCGGCGTCGGCTTGAAGCCATATTTCTCCGCTGGCATCGAATCGGCCGCCGCCACCATGTTCTTCTCGTACCGCGTCAATTGACTCTTCACCATCGTCGTCACCGGATTCGCCACCGGCCCCGCCGGCGCCGCATCCTGAGCGACGCAAGCCGCCCCACACGCCAGCAACCCCGCCATCACCAATCCAATTCGCTTCATTGTCATTTCTCCCCACGCATAGCGTTCATCTCGCGCCCGCATCTTTGCACGCGGTCGCAGGGAAGCATACCCCCGCCCCATCCTAGCGACAAGCAGCTTTCCTGCCAGTACATTGTGGCGATCGGCAGATAGTCGGATTAACGCCGCCCGAACCAAGCTTCCCGCGACCGCTCTCGTGATGACCCGTCAACAACCTCTCTACTGCTCGACACTTTTCTCCCTCGCCGTTCGGCTCGCCCCATTATTGCGGAATTCGATACTCCCCATTCAAATTTCGTTTACCTTCCCACCCCCATTCGCTCTCATAATAGGTGCTCAATCTCTCGAAGCCCGTCATTCCGCTTCGAGCCGATTTCAAATCAGCGATCTGGCCGCGCACGGCCGGGATTTCTCGAAAGGTTGGAATCAAGGCTGGGGTCGCGGCTTCAACGAGGAGCTTATGGCAAGAACAAACGGAAATGGTTCAGCGGTGAAAAGCAAATCTCTCTCCACCAAAAAACTTTCCCCTGAGCAAAAAATTGCTCTGCGCGCCTACGAAATCTATCTCGAGCGTAACGGCGCTCCCGGCAACCCGCTCGAAGATTGGGTTCGCGCCGAACGCGAGCTGCTCGAAAAGAGCCGCAAAACCACAAAGAAAGCCGTCAGCGTCGCGGCATAATCCCGTCTCGCGTCCCGCCTTCCGTTCGAACTTTCCCGGCGGTCTCTTCCTATGAAGCGCCGGGGGATAGCGCCGCAGCTTCTCCCGTCCCAATCCCGTTCTTCAACCGCCTGGTTTCTCTTAGCGCGTACCAAATCCTCGCCATCCCGGCGCGCCTTTAGTCTTGAGACGCTCGTCTCTTGTCAGCACCTGCACGCAGACATTCGCCCAACACTCCGCTACAATGCCATGGCTCAAAACGTGATACACATTTCGCCAAGGAAAATCCGATGCCTCGCGTTTCACAAATCATTTGCCGCTGTTTGCAAAGCAACGCCAACAAATTTTTCCGATACGTCCTCGGGTGCCTGCTAGCGATCTCGGCGTATCCCGCAATTTTTACCGCTGCGGCACAAACCCCGCCACCTGCAAAAAATTCCGCCGCGCAGCCGCGCTTCGCCATCTCTTTCGATTCGAAACTCAGCTCCACTCCCCTCGATGGCCGCGTCTATGTGGTCATCTCCACAAAAGAAGACCCCGAGCCTCGCACGCAAATCCTCGAAGAAGAAGCCCAGTCCCAGCAAATCTTCGGTGCCGATATCGACGCCTTGGCCCCCGGCCAAAACGCGATCGTCGCCGCCGACGCGCTGGGCTACCCCACCGCCAATTTTCACAAGCTCCCCGCGGGCGACTACTGGATCCAAGGCGTCCTCAACAAATACACCACCTTCCATCGCTCCGACGGCCACACCGTAAAACTCCCCATGGACGAAGGCGAAGGCCAGCACTGGGACACCAAGCCCGGCAATTTCTACAGCGTCCCCGAAAAAATCCACATCGATCCCGCCGCCTCCAACGCAAGCGTCATCCAGATCCATCTCACCAAAATCGTCCCGTCCATCGAGCAGCCGAAAGACACCGAATGGGTCAAGCACATCAAAATTCAAAGCCAGGCCCTCACCAAATTCTGGGGCCATCCCATGTACCTGGGCGCAATCGTAGTCATTCCCGAAGGCTGGGCCTCCCATCCCAACGCCCACTATCCGCTCCTCGTAAATCACGGCCACTTCCCCGATGACTTCCACGGCTTCCGCACCACGCCTCCCGACCCCGGCGTGGCCGGCTACCAACTCGAGCGCGCGAAAACGCAATATCAGTTTTATCAGGACTGGACCACCGGCAAACTCCCCCGCATGCTGCTCCTGCTAGTCCAGCACGCCAATCCCTACTACGACGATTCCTACGCCGTCGATTCCGCCAACGTCGGCCCTTACGGCGAAGCCATTAATCGCGAACTCATCCCCGCGATCGAAAAACAATTCCGCGGCATCGGCCAAGGCTGGGCCCGCGCCATCTACGGCGGTTCCACCGGTGGCTGGGAAACTCTAGCCACACAAATTTTCTATCCCGATGATTTCAACGGCGCTTGGGGCGCCTGCCCCGATCCGGTCGATTTCCACGCCTACCAAACCGTGAACGTCTACGACGACAAAAACGCCTACTGGACCATCGGCCCCTTTGGCCGCGTCGCGCAACCCGAGATGCGCACTCCGCCCGGCATCATCCTCGCCACCACCGAAGGCACCAATCGCTGGGAACTCGTCCTCGGCACGCACGGCCGCTCCGGCGAGCAATGGGATATCTGGCAAGCCGTCTTCAGCCCCGCCGGCCCCGACGGCTACCCCGCCGAAATCTGGGATCAACGCACCGGCGTAATCAATAAAGAAGTCGCCGCCTACTGGCGCGAACACTACGACCTAACCGCCATCCTCCAACGCGACTGGAAAACCCTCGGCCCCAAGCTCCAAGGCAAACTCCACGTAATGGTCGGCACCGCCGACACCTTCTTCCTCGATCATGCCGTCCATCTGATGCAGGACGCTCTTGCCTCTACGTCCAATCCCAAATCCGACGCCACCTTCGACTACGGCGTCGATCAACCCCACTGCTACACTGGCCCCCCAGGCTCCACCACCCGCGAAGGCGGCCTAACCTTCACTCAACGCATCCTCAAAGCAGCCGCCGCCCATATGCTCGAATCCGCGCCCAAGGACGCCGACACCACCTCCTGGCGCTACTGACCCACTCGATCCTTTTCATCTCGCGGTGTCATGCCGAGCATAGCGAGAAATCTTTATGTTTGCCCAGAACTAGGAAGGGTTCGGCTCGACGGCCAGCCCATCAACCCATCCTTCCCCCGATTTCTCGTGGCTCGGTGCGAGCCTTTTACTCCGACGCCGTCAGGACACCTCTGCCCTGAGGTCTGAAGCCCTCAGCTTTCAACCTTCGACGTTCAACTCTCTTCCACCAGGAGTCCGCATCAATATCATTTCGCAGAGCTTACATTCCCTTTGTTTTCATACTCTTACGCAATCTCTTGCACTGCGCCATCTTGCAAGTCCTTTTCTCTCAACCGCTTCCACACTCTTCGCCCAGAACACCCGGAGGTGGGTACCCTACGCAACTCCTCCCCCCATCGTTCGTCCCTTCTTTGCCACTCTTACAAACCACCCGCAACTCACTGAAAACCCAGCCACTTTAAGTCTTTTCGCGGCCACTCTTACGCGCTACGTCACCCATAAGTCCTTTCCTCGCCGCTCCTACAAAAAATACCCGGGGGGTGGGGTACATCCTCCACGAACCGGCCGAATTTCGAATTTCGAGTTTCCATTTTCGAACTTCGCCCTTCCTTGCCCACTACTCACTACTCACTTCCCACTACTCACTTCCCTTTCCGTATAATGTGCGCTCCAAAACGAGGAGGCACTTACCGATGCACTACCGCAGATTCGGCCGCACCGGATGGAACGTCAGCGAAATTGGCTACGGCATGTGGGGCATGGCCGGTTGGACCGGCTCGGAAGATAAAGAATCGCTCGCGTCGCTTCAGCGTTCCGTCGATCTCGGCTGCAACTTTTTCGACACCGCCTGGGCCTATGGCGACGGCCACAGCGAACAGCTCCTCGGGAAAATTCTGCGCACCAACAAAGGCAATGCCGCCGTTGGCGGACCTGACAAAAAACTTTACGTCGCCACAAAAATTCCGCCGAAGAACCGGCGCTGGCCTAGCCGCCGCGAATTTTCTCTCGACGATTGTTTTCCGCCCGACTACATCGTCGAGTACGTCGAAAAAAGTCTCGCCAACGTCGGCGTCGACACTCTCGACCTCATTCAGTTTCACACTTGGGAAGACAAGTGGCTCGACGACGAGCGCTTGCCCCGCGCGATCGAAAGCCTGCGCAGCAGCGGCAAAGTCCGCGCCGTCGGCATCAGCCTCAATCGCTGGGAACCTTGGAACGGCATTCGCGCCGTGCGCGCCGGCCTCGTGGATGCCGTCCAGGTCATTTACAACATCTTCGACCAGAATCCCGAGGACGACCTATTCCCCGCGTGCCGCGAAAAAGATGTCGCTGTCATCGCCCGCGTTCCCTTCGATGAAGGCTCGCTCACCGGAACACTCACCCTCGAAAGCACCTGGCCCAAAGCCGATTGGCGCAGCACCTATTTCGTCGCCGAAAATCTCAAGACCAGCGTGGCCCACGCCGACGCTCTCAAGCCTCTCCTCAAAGATGGCATGACCATGCCGGAAATGGCCCTGCGCTTTATCCTCAGCAATAAAGACGTCGCCACCATCATCCCCGGCATGCGCAAGTCGCATCACGTCGAAACAAACCTCGCCGCCAGCGCCAAAGGCCCGCTACCGCTCGCGCTCCACACTCAACTCCGCCCCCACCGCTGGGACCGCACCCCCACCCAATGGTCGCAATAGGATTCTTATGGGCTACGGAAACGCCGGAAAACTAAGGCGAGAAACGAATCTTATGCAGTTTGGCGCAGGGCGCGCTCGACGAGGGTGAGGCAGCGTTCGGCTTGTTCGCGCATAAGCTCTTCGCGGTCGCCGCGGTCTTTCTGCATGCTGTGAAGTTCGTCGGCGATGGCGAGGGCGGCGAGGACGGCCACTTTCTGCGTGTCAACCGTGGCAGTGGCTAGTGCGATCGCCTGCATTTTCTCGTCGACGTACGCCGCCAGCTTGTGGACGTACGCTTCATCCAGTTCGCCGCGAATCGCGTACATCTGCCCGAAGATTTCGACTTTTACGGGACTGCTCATGTCTCCGGATTGTAGCGCACCGTGAAGCGAACGAGAACCATCAGCTGGCGCCCCTCAACTCGCTCGAAGCTGCGCGCCGAGATTTCTTTTGAGCGCGGAAATAATTTTGGCGGAGGAATCGCTGATTTGCGCGTCGGTCAGCGTGGCTTCGCGGCTTTGAAATGTCACGCGCACGAGCAGCGAATATTTTCCGGCCGGCACATTTTTCCCGCGAAACAAATCCGCGGCATCGATCGATGTGATTTCGCTGATGTTGAGCGAGCGAATCGTTTTGACGACATCTGAAAACGCGGTACCGTCGGCGAGCAGCAAAGAAAAATCGCGTTCGACCGCTGGGAAACGCTGGAGCGGCTCGTAGCGCCGCGCTTCTTTCGCCGCCCGAATCTGCGCGTACAGCGGGTCGAGCTGAATTTCCGCGAGGAAAATATCCTGGCGCAATTTGAATTTCTCCGCGACTCGCCGCGCAAGTTGCCCTGCAAGGCCAAGTGAAGAGATTCTCGCTTCGCTCGAAATGACGGATCTCATCACATCAGCGGATTGCGTCGGGATGACGGATTGCGAATCGCCGTTTTGCAAGTGGATTGTTCCGCGACGAGCGGCGTGCGTCCACGCTGCTCCGCCTTGCTTCCATTCGAAGCCGCCGGCGAGCGCGCCGATGGCGTCGAGGTCGCCTTTCAGATCGGCGAATTCGTACTCTCGCGCATTTTCGTAGATGCCTTTTTCGCGAGCTTCGCCTGTTGCGCCGATGGTAAGGATGGGCGTTTCGACGGAAGAAGTCCCCTCGAGGCGATATTGGCGGCCGATTTCAAAGAGGCGGACGTTGCGCTGGCCGTGGTTGAGATTCCATTCGAGGGCTGCGGCCATGGTGACCAGGCCGTTCGAACGGAGGACGCTGGCTTCTTCGGAGAGCGGATTCGAAAGGCGAGCGCCCGCGACGCCTTCGGGGCGGAAAAGCGCGTCGCGTTCTTCGGCGACGTGAGGAATCGTGAGGATTTCGCGATAGCCGAGACCGATGAGGCGTTCGCGGACGCGGAGCTCGGGTTCAAATTTGGGCAGACGCTGAGCGCCCTGGCGCGCAGCAGGCAAGCGCGGCGGAAATTTATCGAGGCCGTAGATGCGCGCGACTTCTTCGATCAAATCGATTTCGCGTTCGACTTCGGCGCGCCAACTTGGCTGTGTGCATTCCCACGCTGCCAGCAGCGAGCCTTCCGCGCCGCGATTCTGGTCGATTCGAATAGGCGCGAAGCCCAGCGCGCCGAGGATTGCTTCGATTTCCTTGTCAGGAACGTCCGCGCCCATCACGCGAAGAAGCTCGGTGCGAGTCAGCTGGATTTTCTTTGGAGCGCGTTTGCCGGGATAGATATCGACGACGCCAGCAAGCAACTCGCCTCCGGCGAGCTGCAGGATGAGTTCGGCGGCGCGGCGGGAAGCTAGCTCCGCTGTTTCGGGATCGGCTCCGCGGCCGAAGCGCGTGGAGGCTTCGGTATGAAGCTTGAGAACGCGCGCTGCTTTTCGAACGGCGACCGGTTCGAACCAGGCGCACTCGATGAGAATGTTTTTTGTGGAGAAGGAGATTTCCGTGTCGGCGCCGCCCATGACGCCGCCGATGCCGACGGCGCGGGAGCCGTCGCCATCAAAGACGACGGATAGCGAAGAATCGAGAGTGCGCTCGAGGCCGTCGAGGGTGCGAATTTTTTCGCCCGATTTTGCGCGACGGACGCCGATGCGATGATCGCGGACTTTGTCGTAATCGTAAGTGTGCAGCGGGTGGCCGAGTTCGAGCATGACGTAATTCGAGATGTCGACGACGTTGCTGATGCTAGCGACTCCGGAGGCTTCGAGACGGTCTTTCAGCCACTTCGGAGATGGCTGGATTTTTGCGTTGCGAATGACGCGGGCGGTGAAGCGGCCGCAGAGTTCTGGAGATTGAATTTCGACTTTTGCTGCGTCAGCTACTTTTGTTGTGCTTTCGGCGGGCTTTGCATTGACCGATTTGAGCGGGAGTTTATAGACGGCGCTGAGTTCACGCGCGATTCCGTAGTGGCTCAGGCAGTCTGGGCGGTTTGAACCGACTTCGGCGTCGATGACCGCACCGTGCGGGCCGCTTTCAACGCTGCCGATGTTGGTGCCGGAAAGAGCGAGGCGCGAGGCGACATCGCTTGGCGGAGCAGTGACATCCACGAATTCTTTCAGCCAGTTGTAAAGGACCTTCATTCTCGGCCCTCGGCTTGGCTTATGGGCGAGGAATTGGTAGACGCCGTAGTAGGTGGGACGCAGCATGCTGCGTCCCTACGACGGCGACTTGTGCAATTGGGCGACGGAGGCATTACTGATTGCCTTTCAGGCGGCCGAAATAGAGATGGGTGGAATATTCGAGGCGTACCCGGTTGTCTTGACTGTACTCGGTGAAAATTCTTTGCAGTTCTTCCATCATCGGCGCGAAATTCGGATTGTCCGCGGCGGGAATGAAGGAGCTGCTGCGGAGACGTCCGGCGACGCCTTCGAAATCAAATTCCTGGAAATTTGGCAGCGTGCGCGAGTTGTAAGGGATTGCGCCAAAGAAATCGTGCATGTGCTGCTCGCTTGGATAGCTTTCTTTCACGCGGGCGTAGTCCGTGCCGAAGGTCCGCAGCAAGGCTTCGTAGCCGAGGAGAAAAGGAGTGGTGTCTGTGAGGCGCTCGTTCCAAATGACGACAACCCAGCCCGTGGGCTTGAGAATGCGAGTGAATTCGGCGCGAGCGGCGTTTTGGTCGAACCAATGGAAGGCCTGGCCGGCGGTGACGAAATCGACGCTTGCGTCATCGAGGGTGGTGGATTCGGCGGATCCGTTGATGCTGGCGAAGCCGTCGTAGGAAGCCAGATATTCTTCGCCTGCCTGGCGCATGGCTTCGTTGGGCTCGACGCCGAAGACGCGATTGCCATTTTTGAGGAAGAGTTCGCTCAGAAAACCGGTGCCTGAGCCGATGTCGGCAATGACGTGGCCTGGGCGCAAGCCGCACTCGGCGCGGAGGACGTCGCGGATGGCCGACGGGTATCCGGGGCGATAGTGGACGTAGTCGGCTACGCGGTTGGAGAAGCGTTGTTTGGAGTCAGTGAAGGTCATAGCCGAAACTCGAAACTCGAAATTCGAAAAATGAAACTCGTTCTATCTCCCGTGCTGTAATGCCGCGCTTCCAAGTACGTTTCGTTTTCATGGGAATTGTTTCAGGAAGCGGACGTCGTTTTGGAAGAAGACTTGGATGTCATCGATTTGGTATTTGAGCATGGCTAGGCGGTCGATGCCCATGCCGAAGGCGAAGCCGCTGATTTTTTTGGCGTCGTAATTGACGAAGCCGTAGACGGCGGGGTCGACCATGCCTGCGCCGAAGAGCTCGATCCAGCCGGCGCCTTTGCACTTGGAGCAGGTGCCGCCACCTGCGCTGGTACCGCTGCCGCCGCAGAAGATGCAGGAGACGTCGAACTCGACGCTCGGCTCGGTGAATGGAAAATAGCTCGGGCGGAAGCGGGTTTTCACGCCGGGGCCGAAGAATTGTTTGACGAAATATTCGATGGTGCCGGTGAAGTCGCAGAAGGTGATGTCGCTGTCGACGGCGAGGCCTTCGACTTGGTGGAAGATGAAGGAGTGCGTGGCGTCGGGATTGTCGCGGCGGTAGACCTTGCCGGGGACGATGACGCGGACGGGAGGCTTTTGCTTTTCCATGGTGCGGATTTGCATGGGCGACGTGTGCGTGCGGAGAAGCAGCGGCGCCGGGGCACCTTTTGGCAGATCGAGATAGAAGGTGTCCATGTCGTCGCGGACGGGATGGAATTCCGGGATGTTGAGGGCCTCGAAATTGTAATAGGGCGTTTCGATTTCGGGGCCTTCGACGACCGAGAAGCCGATGGAAACGAAAATGTCTTCGATTTCCTGGAAGACTTGGCGGATCAGGTGATGCGAGCCGATGGGGCGTTGGACGCCGGGAAGGGACAGGTCGACGTGTTCATGCGCGAGGGCGGATTCGTCGGCGCCGGATTCGATGGCTTGGCGGCGGGATTCGATTTGGGATTCGACGTGGGCGCGAAGTTCGTTGAGGCCGGCGCCTACGGCGCGTTTCAGGTCGGGAGGGGCGGGTTTCAGCCAGTTGTCGGTGATTTGGGCTAGGACGCCGGATTTGCGGCCTAGCCAGGTGTCGCGGAAGGTTTTCCAGGCAGATTCGTCGTGGATGGTGTTGGATTCGAGATCGAAGCGCGAGCGGATTTCGTCGAACTGATCCGCAATTTTCACAGCGGAGGTTGCGCCGAGATCCGTCAGGGTCTTGCCGGTTGGATTTTCGATGTTCGGCATATTCGCAACGTAAATTACATCGGACGGGCACGGCGTGCCGTGCCCCTACGGGAGAAGACGCCTGGCTCCACGAGCGAACGAATCGCGGCTACGCCTTTTTGGCTTGGGGCGGCGCTGCAGCTTTGGCGCTGGCCACCAGGCTTGTAAAGGCGGCGGCGTCCTTTACCGCGATGTCGGCCAGGATTTTGCGATCCAGGGAGACGCCGGCGGCTTTTAGGCCGTGGATCAGTTGGCCGTAGGTCAGGCCGTTGTTGCGGGCGGCTGCGCCTATGCGCTGGATCCAGAGTTTGCGATATTCGCGCTTTTTCACGCGGCGGTCGCGCTTGGCGTAACGATCGGCGCGATTCGCTGCCTCTTGTGCGGATTGGTAGAGCTTACTTTTTGTTAGAAAGAAGCCTTTTGTCCGTTTGAGGTATTTCTTACGACGGGCGCGGCGTTTTGTGCCGCGTTTTACGCGTGCCATGGGTTTTTCTCCTTAAGTTGGGAGACAAACGCGGTGCGTTCACGCGGGGAAATACGCGTTAGGCAGCGGGTTTGTCTCTGATTGGTGTTGCTGGCCGCTGATTATTTGCCTCGCAGCAAATAACTTTTTGCGGCTTATCGGCCGGCAGGCACCCGTGAAGCGCTGCCTGGCGCGATGTCGAGAATCGAAAAACGAGATTCGAAACTCGAAGATCGGTGAAGCGTACTGCAAAAACTTTACGGCTCTAGCCGTAGGGAAGCATTTGCCTGACGGCGGCGACGTCTCTGGGACTGACCAGCGTCAGCTTCTTTAGCTTGCGCATGCGTCCCGGAGCCTTCGTGCCCATCAGGTGGCGTTTGCCGGAGTGCATACGTTTGATTTTGCCGTTCGCGGTGATTTTGAAGCGCTTGCGGGCGCCGCGATGGGTTTTCAGTTTCAGTTTTGGTTTCGTCGAATTCCTTGGCATGGCCTTAAATACTCTCCTTGACGGGCGGGGTTTACACCGCCGCTGCAATTCTGTTTTCCGGGAACCGATCAACGGGCACGGCGTGCCGTGCCCCTACGAGAATCAGATTCGCGGTCACAAATAAATTCAAAGGCTACTGCGATTGCTGGGCGTTGGCCGCGGATTGGCCGCTGGGCTTGGCGACCGAGACGCCTTTTTTCGGCGCGAGCAGAGCTACCAGAACGTTGCCTTCCATCCGGGGCATGGTTTCGATCTGGCAGTGCTCGCCAATTTCCACCAGCAAGCGATTCATCTTGGCGCGGCCGACTTCTTGGTGCGCCATTTCGCGGCCGCGATGGAAAATCATGGCGCGAACCTTGTGGCCGTCGCCGAGGAAGCGGATGATCTGATTCTTGCGAACCTGATAATCGTGCTCCGCGGTTGCGGGACGAAACTTTACTTCTTTGAGTTGCGAACCACGGCTGCTCTTGCGCTGTTCGTGAGCTTTTTTGTTGGCCTGGTAGAGATACTTGCCGTAGTCGGTGATCTTGCAAACTGGTGGGTCCGCCGTCGGCGAGATTTCCACCAGGTCCAGACCGCGCTCGCGCGCTAATTTTAGCGCCTCGAACGGTTGCATGACGCCAAGCTGGCCGCCCTCTTCATCAATCACCCGGAGTTCGCGCGCTCGAATGCGCTCGTTGACGCGGATGCGATCGCTCTGCCGGAAGCTGCGTTCTGCGATATTCCCCCCTAAGCGCTGAAAGGCGCCGTGCTGCCCGCCTCGCCGGGCTGGGCCTCGAATCTATATCTCCATCCGTATGGCTGAAAAACGACCGGGGATGGGTTTCAAAGTATAGCATGCCCCCTGCATTGCGCGGCAAGACCAAACTCTGGGGGCCAAATAACCGAACGCTATCTCGTGGACCACGCCTCGGCAGGAAACGCCTTCGAAGTAAGCTCGAATTCCCCCAGCAGGCCTGCGATTCTGGCACGGAGCTGCAGGGTTTTCCCAGGACGAGTTATTTTCTTCAAATCCGGCGATGGAGGGGGGCCCTCAAGCACGTGGCCGCCGGTCTGGATTTCAATAAGCAGACACGCGCCGGGTGCGTCGGAGGAGGGATGCGGCGAGTGCTCGTCCCACTCGATATAAAAGGGAAGAAGTCCGTGGTTGTCGTCTACACGCGTGACGGTCTTCCAGCGAAGAATCTCGCCATCGGGGCGGGCGCGGGAACCGGCGATCGGTCCAATACATTCGATTCCACGGTTACGGAGATATGTAACGCGGGACTGAATATTTTTCTGCCGGATCGCCCATCCGATGAGTAGAGGCGCGTCGAGCTCGAGAATTTCAGAGTGCCAAGCCAAGGTTGGCTGTTCCGGATCGGGAGCAAGGATTTCCAGATAACGGCTGTTTCCGAGGGAAAGAAGCGCGTTGCGGGTTCCGCGGCCGGGATGGGAGCCGCCAAGGGCGGCGCGATAGCCAGACTGTTCCTGCATGAACTCAATTCCCGCGTCGAGGTCCCTGCAACCAAGAATGATGTGATCAAGTCCGTTAGATAGCAGTTCTGCGCGTGCCATTGAGAGCGGAAGGGATTGTAAGAGCAGCGAGGTGCCAGCAGTCGTCAGGAATAGGCGTCTGGAGATCATTCCACGCATCAGGAAGCTGCGCGGGAAGTGATTTCGTCCTGCAGTGCGGTGACGACTTCGGCCAGGGGCTTGGGGCCGAGGTCGCCCTTGCTGCGATGGCGGACGGAGACGGTGCCGGCTTCGGCTTCTTTGGCGCCGACGATGAGCATGTAGGGAATTTTTTGAAGCTGGGCGTCGCGGATTTTTGCCGGGAGCTTTTCGTTGCGGTCGTCGAGATGGACGCGGATGTTGTGGCGCTTGATGGTTTCGGTGACGTGCTTGGCGTAGTCGGCAACTTTTTCGCTGACAGGGCAGATCTGGACTTGGACGGGCGCGAGCCAGAGCGGGAAGGCGCCGGCGTAGTGCTCGATCAAAATGCCGAAGAAACGCTCGACAGAGCCGAGGAGGGCGCGATGGACCATCAGGGGTTGATGCTTGGCGCCGTCTTCGGCGACGTATTCGAGGCCGAAACGCGCGGGGAGATTGAAATCGAACTGGACGGTGGTGAGCTGCCAGGGGCGGCCGATAGCGTCGATGAGCTTGACGTCGATTTTGGGGCCGTAGAAGGCGGCTTCGCCGGTGATGGTTTTGTAGGGAATGTTGAGCTTCTTCATGGTTTCGGCAAGCGCGGCGGTGGCGCGTTGCCAATCTTCAGGCTTCCCGGCGTAATTCTCCGGGTGCGAGGAATCCCAGTCGGAAAGTTCGACTTCGAATTTGTCGAAGCCGAAATTCTTCATTACGGCGAATGCGAAGTCGATGCAGGCTTCCACTTCGCTTTCGATCTGCGAAGGCGCGCAGAAAATGTGCGCGTCGTCTTGGGTGAAGCCGCGGACGCGGAGGAGGCCGTGGAGGACGCCGCTACGTTCGTAGCGATAGACGGTGCCAAGCTCGGCAAGACGCACCGGAAGATCGCGGTAACTGTGCAGCTTCGATTTGTAAATGAGGATATGGCCCGGACAGTTCATGGGCTTGAGCTGATAGTCGGCCTTTTCGACCTCCATGGGGCCGAACATGCTGTCTTTGTAGAAACCGGTGTGGCCGCTGGTTTTCCAGAGGTCGAGGCGCATGATGTGCGGAGTGTAGACGAGGTCGTAGCCGCGTTTGAGGAGCTCGTCGCGGAGCCAGTCCTCGACGATTTTGCGGATGAGGCCGCCTTTGGGATGCCAGAAAATGAGGCCGGGGCCGGCTTCTTCCTGGATGCTGAAGAGTTCGAGTTCGACGCCGAGCTTGCGGTGGTCGCGGCGCTTGGCTTCTTCGAGGCGGTGGAGATATTCGTCGAGGTCTTTTTGCGTGAAGAAGCATGCCGCGTAAATGCGCTGGAGCTGCGGATTGCCTTCCTGGCCCTTCCAGTAGGCCCCGGCGACGTTCATCAGCTTGAACGCGGTGATGCGCTTGGTGGAAGGAATGTGCGGACCGCGGCAGAAGTCGATGAATTTGCCCGTGGAGTAAAAGGAGACCATCAGCTCGTTGGCTTTTTCTTCAACGAGTTCGCACTTGAAGATTTGGTTGGATTTTCTGTAAAGCTCGATGGCTTCGGGCTTGGGAATGAGCTTGCGCTCGTTCGGCAAGTCTTGCGCGGCGAGCTCGTGCATTTTCTTTTCGATTTTCGCTAGGTCTTCTGGAGTGAAAGGTTCATCGCGGAGGAATTCGTAGAAGAAGCCGGTATCAATCGGCGGGCCGATTCCGAGCTTCACGTTGGGATAAAGCTCCATCACTGCGGCGGCGAGCAAATGCGCGGCAGAGTGGCGAAACACGAAGAGGGCGTCGGGATCTTTTTCGGTAAGGATTTGCAGCTTGACGTTTTCCTCGAGGGGGCGGCGCAAATCGATCAGCTCACCCAGATCGGAGGCATTGGGTAGCGGAGTCCCGTTCATTGCGGTCACGCGCGCTACAAGCGCTGCGTCTGCGAGGCGGGGCGAAATCTTACGCGCGATATCCGCCGGAGTCGTGCCCTTGGGCACCTCTTGAACCTTGCCGTCCGGCAATGTGATTTGCACTTGCTCTATGACCTGCTCCATGGTTGTTTCACCTGGAAGGAGAACTCTAAGCTTATCGGCGCGTTCTATTTGGGTCAAGGCGGAGCGCCTACTGGGA
>Ga0308309_10001438_pt1 | contig 14222 bp, 15 predicted proteins | sample HubBroMetageWFT5_FD_192491 | JGI IMG/M metagenome (GOLD analysis project Ga0308309, IMG submission 192491) | Warmed and freeze-thawed soil microbial communities from the Hubbard Brook experimental Forest, New Hampshire - Hubbard Brook CCASE Soil... | ecosystem: Environmental > Terrestrial >...
GTTCCTTAACGTCCGGAAATCCCGGGCGAAACATCCTGCGGTTCACCATGACTTCTCCTTGCAGCTAACGGTGGGGTGAGTTCAATTGGTGAGATGCATGGATGAGGCGGTGGGTTACAGTCGGGAGCTGAAAATTTTGATGCTGAAATAAGAAGGTCTAAATTACGAGTTGGAACGCGCGGAACGCGAAACCTATGATTCCGGTGCGAGCGATGCGGCGAGGGCGTCGAGGCCAAGCTGGCGATTCAGGTTTCGGCGAGCACCTGTATGCAGCTCATCGAAACCGGCGATGGCGCGCATGACCCATCGCGAATCAATCGACTTGGCCAGCGAATCGAGCTCTTTGGCTAGCGGAATATTCCGCAAAGCGGGTTCCTTCACTCCCGAAGTGAGCTCCAGAAGATCGGTGAGCAACCCGTAGAATACGCCAATCTGATCTTCGAAGGATGAGTCGCGGTCTTTGGCGAAGGCTGATGTGGCGACGAACAGCTGAGCGAAGCCTTGGCCACGCGCGGCGCGCTCAAGAATACGCAGAGCGTTGCGGCGGCGTTCGGCGGTTTCTTCCACATTCATCTCGATGGCCAAGCCTGGGCTGCCTTCGGCAAGTTGCGCAGCCAGTTTTAGTTCGGGCGCTTTACGGTTGGTTTTCTCCTTGAGAATGTTTTCGACCTCAGGCTGCGAGAGCGGCGCGAAGTGAAATTGCAGGCAGCGGGAAACAATTGTCGGGAGCAGCGCGTAGGGCGACGGGGCTGTCAGGATGAGTGTGGCGGAGCCGGGCGGCTCCTCTAGTATCTTCAAAAAGACATTGGCGACGTCCCAGCGCATAGTCTCCGCGCCATCAAGAATAAAAACCCGGCGCCGGCCCATGGGTTGGAAGTACGCGGCGCGTTGAACCGCGCGGAGCTGGCCAATGCGAAGCATGGGGCGCGCTACAGGGCTTTTCAAACGGACGGGGTCAGGCACGAGGGCCCAGACGTCCGGGTGCGTCTGCAGAATGAGTGGGACACGTTCAACGGTGGCAGCGTCGGCGCTTTCACCGCGTTCGGCGAGGCCTTGTTCGATCAACTCTTCGAAATCGGCGAGCAACGCAATGCGTTTGCAAGTCTCGCATTCGCCGCAGAAGTCGTCTTTCAGCCGCTCGCAATTTGCCGCTTGAGCAAACATGCGCGCCAGCGTGTATTTGCCGAGGCCGCGCGGACCGCTGAAGAGCAGCGCGTGCGGAACGCGTTCGCTGCGCAGGGCGCCACGGAGGGCGGCGACGATTCGTTCATTGCCGAGGAATTCGGAGAAGCCCATGCGTCAGCGGCCTTCCTTTGCGAGGGATTCTAATAGGACTGGCAAGACTGCGGTCAGAATTTCCGACGCGATAACCTTTTGAGGGCGCATGGCGCCGCGGGCCTCGTCGAAGCACGGAATGGTCATCCAGTTGGGTCGGCGCGAAAGCTGATCGTACATCGCGGCGGCATCCTCGAGATGGCTTAGGCTGGCTTCCAGGAGATCTTGTTTCACTGTTGTGTAGCTGCGGGCGGATTTGCGCGTCACGAGTTGCTGCGCTTCGCGTGGAGGGACGCGAAGGTAGAGCACCTTCGTTTCCCGGGGCAAATTGTAAATGTCGTACTCCAAATGTTCGATCCAGGAGACGAAGGCTGGGCGGTCTGCGGCTTGGACGCGCGCGGTTTGATGGGCGAGATTCGAGCCGATGTAGCGGTCAACCAGCACAATTTTGCCTTGGCTCAAAGCTGCTTCCAGTCGAGGCTTGGCTTCGAAGCGATCTCCCGCATAGAGCAGGGCGCTGAAGTGCGGGTCAACCGTTTCCAACGCGCCAAGCTCGCCGTTCAGGAATTGGCCGACCATTTTGCCGAACCAGGAATCGTATTGGGGAAATCCCGTCGAATAGACGGCATGGCCGCTGGCGGCCAGAGCTTTTTCCAGTAGATCGACTTGCGTGCGCTTGCCGCTGCCGTCGATTCCTTCGATGGCAATGAGTTTTCCTGGCGGAATCATGTGCGAAAGCCAGTCTAACCGCAGACACTCAACGCTGCAACGCTGTGCATGCTACGATTTAGATTTGAACATGGCGACGACATCGATTCGGGAAAACCTGCTGCAAGTGCAAGAGCGGATTTTTGCTGCGGCGCGGCGAGCCGGACGCCGGGGCGAAGAAATTACGCTGATTGGCGTTTCGAAGACGCATCCTGCGGAGGCCATTCGCGAGGCTTTTGAAGCAGGGCTGCGGCATTTTGGAGAAAACAGGGTGCAGGAATGGGAAGGGAAGCATGGCGGGATCCGGGATTTGAGCGCGACGTGGCATCTTATCGGACATTTGCAGAGTAACAAGGCGGCGAGGGCGGCGAAGCTCTTTCGCGCGATCGATTCCGTTGATGATTTTGCGCTGGCGCAACGATTGGATCGCGCCCTTAGCGAAATCGGCGCTAGTACGAAATTGCGCGTGCTGATCGAGGTGCACATTTCGAAGGAAGAGACGAAAAGCGGCGCTTGTGCGGAAGAACTTCCGGCTCTGGCGGAAAAGGTGGCCGGACTACCCATGTTGGAGCTGGCCGGGCTAATGTGTATCCCACCCTTCGCGGAGAATGCGGACGAGGCGAGGCCGTATTTCAGCCGTCTGCGGGAATTGCGGGAGGACTTGGCGAAGCGGCTTGGCCGAGCGTTGCCGGTGCTGTCGATGGGAATGTCGCACGACTTTGAAGTGGCGATCGAAGAAGGGGCGACGGAAGTGCGCGTGGGGACAGCTTTGTTTGGAGCGCGCGAGGCAATAAAGGTTGGACAATAATTTTTCAGGGGGCCCGTGATGAAGCTGTTTAGTCCGTTTCGAATCCGAGAGATCGAGTTGAAAAACCGGATCGTGGTTTCGCCGATGTGCGAATACTCGGCGAAGGACGGACATCCGCAGACTTGGCATCTCGTGCATTTGGGGAGCAGAGCGATTGGAGGAGCGAGCCTAGTATTTACCGAGGCGAGCGCAGTGGAAGAGCGCGGCAGAATCTCGTCGGCAGACACTGGGATCTACGCGGATGCGCACGTCGCGTCGTGGCGCCCGATTGCTGAGTTTATTCGAACACACGGCGCGGTGCCGGGGATGCAGCTTGCGCATGCCGGGAGGAAAGCGAGCACGGCCCCGCCCTGGACTGGAGGGAAGCCCGTCTCTGTACAAGATGGCGGGTGGGAGCCGATTGCGCCAAGCGCGCAGGCATTTGATTCGGGCTATACGGTTCCGCGCGAGTTGTCGGTGGGCGAGATTGGAGAAATTATTGGTGCGTTTCGGAAGTCCGCGGAACGCGCGCTTGCGGCTGGCTTTGAAGTTATCGAAATTCATGCCGCGCACGGGTATCTGCTGCACCAGTTTTTGTCGCCGCTAAGCAATACGCGGACGGACGAATATGGCGGCAAATTTGAAAACCGGGTTCACATTGTGAAACAAGTCGTTCGAAGCGTTCGCGAAGTCTGGCCGCAGAGGCTGCCTCTGTTCGTGCGCGTCTCGGCGACCGATTGGAAAGAAGGCGGATGGGATTTGACGCAGACCATTGCGCTTTCGCAGCAGTTGAAACCGCTGGGAGTAGATTTGGTTGACGTGTCGAGTGGAGGAGCGGTGCCCGGAGTGAAGATTCCTTTGGGTCCGGGATATCAGACTGGATTTGCGGAAGCGATTCGCAAGGAAGCCGGCATCGCAACGGGCGCCGTTGGGATGATCAGCGAGCCCGTGCAAGCGGAGACGATTCTAGCGACCGAGCAGGCCGACCTGGTTTTTCTTGCCCGTGAACTGCTGCGCGATCCATATTGGCCACGGCGAGCGGCGAAGACGCTGGATGTGAAGGTCAAAGCTCCCGTGCAATATGAACGGGCTTGGTGAGCGCACGATGGTCCCGGAAATATCGGAAAACATCGCTACCGGTACGGTTTCCTTTCCGGTTCGCGTGCAGCCACGCGCGAGCAAGGACGAAATTGTTGGAGTGATGGAAGGCGCTCTGAAAATCCGGCTGCAAGCGCCAGCGGTGGAAAACCGGGCGAACGAGGCGCTCGTCGAATTCCTCGCGCATCTTTTGAAAACGCCCAAGTCGGCTGTTAGAATTCTTGGCGGTGACCGCAGCCGCACAAAACACATCGAAATTCGCGGTGTAACGAAACAGCAGGTGCTGGGGCTTCTGGTTCACGACGCATAAAAATCGCATTTCTGAAACTCGGCGTAGAGTAAGGACGTCTTCCGAATATGAGCGTTGCTATCAACGGGATTCAGAGCGACTTGCGAGCCGCGAAGCTGGATGGCTGGCTGTTTTATGATTTTCGCGGACGCGACCCGATTGCGCAGGGGATTCTGCAACTTCCTCAGGGAATGCGCACGCGGCGTTGGTACTACTTCGTGCCGGCGAAGGGGACACCGCGGAAATTGGTGCACAAGATCGAGACAGAATCGCTCGCCGCATTGCCGGGCGAGACGATGTTTTATGCCGGGCAAGGGGAGTTGAGGAAGAACCTCGGGAAACTTTTCGGACGCGCGAAAAATGTTGCGATGCAATATTCGCCGAAGAACGCCATACCTTATGTGGCGATGGTGGACGCAGGGACGGTGGAACTTGTGCGTAGTTGTGGCGTGAAAGTCGTGAGTTCGGCTGATCTGGTGCAAAAATATGAAGCGTGTTGGAGCCAGGCGCAGCTGGAATCCCACCTGGCTGCAGGCGCGGTAATTGACCGCGTGGTGCGAGAGGCTTTTCAGCTTGCGGCGAAAAACGTACGCGAGAAAAAAACGTTTACGGAATACGATTTGAAACAGTGGATTCTGAAAGAGTTCGAATCAGCTGGTATAACCGTGGATCAGGGACCGGACATCGCCGTGGGGCCGCACGCGAGCGATCCGCACTATGGGCCCACCCTGGAGACGGCCTCACCGATTCGCGAAGGAGATTTGTTGCTGCTGGACGTGTGGGGAAAAACGAAAGCAGCGGGTAGCGTCTACTACGACATAACATGGGTCGGGTATCTCGGCGCGAAAGTGCCGGAAAAAATGGCGAAGATTTTTGGAATCGTGCGAGAGGCCCGGGACAGAGCGGTCGAGTTGATTCAGTCGAGCGTCGCCGCGGGGAAGCCGCTGCAAGGATGGCAGGTGGACAAGGCGGCGCGCAAGGTGATCGAAAGGGCCGGTTACGGGAAATATTTCTTTCACCGCACGGGTCACAACATTGGGCAGACAGTGCATGGCAACGGCGTCAACATGGACGGACTGGAGACGCACGACGTCCGCCATCTGATTCCCAGGACTTGCAATTCGATCGAGCCGGGAATTTATTTGCCTGAGTTCGGGATTCGCAGCGAAGTGAACATGTATATCGGAGAAAAAGAAGCGCGCGTCACCGGTGCCGTACAAAGAGAGATTTTGGCGCTGCTGGCTTAGACAAAGTTGGCCTTTGGAAACGAGCATACAGAAAAAATGTCTGACGAAATGACAACGGACGCGACGGCCGTCCCGACAACGCCCGAGCATTCCGCAACAACGCCCGCCCATCCTCAGAGGAGTGAAGTGCTGGCATTTGCCATTGGCGTGGCGGGATGGCTCATTCCCGGACTGGGGCATGCGTTGCAAAAAATGTGGGGCCGGGCCCTTGGATGTTTCCTGACAGTGGGAGCGCTCGTTTTTCTCGGCGTCGGGATGCGCGGCAACCTTTTCAGTTCGGAAGGCGGCGACGCCTTCGGAATGCTCGGCTATGTCGCCGACCTTGGCACAGGATCTTTTTATTTCGCGGCGAGGGCGCTTGAGACGAAAGGCTCGGATGTCGCGCACGCCGAAGGAGACTATGGGACGCGATTTCTTGCGGCCGCAGGGGTGCTGAACTTATTGGCGGCACTGCACGCCTATGAAGCGGCGCGGGGCCGCAAGGCGTGATCACCGCGATCGGGTTTCACCTCAGCCATTTCCAGGCAATGACGCTTTTCGCGCTGCTCATTTCCATCGCATTTGGATTTTTGAGCCGGCGCCGGACAAGCGAGCGCGTAAAATACATCATCTGGTCGCTGTTTCTCTTCCTTCTGATTGGGGTCGGAATTGGCTGGGCGATGTATCCCTTCTCGCGATAATCAACCGAGATAATAGAACGAGATTTTTGGCGTTCAATTGACAGAAATTTTGCGCGAATGGTATTGTCAAAGAGCGGGCCGAGGTAGCTCAGTGGTAGAGCAGTCGATTCGTAATCGACAGGTCGTGGGTTCAACTCCCACTCTCGGCTCCAGATTTGACGATTGCTTCCCGATGCCGGGACAGTCTTCATTTCAGAATCGATCTGCAGAAGCCCACAAACCTAAGCCGGGATTTTCGATAAAATAAACGTCTTCACCCTTCACCTGATTCCAGCCTCGCTGCAGCTTCGCTGGGTCGTAGAGTTGTGTCATATGGCTCAATTCCCCGTACCCAAAGCCCGCACCCTCCACCTCTTCGCGAGTCAAGTGTCCTGGACACCAGATGATGTGGAACCGTCCTTCGGACGATCCATGAATCAGGTGCGCTGCCGCGCTCAAGTCTGCAGCCAAGTCTTTGTTCTTCTGCACTAACGCCAGGGTGGATTCGGTGCCGTGGTAGCCGTATTTGCGTATTAACGCGTCAATTGTGGGGTCTTCGCCAAACTCGCCCACACCTGGTGCCAGGATAATCAATTCTCCGCTATCCGCCATCGCCATCCGCGTCCGGTAGATCGCTTTGTTTCCCAGCCAGGTGCTGTGAAATTCATGCGGGTTCAGATAAACCACGACCTTGCGGAGGGGGGCGGGCAGCAAGTCAAAGTTGACTTGGAAACTCAGTTCCGCGGCGCGACGAAAACACTCCGAGTCGTCTCCCACAAACAGGCCTCGCGCGACAATTTCTCCCGAGACATTCCGGCTCACGACTGTCAGGACGTAAACAATTGGAAGGTTGCCGAGAAAGTGAGAAGCCGCGAAGTTAAGGACTCGGCGCACGGGATTGTCCGCGCGCCCCATGATGCGCTCCATGCCGTAGACGGCGCCCAGATAGTGACTGCGGTTGATGCTGTCTGGTCCGCCCGTTCCGACCAAAATATTTTTGTTGTAGTTCGCCATGCCGATGACTTCGTGAGGAACGACTTGTCCGACAGATAGAATGAGATCAAAATCTCCGCGGGTCACGAGACGATTGACTTGCGCGGGCCATTCGTAATCCAACTTTCCTTCCGATTGCGCATAGATGAATTCGCCGGGGACCACTCCGACCGTTTCCACATCCTCGCGCCAATTGTGAGCGTGAAAGAGGTTTAATGGGATGCTGCCAAACATCCCTGCGATTCGCTCCGCAGACATTGGTTTGTGGGTTCCCAACGCAGGCAAAACGGCGCGCAGATTATCCCTGTAATATTCCCACGCGTAACGCGTGAGTTCGCCGGCTTGAGACGCGGCGCGCGTCTGATCGGGAGGAACAACCAAAATCTTCTTGCGGCTTCCAAGCTTCTCGAGGGCTGAAAACAATAAGTCCCTTAGCTCGCCGGAAGATAGTTCGAGGTCTTTGGCGCCTTGCGCACAATAAAGGCTCATTCTTTATGCCTAACTCCCAGTATTACAACCGTGCAGGTTCTAAATAGGCCCACGCGACATGCTATTCACTCAGACGGGGGGCTTACAAGTCTATTCGTTAGTTGCGGATGGATTGGCCGGGAATGAAGCGGTTTCGAATGCTCATTATTCCGGAATAATTTCTATGGCACTGATGGAGGGGTAGTTCGCGCCGGGAATGAAATAGAGCTCGATCTTGCCCTGGGCCGTGGGCTCGATGTGGGCAAACGATTTCACCAGTGGCCCGTTGCCGGCCTCGCGGAAAATATCAAAGTTCTTCAGTACCATCGATCCGTTGCAAGATATGTCGAAGACTCGGCTGCCCAAGCCGCCAAACCCGCCGTTTCGAAGGCCGAACCATCGTTCCAGAAAGTAAAGTCTCAGAGTGTACTTTTCTCCGGTCGCGACTGGAATTATGTAATGAATGTGGCCAAAGCGATGCCATTCGTAAAGTCGGCCATCCGGGACATTGGTCAAATCGCCCGCGAAACTGCTGAGACGGCCTCCGAAGAAGTAGCGATCCCGAGTCCAATCGTTGCCTTTCGAATCGTGGTAAGAAGAATGCCCGACGACAATCCTCACCGGAAGCATGCGGTGGGGGATACCGGGCAAAATCTCAACCGCATTCAAGAACGATTCCGCGGTGATGAAATTCACGTGAATCATTCCGTCAGCTCCGGGCGAGACATCGGTGAACACTTTCGTCGTTGCAACATCGTCGCCGGCAGCGTCCTCGGCCACGTCGAAACTGATGGTTGGTCCGCCATTGATGGAGAACTGTCCGTTGCGGCTGCCCTCCTGGAAGCCCGACGTTTCGGCGAACAAAAGATGGACTTCGTAAGTCCCCGGAGGCACTGGATAATTGCACTGAAAGACGCCGCGTCGTCCCGCGGAGAAGATCTCGGGGTCCTCCGGCCCTGGATGCGCACGCGATTTGCTGGGTTAACCCGAACGCATTTTCGCTGGCGGGCGCACTCGGTGCGGGCGACGCGCCCATAGGCAATATGATCGGGCCCAATTTCTACCAGTGGGACCTATCGTTGCGAAAGACGTTTGATTTGCCCTGGAGGGAAGGCATGCGCTTTCAGTTCCAGGCGGATGCGTTTAACGCCTTCAACCGGGCCAACTGGAACAATCCTAACGTGGCCAATGCTGGCTCTCCCTCTTTTGGGCAGATTACAAGTTCCCTGCCGGCGCGCGTTCTTCAGTTCGGCGGCAAGTTCAGCTTCTGAGCCTTTATTGATTGACGCCGCTGGCGAGAATTCCGCCATCTACGATGAGAACGGAGCCCGTGGTGTAGCTGGCCGCGTCGGAGGCGAGGTAGACGGCCGCTCCTGCGAGCTCTTCGACTTGGCCGAAGCGTTTCATGGGTGTGCGCATTAGCCATTCGTTGCCGCGCGGGGTGCCGTCGAGGAGCTTTTCGTTCAGCGCGGTGCGGAAGACGCCGGGTGCGATGGCATTCACACAAATGTTGTGGGGCGCCCATTCGATGGCGAGCGACTGCGTGAGCGATGCGACGGCAGCTTTGCTGGCGGAGTAGGCGGCCACTTGGAGCATGCCAAGAAAAGAGCCAATGGATGCGATGTTGATGATCCTTCCGTAGCGGCGCTCAATCATGTGGGGTCCAAAAACCTGGCAGGCGCGCAGGATGCCGGTGAGATTCGTTTCCAGAATGTCGTTCCAGTCTTTCTCCGAGAAATCGATGGTGGGGGCCTTCTTCGTGCGTCCGGCGGAGTTGACGAGGATATCTACTTTTCCAAAGGTTTTAACAGCGGCGTCGAGCAATTGTTGCAGCGACGCTCGGTCGATCACGTCGGAAGTGGCGCGGAGGGAGCGGCGGCCCAGCGCTTCGATTTCGCGAGCGGTCGAATCGACTTGGTCGGCGCGGCGCGCCGTCGGCGCAACATCGGCCCCGGCTTCCGCTAAGCCGAGAGCGATGGCTCGGCCGATACCGGACGTGCCGCCGATGACCACTGCTGATTTGCCTTTCAAATCCAGCTTGCTGTATCCCATGTTTTCTATCTCCGTATGAAGATGCCTTGCTGAGTAACTGCAGTCACAAAGCGCTAATAGCTCTGATCGTGGACAACGAACATCGGGCTACCAGTTAAACATCGTGCCGTCCAACTTTCGATTTATGGGCAGATACGCGCGTTCGTATGGAAACTTGTCGGCGAGCTTCTCGTTGTAGTCCACACCCAAACCCGGGGCATCCCCTGGATGCAGGAAGCCGTCGCTGAAGGAATAAGTGTGCGGGAAGACTTCGTCGGTTTCCTTCGTGTGGAGCATGTACTCCTGGATACCGAAATTGTTGACGGAAATGTCGAAGTGAAGGGCGGCGGCAAGAGACACTGGCGATAGATCCGTCGCGCCATGGCAGGCCGTTAGGACGTGATAGATCTCCGCTAGTGACGCAACTTTTTTCACGTGCGTGATGCCCCCGCTGTGGACGGTGGCCATTCGAATGTAGTCGATCAGCTGTTCGGTGATGACGGTGTGAGCGTCCCAAATCGTGTTGAAGACTTCGCCGAGTGCGAGGGGTGTGGTGGTGTGTTTGCGGACGATGCGAAAACCTTCCTGAAGTTCCGCGGTAACAGCATCTTCGAGCCAAAATAGGTGATACGGCTCGAGACTCTTACCCAGCCTCGCGGCTTCGATTGGCGTGAGCCGGTGATGCGCGTCGTGCAGAAGGTGAATGTCATCGCCGTATTTGACGCGCAGCGATTCGAAGAGCTTCGGAACATGGAGCAGGTATTTCTCAGTGGACCATATATTCTCCGGCGGGAGCCCTTTTTCCGCCGGTTCGTAATAAAACTTTCCTTTCGAGACGCCGTAGGTTGACGGAATTCCGGGGATTCCTGATTGTGCGCGAATCGCACGATAGCCCATGGCGGCGTATTTGCCCACTTCATCGATGGTTTCTTCGATGTCACGGCCGTTGGCGTGGCCGTAGACCATGACGCCGGTGCGGCTCTTTCCGCCCAGCAGGTTGTAGACCGGAGTGTTGAGAGCTTTGCCCTTGATGTCCCAGAGCGCGACGTCGATGGCGCCGATGGCGGCCATCGTCACGGGGCCGCGGCGCCAGTAAGCGCCACGATAGAAATATTGCCAGATGTCTTCGGACTGGAAGGGATCGCGGCCGATGAGGCAGGGAACGAGATGCTCGGAGAGATAGGCCGCGACGGCCATCTCACGGCCATTCAATGTCGCATCGCCGAGGCCGTAGATTCCCTGGTCGGTGTACACCTTCAGCGTGACGAAATTTCTGCCTGGGGAAGTGATCAACACCTTTGCGTCGGTTATCTTCACCGATCCACCTCAAATCGTATTCAATCTTTCCCGTCTAGGCTTCGCTGCTCTCCATCGTACTTACCAACACCCCATGCGGGAAATTTTCAAATTCGGCGGACGAGGCCTTCATCGGTAGCTTTGGTGTTGCGCACGAGCAGCAGCACAAGAATCATTCCGATGAAGGGAATCAGGCCCGCGATGACCATGAGCGGGTCGAATAAGTGCGTCCCCGTCGCAATACGAGCATCGGAAAGATGGCCCGCCAATTCGAAAACCGCAATCGTGCCGAGTGCCGCTCCTGTTCCGCTCATGCCGCTAACGGTCGCCACCGATTCGTTTTTGTAAAGGTCAGAAGGTAACACGTTGGCGATGGTCGTGAAAGATGCGTAAGAGAAAGTGGCGAGGGCGAAGAGGAGGGTGAGCAAATAGAGATTCACTGTAAATATGGTGGGAATGAGCAAGGCCACGCCGAAGCCGCCAAACACCACCAGGGCCTTGCGCGCGTTTCCGACGGACCAACCTCGTTTGATTAAGAGGCCGGAAAGCCAGCCGCTGAAGAAATTGCCAAGATCGGCGGCGATGAAAGGAATCCAGACGGCGACCAGGCCGCTCTTAAGAGCGATGCCTTTGGCGACGAGATAGATGGGAAACCAATCGGCGATGAAGAACCAGACTGGGTCGGTGAAGCCCTTGGCAATGATGGTTCCCCAGGTTTGTGGAAGTTTGAGCAGATCCCGCCAGCGCGGGGAAGTTGCTGCGAGAGCCTGGTTTTCTTTGTGGTCGGCAAGGATCATCTGCCGCTCCGCGGCACTAATCCGAGGATGATCCTGAGGCAGGTGATAGAGCCAGCGCCAAACAATGAGCCACAAGAACCCGAGCAGTCCGGGAACAACAAATGCAGGACGCGTGCCCCACCGGAAGTAAAGCCAAAAAACAACAAAGGGCGCGATCGCTCCGCCGATCGAGGAGCCGCTATCAAAAAGCGCGGTGGCCAGAGCGCGCTCCTGTTTCGGAAACCATTCCGAAACGGCTTTGGTGGCGCCGGGCCAGTTTCCGGATTCTCCGAGTCCGAGGAAAAAACGGAAACCCATGAAGGAATGCAGGCCTCTGGCGAGCGGGGTTAGAACGGAAACAATCGAATACCACACTACGGTGAGTGTGAGTCCGCGCTTTGTGCCTATGCGGTCCATAAGCCTGCCGTTGAGCGTTTGTCCGATGGCATAGGCTATGCGAAATGTAATGGCAAGGTTGGCGTAGTCCGTGTTGGTCCAGTGGTAGTTTTGCTTGAGATAAGGAGCCAGCAGCGAGAGAGTTTGGCGATCGATGTAATTGATGACGGTCGATGCGAACAAGAGGCCGCCGATCCACCATCGTAGTGAAGGAATGGTGCGCCTGACCTGGAGGCTTGGTTCCGCACCTTTTGCTTCTGTTTGAATGCCCATTAGGAAAGGGTTTCCATTGATCCTGGATGGCGAGTCATGTTTCAACCGGATGCGGCGAGAGCCAAAAGCGTCGCCGGACTGAGTAACGCGGCGGATTGTTTGTCGAGATAAACTGTCGCACTTGCATGCGTCCGCAGAATCGATGCCGGAACCATCGGACTGACCGGCCCTTCGAAACAAGCCTTAATTGCTTGTGCCTTGCGGTCGTCAGGAACAACGGAGATGATTGCGCGCGATTTTAGGATTTGGAGAATGGACATCGAGATGGCGTGCCTCGGCACGGCCGAGAGAGCGGTGAACCAGCCTTCGCTCACTTGTTGCCTGCGGCACGCCTCATCCAGATTCACGATAAGGTACGGATCGTTGGTCTCGAAGTCGGCTGGCGGATCGTTGAAGGCAAGATGTCCATTTTCGCCGATGCCGGCGAATGTGACGTCGATGGGAGCAGTTTTTATGGACTCGCTAGCGCGACGGATGACTTCTCTTGGGTCGGCCGCGCCGTTCAGCAAATGCAGCATGGTGATTTCGGTTCTGCCGATCAGGCGCTCCTGCAAGTACCTGCAAAAACTGGCTGGATGAGTCATCGGAATTCCGATATATTCATCGAGATGGAATAATTCCACTTTTTTCCAGTCGATCCCTGCCGACGCGGTCAAGGCCTCCAGAAATTCGAACTGAGAGGATCCGGTTGCGGCGACTATGCGCGCCACACCTCGTTCCGTGATCGCGTCCCGGATAGCCGTGGAAGCTTGCGCCGCGGCTGCTCGGGCAAGTTCCAACTTTTCTTCAAATATTCTGAGGATCACACGTCTCACTTTTCCGTTCCGGTGATTTTCGGCCGAAGCACGAAGTAGAACAGTTTTCGACGAGACTCCGCTCCTCGCGAATTAGAGAGTCTACATCACCGTCAATTACAGTGAAATTGGATTTGGCGCGGCTGCGTCTCGCGTTGCGCGGCCTGCATCCCATTGGCGCTACGATTTGACTTCGCTCTTTTCCCGTCGGTTCTTTTTGATATAGTCCCAACCGCGATGCCGCCTGAGTCTTCGAACCAGCCCAAGTTTCCTTCCGTCCCGCTTAACAGAAATCAAATTCGAGGATTCTGGGCCGCTTGGGGCGGCTGGACTCTCGACGGCATGGATTCGTTTATCTACGCGCTCGTTCTTTTGCCGTCGCTTCGTGAGCTTCTGCCGCGCTCCGGCATCGCCGCAACCAAAGGCAACTTCGGCTATTACGGTGGATTGCTTTTCGCGCTGTTTCTCGTCGGCTGGGGACTCGCATTCTTGTGGGGACCGGTGGGAGACAAGTTCGGCCGTATTCGCACCTTGATGATCACAATCGTATGGTACTCCGTCTTTACGTTTCTCAGCGCTCTCGTTACCAGCGTCTGGCAGTTGGCGATTCTTCGCCTCCTCGCAGGAATTGGAATCGGCGGTGAATGGGCCATGGGCGGCACATTCGTTGCGGAAGAATGGCCCGAAAGCCGTCGCCGCGCCGGCGCGGGCTACATGCACACGGGCTATTACGTTGGCATTTTTCTTGCCGCGCTCGCCAACTATGCGATCGGCAGCCATTACGGCTGGCGCGCCATGTTTGCCATCGGAGGCTTGCCGGCGCTTCTCCTGGCATGGGTGCGTCATGGCGTCACTGAGCCGGCGCGTTGGTCCAGCAAGGTAGAAGTCGTTCGTTCCTCGCGACTCTATCATCCCTTCGCAGCGCTTTTCTCGCCAACGCTGCGCCGCCGCACAATTTTGAACTCGCTGTTCATGCTTGCTTCGATCAGCGGGCTTTGGGCTGGAACTGTCTATGTTCCTACTGCGGTAACCTCTCTTGCGGAATCCGCGGGCTACGTGGGGCTTCAAGCCGCGCAGCTCGCCTCTCGCGCCACCATGCTCGTGGCGTTCGCCACGATTCTGGGATGTTTGG
>Ga0308309_10001439_pt1 | contig 14218 bp, 11 predicted proteins | sample HubBroMetageWFT5_FD_192491 | JGI IMG/M metagenome (GOLD analysis project Ga0308309, IMG submission 192491) | Warmed and freeze-thawed soil microbial communities from the Hubbard Brook experimental Forest, New Hampshire - Hubbard Brook CCASE Soil... | ecosystem: Environmental > Terrestrial >...
TAGAAGTTGGCGTCATCGCCGGGGCCGCCGCCAGTCCCGACGACGATGTCGGCGGGCTGCTTGTACCAGGTATCCGGAACGCCCTTGAGCGCGGCGGACATGTACTTGTTCCAGATGGGAGCAGCTCCGCTGTATCCGGAGACGACGCCGTCGAGGTGGCCGCAGTCCGGGATACCGGGATGGAGCGGCTTCAAACCGTAGTGCGCGAGGTCACGCGGGCTGAATGGATACGAGTTGTCCACCTCTCCGGCTTCGATGATGTTTCCTCTCGCAATCTGATTCTTCATGTAGGTGTAATCCTTCGGCTGGAGACAGCTGCGCTGGGCGTTCCCGACCCAGACGGCGGTGAGAAGGTTTGGTGTCCAGCCGACAGTCAGGTTGTCCATGAAGAAGTCTGCGGTACCGGTCTTGGCGCTCACGCGGCGAGGATTCAGGGTCAGATATCCGTTGCGTCCGAATTCCCTGGTGCGGTTGTTGTCGTTACTGGTGATCTCATCCATGATGTACGCGACGTTGGCGGGGATCACCTGGTGTCCGGCAGCCGTTGGGTTGTACGTCCAGACGATCTGCCCGGTCGCCTGGGCCGTGATGCTGGTCACCGGCATGGGGTTGTGCTGGACTCCGAGGTCGCCGAGCGTCGCGGCGCCATCGGCGAGGTCGAGCAGGGTGATGCCACACGTGAGCGATCCGAGCGTCGCCGCCCACTGGGTCAGTGTCGGCCAGTTCACGTACGACCTGCCGTTGAAGCTGCAGTTCTGATTGAGCGAGGTCACGCCCATGGCCAGCTCGGTGTTCGCGATGTACTGCGTGCCGGTGGCGTACTCGGTCTTGACCGCGGGAATGTTGAACGAGTTACCGAGGCAGAGCTTGAGTTCGCAGACACCATGGGTATGGCGGTCGTCGTCGTACGGGTTGTAGGCGGGGGCCCCCGGGATGGGAAACGGGTACCTGCTGTCCAGGATCGGCGTGGTCATCGTGAACTTGGTTGAGGCGATGGCCGCGGTGTAGGTGAACAGCTTGGTGGTCGACCCCATGTTCAGCTGGACCGCCGCCGCCTCGTTGACCTGGCCGAAGTACGGGTCGGCGTAGTTCCAGGTGCCGACCATGGCGAGGACCTCGCCGTTCTGCGGGTCCAGGCTCACCAGCGCGCCGTCGCCCATGTTTTCGGCGATCCGCTCCTTGCTCACCAGGTTGTGGACGGTGGTGTACGCGAGGTCCTGCTTTGCCTGGTCGATGGTGGTGCGGATCTCGAAGCCACCAGGGCTGGCGTACTGCGGGAAGTTCGCGTTCAGATAGGTCTGCAGATAGTCGATGAAGTCGAGGTCGAGGTTGGGTTCCGACTGCGGCTCGTTCCACGCGTGGAAGGTCAGCTTCTCGTTGAACGCCGCGATGCCCTGCGCCTGGGTGATGTAGCCGCTCGCCTGCATCGCCTGCAGGACCGCCTTCTGGCGATTCTTCGCGAGAGGATTCACCGTCTCGTTGGCGTCGTGAACCAGCGGGTTGTACGCCGACGGGGATTGCGGGAGCCCGGCGAGCATCGAGGCCTGCGCCAGGTCCAGCTTGCTCGCGGGCTCGAGGAAATAGAGCTGGGCGGCACTGCCGACACCGACGGCGAAGTTGCCGTAGAAGATTCGATTGACGTACATGTCGAGGATCTCGTTCTTGGTGAAGTTCAGCGCGATCTCGTTGCCGAGCACGATCTCCTTGATCTTGTAGTCGATGCTCTGGGGTGGATCGGCACCGCCGTACAGGCTGATCTTGGCCAGCTGCTCGGTGATCGTCGAACCACCCTGGAGCGCCGCGCCGTGATGGGTGATGTCGGCGACGCCCGATTCGACCAGTCGTGCGAGGTCCCACGAGCCTTCCGTGTAGTAGTTGTGATCCTCGATGGCCACGATCGCCTGCTTGAAGTAGGGCGAGATCGCCGTCAGATCGACGTGAATGTGGCGGTAGCCCTCGTTGTGGAACACGTGGATGAGGCCGCCGGCCGAGTCGAAGACGTCGGTGTCGATCTGCGGCTCCATGTTGGTGATGGTGGCCGCGTCGGGAAGCTGGCCCTTGTAGGCGTTGTACCCCGCGAATACGGCGCCGACCGTTCCGGCTCCGATCGCGGCAACCACGGTGACCCCGATGAGCACGATCCGGAGCGCGCGTCCCCGCTTCTTCGGCGCATGCAGGTGGCGGTAGGCGCTGGCGCGCCGGCGGCGCAGCTCCGCTCGCGCCGCGGCCTCGGCGGCGCCGATGCCCGGATTGGTCGAGCCGTTGGCGCGGAGTGGCGTGTGCGAACCGTTCGGCAGGCCCGCCCGGCGGCGCCGGGCTTCGGGTGTCTGATCGAGGGTCACGCCTGTACCGTCGAATGCATTGGCGAGGTGGTCTCCTGACTCCGCAGCGCTGTGGCGCGCCGGCAGTGCTGTCGGGTTCCTGGGTGAAACGTCATGCTGCCAGCCGGGTTACGCCGGGCGCATCGCCACGGCGAGGATGAACAGGGCGGCGAAGAGCACCACGATGGCTGCCCCGGCGATGAGCGCGCCCGGGCCTTCCTCGATCCAGAAGGGACCCACCCGGCGCCGGCCCGGGGCGCCTTCATCCAGCGGTACCGCCATTGCCCCAACCGTACCAGCAGGGTCCCTGGAACGGTCGTATGACAATCCGTCACGCGTGCCGGAAGGTCAAACCGGCCCATGACACAATCGGACGCCGATGGCAGTGACAGCGCCTGTTTCCGCGCCCGCTTCCAGTCCGATCGCGCTGCCTCCCGCTCCGAGGACCGCCGAGGAGACAGGGCTCCCCTTCAGCTTTGTGTGCGACCTCGTCCTCAAGGTGCTGTATTTCAACGGCAGCATGCTGGGTCGCGACATCGCGAATCACCTCTGCCTGCCCTTCTCGTTCATCGACGCGACCTCGCGGTTTCTCGCCGACGAGGGCTACTGCTCCTCGACCGGAGTGCATACCGCGACCCTCGATCCCGGGGAGCCGATCAACGCCGGTATGCAGCACATGATCTCGACCACCGGCAGGCAGCGCGCCCGCGAACTGCTCGAGATCAATCAGTACGCCGGTCCCGCCCCGGTGCCGATCAGCGATTACACGGCGATGGCCGAGCGCCAGTCCCACGTCGACGGACAGGTCAACCGCGCGCGTCTCCACGATGCCTTCAGCCACCTCGTGCTCTCCGAGGTCGTGCTCGACCACCTTGGACCCGCGCTGAGCGCGCGCCAGGCGGTGTTCCTCTACGGGCCGCCTGGCAACGGCAAGACGACCATCGCCGAGGCGGCGGCGTCGCTGCTCGGGGCGCCGATGTTCATCCCCCGGGCGCTCTACGTCCATGGTGAGGTGATCCGGTTCTACGACCCGATCCATCACGATCCCATCGACCGCGAGCTGCCGCCCCACGACCGCCGCTGGCAACTCGCCAAGCGGCCAGCCGTCAAGGTCGGTGGCGAGCTCACCCCGCGGATGCTCGAACTCGGGTTCGACCACACCCTCGGCTTCTACGAGGCGTCGATGCAGCTCAAGGCCAACGGCGGGCTCTTCCTGATCGACGACTTCGGCCGCCAGCAGAACATGTCGCCGCGTGACCTGCTCAACCGGCTGATCGTCCCGCTGGAGAAGAAGGTCGACTACCTCAACATCCCCCGAGCCGGATCGAGCATCCCGGTGCCGTTCACCTGCATGGTGATGCTCTCGACCAACCTGCGCCCGCAGAACCTGATGGACGAGGCGTTTCTGCGCCGGGTGCGATTCAAGGTGCATGTCCCCGATCCAACCGTGGACGAATACAAGGAGATCTGGCGTCGCAACTGCGTCGACAACAACCTGCGCATGGACGAGGGGCTCATCGACCGTCTCCTCGAGAAGCACTACCACGCGAAGGGTCGCCCCTTGCATGGCACCCACCCCAGGGACCTGCTCAACCACGTGATCCACGCTGCGCTGTACCTCGGCCATCCGGTCGAGCTCAACAGCGAACTGCTCGAACTCGCCTGCGAGACCTATTTCGTCGACTCCGACGAGTAGGGGCCTCGCGGCACCGCGCGGTGCAGAGACGCGAGAATGAGAGCGGAGCGTTGAGATGCCGAAGACCCATTCGTACGCGCTGACCGTGACCTGGACCGGCAATACGGGCACGGGCACCAGCGGCTACCAGGCGTTCGAGCGCTCCCACGACGTCACCATCGTCGGCAAGCCGACGATTTCCGGGAGCGCCGACCCGGCGTTTCGGGGCGCACCTGAGCGCTGGAATCCTGAGGAGCTGCTGGTCGCGTCGCTCTCGCAATGCCACATGCTCTGGTACCTCGTGCTCTGCGCCAAGGAGGGGATCGTGGTCACCGACTACGTGGACCACGCGTCCGGGACACTGGTGGAAACGCCGGACGGCGGCGGTCACTTCGAGGAGGTGTTGCTGCATCCCCACGTGACCATCGCGACGCCGGACAAAGCCGACCGCGCGATGGCGCTGCACGAGCGCGCGCACGACCTGTGCTACGTCGCCAACTCGGTGAACTTCGCGGTGCGCACCGAGCCGACGGTGGTCAGCGCTGCAGAGGTCGCCTAGACCTGCCTGCTCTGCGTAACCCGCGCTCGCGGGTCGCGTCCCGTAAACGCCACGAAGCGCTCCCAGTCGCTGGCGCCGGGAGGCGGCGGTACCTCGGCGCCGAAGGGGGCACCGGGACCCACCATGTCTCGGAACTCCTGCTTGATGAAGGCGTGCGCCCCACTCAGCGCCGGCGCGGCGACGGTGGTGGCGAGTCGATCGAGCTGTCCAGTGGCCCGAGCGAGGTCCCACGCGTGGGCGGCCAACTCGAGGAGATACATGTCGATGAGGGCGGTTCCCGTGTACTGCTCGCCCCAGGGCATGGTTGCCGTCGTCACCAGGCGAGTATCGTCCGCCCACCCCGCCGCCGCCTCCTGGGCGGCGCTCCGCAGCCGGTCGGGCGCCTCAGTCAGCTCGACGTGCGGCGATGCGTCGCCTGACGGTGGCGCTGTCCCCCGGCCGAGGGCGGCAGCTCGGTGCCCGGCTTCGACGACGTGGTCGATCATCCCCGCTACGTCGTAACCGCGGCAGGGTGTGGAGTTGCGCAATTGGTCGGGGCTTATCCCAGAGACGATCACGGCCGCGTTCTCGTAAGCATCGATGAGGATGCTGCGGCGGTCCGGCACGGCCATGGTGTTAGTCATCGGTGTTTCATCGGGCGGCCCATTGTCGTCCGCCCGGCTCTAGCTGGAGACCGGCACCGGCGCCGGTGCGTCGCTTCTGATGATGGAGCCCGCTGGGCGACGCTCGATGATCTGATCGATCATGCCGTAGGCGAGCGCCTGCTCGGCGGTCATGTGGTAATCGCGCTCGATGTCCCGACCGATCTGCTCCGAGTCGCGGCCGGTGTGCCGGTGGTACAGCTCGATGAGCAGCGCTCGCTGGCGGAGGATCTCGCGGGCATGGACGTCGAGGTCGGTCGCCTGTCCCTGCATCCCCTGCGCCCATGGTTGGTGGATGACGATGAGCGAGTTGGGCAGCGCCAATCGCCGTCCGGGCGCGCCCGCTGAGAGGAGCAACGACGCGCCACTCGCCGCCATGCCCAGGCACGTCGTCTCAACGAGAGGACGGACGTACTGCATGGCGTCGTACATCGCCAGCGCTGCGGTCATGGAGCCGCCTGGGCTGTTGACGTACAGATGAACGTCGCGCTCGGGATCCTCGCCTTCCAGGAACAGCAGTTGCGCCGTGACGAGATTGGCAAGATCGTCGTCGATGACCCCACCGACGAAGATGATCCGGTCGCGTAGCAGCCGCGAGTAGATGTCGTACGAACGCTCACCGCGAGTCGTGCTTTCGACGACGGTGGGGACCAGGGTCATCGCGAGCCCTCCGCTGTGGGTGGAACGAAGCCGATACGCCGTCGGGTCGGCTCCGCCTGGTTCATGGCGACGAAGGCGCCGAACTGCGCCACCGTCCGGAGCGAGGCGGCATCGAGTCCCGACGTGACTGCGCGCAGCTGGCGGCGGGGGTCGGCGGACCACGCGGGCTCGCTCTGCGGCCATGCTCCGAGCCGGCGTCCGAGGTCGGTATACACGGCCGCGATCGGCACCGCGAGTGCGTACGTGATGGCGATCAGCAGGTCGGCGGAGACATCCTTGAGCCCGCGCTCGACCTCGGAGAGGTACGCCGGCGAGCATCCCGCCTCACCGGCGATCTCGCTCAGCCTCTGCCCCTGGCCCTCGCGGTGGCCGCGAAGGATGGCGCCCAGCTCGCGGCGGATCTCGTCGGCGGATACGCTCAGAGCAGAACTCACAACGCTCAGAGCATATCACCGCACGGCGCGGCCGGGGCACGGCCGACGTGGCGTTGACGGATCGCCGCTATCCTTGCGTCCGATGGCGACGCTGCTTTCCGTCAATGTCGGCCGGATGGCGGCGAGCCGGCACACCGACACGGGTGTCACCGGGATCGACAAACGGCCATCGGCAGAATCGGTCGCGCTGCGCGATCCGGGCCCTGAAACGGGAAGGAGCGGTGTCGCGGGCGACAGCATCGGCGATGCGCGCTCGCATGGCGGCACCGACCAGGCGGTCTACGCCTATGCCCGCGAGGACCTCGATCACTGGCAGGCTGAGCTCGGGCGGCCACTGACCAACGGTGTCTTCGGCGAGAACCTCACCACGTCAGGCCTCGATGTCAACGGGGCGCTCGTCGGCGAGCGCTGGCAGGTGGGCGACGCGTGCGTTGTCGAGGTGACCTCGCCGCGCATCCCGTGCCGGACGTTTGCCGGCTGGCTCGAGGAGCAGCTCTGGGTGAAGCGATTCACCCAACGGGGAGCTCCAGGCGCGTATCTGCGGGTCATTGCTCCGGGTTCGGTGAGCGCGGGTGACGCGATCACGGTGGTCCACCGGCCCGCACACGGCGTCACCATCGCGCTGATGTTTCGAGCCTTGACGACCGATAAGGCGCTGATGCCGCAGCTCGCCGCCGCCGGTGATGCGCTCCCCGAATCCCTTCGGCGGCAACTCGTTCCCTGATCCAACACCCTCAAGCACGCCTACGAGGGCGGCGTTCGCGTCGCGTTCGCGCGACCGCGGGAAAAGAGGCTGAACTGACGATACGATTCGGGTCGTCCCTTCATGTTCAGACCGCCCCCATACGCCCGCATCGCACTGGTGACATTGGTGGTCGCCATCGCAGCCGGGACGCTGGCCACGACCTCACGTCTCCCGATCGCGCCGTCACGGGTCGCCGCGGCCACGCGTCCCCCGGCTCGCACCGTCCAGCCTCCGTGGTTCCGCATGCATGTGGCGAGCTCAGTGGTCAGCTTCTGGACACCGGAGACGATGCCCGCGGGCGCTCCACCGGTTCGCGGCCGGGCCGGGATCCTGGTGGATATGGACACAGGAGAGATCCTCTGGGAAAGGCAGGCCGACCTCGAGCTCGCGCCCGCGAGCCTGACCAAGGTGCTGACCTCGCTGGTCGCGCTCGAGAATTTCACCCCCGACCAGTTGGTCACCGTCACCGCTGACGCGCTCGGCCAGTCTTCAGCCGACACGCTCATGGGATTGAAGGCGGGCGAGACCCTGTCGATCGAGGAGCTGCTCGACGGCATGCTGCTCCCGAGCGGCGACGACGCCGCGAGCGCGATGGCGGTGGACACAGTGGGTGAAGCACGGTTTGTCGCGGCGATGAATGCGCAGGTGGTGGCACTCGGTCTCGCCGACTCCCATTTCTCGGCGACGGCGGGGCTTGACGACCCGGCGCTCTACTCGTCCGCCTACGACCTCGCGGTCATCGCCGCGTACACGTACCAGCAGTTTCCGCTGTTCGATCAGATCGTCAACACCAGAACCATCAACCTTCCGGCCACCGCGCTCCACCCGGCGTTCCACCTGCACAACCTCGACGCGCTGCTCCAGGCCTACCCTGCCGCGGTGGGCATCAAGCCGGGCTGGACCGGCAACGCGGGTGCCTGCCTCATCGGGATGGCGGTCCGCGACGGTCATCACCTTCTGTCCGTGCTGTTGAGTGCCAACTACCCGGCGCGGATCGAGAGCCGGCTCTTCGACTGGGGCTTCGAGCTCGAGGGATTGCCGCCGTTGCTGCCTCCGACTCCGGCACCCAAACCAACGCCGGCGACGTGACCACGGACCGCGACACCGCCGGCGCTGCGGATCGCTTCCGCGAAGCTGTCGGCAACCGCGATGTTGCGGCCATGATCGACACGATGTCTCCGGACGTTGAGCTGCACAGTCCGACCACACTGCGGCCGGTCACCGGCCGTGAACGGGTTCGCGCCGTGTTCCACATCCTCAACGATCTCTTCGAGGACTTCGAATACGTCCGCTTCTTTGACGGCGACCTGGCGGTGGAAGACACTGAGATCGTTTCGACTCATGCGCTCATGTTTCGTTGCCGCATCGGTGAGGAGCAGATCGAAGGGGTCGATGTCCTCGACATCGACCGCTCGGACCAGATCGTGCGATTCACCGTGCTCGTTCGGCCGATGTCGGGTCTGCACAGGCTCGCCGATTCCATCGCCGCGCGGATGCGGGTGAGCGGGCCCCCGCAGCGCTGATCCGTCGCGCCGAGCCGACCTATTTGATGACGACGAAGCCGGCGGCCATGTTGCCGTAGTACGGCGCTGAAGCAATGAGCTTCAGGTTCGGAAGTGCGGCGATGCAGTCGAGGTTCCACGGGTAGAACTGAACTGCGATATCCAGTGCGCCGACGAAGACTGCATCGGTGTTCGCCTGCACGATCGCCGCTGCGGCACCGGCGGGGTCGGTGCACGCTTTGCTGAGCGCGACATCGAGCGGCGTGTCGAGCGTTCCCCAGGCGAAACCGTTCGGAACCAGGGGGGTCAGGGTCGTGAGCGCCCCGATCCACATGCCCGCATCATCTCCACCGTCACTCATGACGATCGCACCCCTCGGGAGGACCTGCTCCATACGGTGTAACACGGTCACGTCGGCGGGAGAGACGAGCGAGCGTGTGTTGATCTCGTTTCTGTACACACCGAGCTCAGACGCGGCGCCCACCACGAGGCTGAGTATTGCCAACGCCGCGAGAGCCGCGCCACCGCCATCCAGACGTTGGGTGATGCTCCCCAGTCGCTGATGGATCACGCGGGGAACATCGACGCGGCGCGCGAACATCACCCAGGCGACGATGACGACGATCGCCGCCAACGCCACGATCGGGAGCCACGGGCGCAGCTGGGACAGGCGGTTGAAGGCTCCGAGCGGATAGAGGAAGATCGTGTCCGTGCTGATCACATAGCTCCACAGCCTTCCGAGTGGGTGATGCAGCAGCAGCGCGATGGCGACCACTGCCACCGCCGCGACTGATGCCGCCGCCCAGAGCCGGGCGTTGCGCGACAGCAGCCGCATCACGTCAGCGAGAGACAGAAGACCGAAGCTCACCACGAGTGGGATGAGCCAGTACTGGATGCCCAGGATGCGGTCGGTGTCGCCCCACGGGTAGACCAGACGCCAGAACCAGCTGAAGCGGTGCAGGAACAGATCGTCGACCATCATCACGACCAGAAGTGCCTGCGCCACGAGCACCCACAGCAGCTTGCGACGGATGATCAACCCGATCACGCCGATGACGTACAGCCCGAGAGCAACCGGACTCGCCAGGTCGGTCTCGGCGATCATCAGCAGGATGTGATGGAACTTCACAGGCATGCTCGCGGTCGCGACGACCACCGGTGAGGGTTGCACCCGAGACGGCGGCGGCACGTGCGGAAGCCGCGTCAACACTGTCACCAGTGCAGCACCGAGCAGCGTCGCCCCCACAACGAGTGCTATCCGAGTTATCGCGAGGCGCGGTTTCGCGCGCAGCCCGGTGAACACCGCCGCCGCGTACAGCCCGCATCCCACGACCAGCGCCGTAACCAGCTCAAGACCGTGGATCACCCAGATCGACGCAGCGATCCCGACGATGAGCACCGCATTCTCGAGCGTCCTCCTTCCGCGAATAACGCGCAGTGAGGCGACGATGAACGGAACGATGAGAGTCGAGTCGACGACCTCGGGGAAACGCCCGATGATCGCCTGATCGGACGGGAACGCGAGGCCGAGTGCGAACAGGGGAGCGATCGTGGTGAGCACGACCGAACCCGTCGTCTCGAATATCAGGAATGCCAGGGACAGCGGCATCAGCACCAGAGTCATCGCGATCACCGGTCCCATCGCATCCGACGGTGAGGGCGCCCCAAGCCACGACACGACGGTGCTCATTGCTTCGAATCCCGGTCGTGGTCGAACAAACTGGGTGGCCTCGAGGGGGATGGGGATCAGCGGGAGCACGTTGTGGGATCGGGCAATCGCGGTTGCGAGCCCGGCGTGCGTCGGGGAGTCCCAGTCGGGCGGGAGGACCTGGCCGTGCAGGGCCCAGACGAAGATGGCTGCGCCGACGGCGCCGGCGAGCAGCGCCGGGATCGGCAACCACCACGGTGCGGCGTCCGGAGCGTCCACATCGCTGGTTCGCCACCGGATGACCGCAGCCACCCCGAGCACGACGAGGACCGGAAGGATCGTGAGCGGCTCGAAGGGGATGTGCACGTCGTGCATCGCGAGGCCGGCAACCCCGATGAATCCGGCGGAAAGGCCGGGCGCCATGGCGAGGCGCTGCCACGCGCGCCATCCGGGAGCGAGCAGCGTCGCCAGAGCGAATCCCGGGAGCAGGGCGGCGACCACCACCCCGGGAAGGGATTGTGCGAAAACGTGCAGTGGCAAGCCGGGCGGACTCAGCGGCCCTTGAGCGTAGCCACTGCGAACAGCGTGCGCGCGATGATCAGGAGATCCAGCGCCACGGACTGATGCTTGATGTAGTAGAGGTCGTACGAGAGTTTCACGGTAGAACCGTCGACGCCGCTGCCGTATCCGTAGTTCACCTGAGCCCAGCCGGTGAGTCCCGGTCGCACCGAAAGCCTCGTGTTGTAGTAGGGGATGCTCTCGCGCAGTTCGTTGACATACCGGAACTGCTCCGGTCTCGGCCCGACCACGCTCATGTCGCCGCGGAGGATGTTCCACGCCTGCGGCAGCTCATCGAGATGAAGGCGGCGGAGCACCTTGCCGACCCGGGTGATGCGCTCGTCGTCCTCGGACGTCCAGTGCAGCGTCTGATCCGGATGCGCTCGCATGGTGCGCAGCTTGAGGATCTCGAAGGGTCGTCCGAAGTGGCCCACCCGATCCTGGCGGTGAAAGATCGGGCCGCGATCCTCGAGCTTGATGGCGACCCATGTGAACGGCAGCAATATGGCAAGGAACACCAGCCCCAGGAAGCCCGCGACGACGTCGATCAGTCTCTTGAAGACGGCATAGATGCGTGACGTCTCTCCGCGTTGTTGCAACGACAGCAGCCACGTCTGTCGGAGCCGTTCGACCAGCAGTCGACCGGTCAATTCCTCGTAGATGTCCGCAATCGATCGCACCACGAGCCCGAGGTCATAGCAGTCGACGAGGCTTTGAAAGAGGTCGGTTGGCAGATCCTCTTCGGCGCCGAGGACGATCTGATCGGCATCCCGATCTGTCGCCGCCGCGGTGAGCCGGGCTCCGGCGTCCCCATCAGCGGGGTGGATGGTACCGACCACCCGATAGAGCCCGGACAGGTGAGGATCGACTTCGGTCCACACCCGGTCGAGCGTCTCCGGGTCGGCGACCAGCATGATCCTGCCCGCAAAGATCGCCTGAGCGAAGACACGCCGGTAGAGCAGGCGCCAGAAGAGGACGGTGAGGGCCGCCACCGGCACCCAGATGAGGATGGTCGGTCGGGTTACCCCGTACGGGGCGATGAAGAAGACGACAAGGAGAGCAATCGTTTCAAGCGTGACGGTGGTGGCGACGACCCGAAAGATCGCCCGGGCGCTGACCGCGGCATGCAGATCGTAGGCATCGACGACCAACGCCACCGCGAGCCAGATAGCTGTGACCAGGGCAACGCCGATCCAGGGAATTGTCAGGGCCGCGTGCTGGATCGGACCTGACCTGAGGTTGAACGCGATGATCAGTGACGCTGCGACGAGGATGATGTCGCCGGCCGCGAGCAGCAACTTTCGTTCTGAGGCGAGGATGCCTCGCCTGCCGGCCGCGACAGTGGCGCCCGGAACCTTCTGGGCGATCATCGAGGCTAGCCTACACGGTGATCATGCGAGTGCGCCCCTCGACGATCGCAATTGCTGCCCTCTGCAGCGAGGCATCGTCGCGTTGGTCCAGCGACGATTCTGGGGACTCTCATCCAACCGCCACGATGGTGTCGGCCTGGTTGCTGAAGACCACTGCTCCAAGTTGCAGTACAGCCGGGTTGTCATCGTCGACGTCCCTGTCCCGGCTGTCGATCAGCAGGAAGCGGACCGCATACTTCTGGGTCATGGTGCGCAGTGCGGTGGCGTCGGCATAGCGAAACACCGCGTTGTTCAGCAGCTGGCGGGTGACGAAGTCAGCACCCGCCGGCGTGTCGATGTCGGTGCTGATCTCGTAGCGAGAGGCGTCGTAGCCCTCGATGAAAACCTGCCGATCAGAGAAGGCTGAGTAGTAGTAGTAGCGTCCATCGGTATCTGCCGCATCGAGCCAGTGGTTGCTCACCGCGATTACTGCATCGACCGACGAATGAGTCTGCAACCAATGCAATGCCGCCAGCAGATCCGGCGTCAAGCCGCGAACGCTCGGACCACCCTCGGCGTGTGCGACGGGGATACCGGCCACGATGAGTCCAGCTGTAGGGGCGAGCTCGATCGGTGACGCGAGTGCAGATGCTGCCAGGATCGGGATGAGTCCGAGCCCCAGGACTCCTGATGTGGCGCGCTTGCGCAGCCTCGCGACCAGGAACCAGAGAGTTACGAAAACGATGCCTCCGGCCAGCAACAGCTCGTATCGCGTGATAGCGGCCTGTGACGGATGACGCGCCGGTGACGTCGCAATGACCAGCGCCGCAAGGGCGGCGATCCAGCAGCCCAGCGCGACGATCGCCGCACGTCTCGATATCGGAAGAGTGCTGCCCGCGTCGTACCACGCAAGCCGGAGTCCATCCGCCGCCACGATGCAGCCGGCGACATACCCGGTGTCCTGAAAGTACTGCTCGCTGTAGCCGATCTGGTGGAAGACATTGGCGATGATCGCTCCCGCGCCGAGCATGGCCAGGCACAGCGCGTAGCGACGCAGCCTCCTGCGATGCCGTCGCCGAAGCATGTACAACAGCCCCGCAAGTGGAATCAGCATGCCGGCGAGCCCGGCGGCATAGGCTGCGCCGAGCACCGGTGCGGCGACCAGCCCGGGCAGCGAACTGTGACTTGCATCGACGACGACGACTGTCCGGTCCAGAGACGCAAGCGGGCTGATCCCGGTGAAGGGTGCGCCGCCGCGATAGATGATGAAGAAGGTTGCCAGGAAGATCGTGGCCGCCAGGCCGAGTGTGACCAGGAGCTGCGCTGAGGGCCTGGAGCGGCGCGTGATCAAGGCGAACGCGCCGTAGGCTCCCGTGCCCACGAGCACGACCGGCAGGACTGTCGCCTTGGCGCCGGAGGCACCAACCATCAGGAGCGCGATCAAGAGCCACGAGCCGATGTCCTTGGGCTTCCGCCATGTCGAAGCCCGCAGACGTTCGGCTATCAGGTAGAGCAGCGCGATGAAGAAGATGAGCCCGAAGGGGAACGTCCAGCTCGACCAGAGATGACTGCTGAAGACGCTGAAGAACGGGGACGCCCCAGCGCTGTCCGTTGTCAGGTCAAGGGGGCCGAGCAGAAAGAACACCGCCATCGCTATCGCACCGGTCGCCGCGGTGCCGGCGAATGCGCGACCGAGCATCAGCAATTGACAACCCACGACGACGATCATCGGCACGAAGTCGAGGCGCAGTGCGATGACCGGGATCGTGACGTGCGTCACCTGGCTGACCGCCGCCATGTGGAAGAAGAGAAACCACTCGTATGGCAACGGAACTCCCGACAGCCCCGGATTCGTCGGCGGCCAGTGGTACAGGACCTCGGCGGTCTTGCTCATCTGGTACACGAAATCGGGGCTGTACGCGACTGACACCTGCGCTGAGGGCAGCGGCGTTTGCGGGATGAACATGAGCGCCAGGTAGATCAGACCCGCCGAGAGCGTCACAGCTGCCGCCCACATCAGCCGGCCGGACATCGTCGCTGCAGGGGTGGCGTGGGCGCCCCAACCCCCGCGCCTCCAGATCACCAGTGTGCAGAGCCCAGCCGAAACCACGGGGTACGCGAGGAAG
>Ga0308309_10001442_pt1 | contig 14205 bp, 13 predicted proteins | sample HubBroMetageWFT5_FD_192491 | JGI IMG/M metagenome (GOLD analysis project Ga0308309, IMG submission 192491) | Warmed and freeze-thawed soil microbial communities from the Hubbard Brook experimental Forest, New Hampshire - Hubbard Brook CCASE Soil... | ecosystem: Environmental > Terrestrial >...
TCTATCTGCAATCGTGCAACCGTAATTGCTATTTAGGAAGGGCCTCTTTTCCAGCTCAGTTAGCGGAACGAAGGTTTGGACACCCTGACCGATCCGAAGCGATTGGGCTACCGTTCGACATAGCCGTCCCCAGTAGCCAAGACTCGAAAAAGAGCCACGGCAGCGCCAATCGGGGATAGGATCACGTCCAACCCTGGCAATCCTGCCCAACCTCTGACATGCTGCTGAGCCATGCGTGAACTTGTAGCCGGTTTAGTCGAACGAATACGCTACGCAATTTCCAATCCTTGAAACGCCACCGCCGCAAAAAAGGGGACAGCAACTCCCATGCCCAATGAGGCAAAAGTGAAAGTCTTAAGAAGTGTTGCCGACCTCGAGGCCATCCGCCAGGTGTGGGAATCCTGGCCGCCAAAACGTACCCTCACGTCGCATCTGATCTGAGGCGGTACCGCGGGCTGGTGTCTTACTGGCAGCATTCGCAGTCTTGACAAAAGCTTCGATCGTATTCATCCTCAGTGGGGAAGACCTCCGATCTCGGTTTCAATTGAAATTACTGACGGTGTAACATGGACGCCAAACTGTTGTTCGGAAAAGTCGCTCAAACACTGCGCCAGGAAGGTATGTCTGCCACACTACGCAAGGTGAGCAGGCATCTCACACGCTCCCATCTCGCGGATGATTTCGACGTGAGACACGGTACTGATACAGGCGGCATCGAGCCGCTATGGGGGTTTACAATACAGTCAGGGAATGCTCGCTTCGGCGTGCGCTACCAGCCCACCAGCGAGCAAGAACTGTCCGAGGCCGTAAACTTCCTGCACGAGGACCTGCGAGCCCTCACCTTCATTGACCTCGGTTGCGGTAAGGGCAGGACTGTTCTAGTAGCCTCTGAATTAGGTTTCAAAAACGTCATCGGCGTGGAGTTTGCCAGCGAACTCGCGCAAATTGCCAGGGCGAATCTGGCGAAAATGCGAATCGTTAACGCCGTTGTGATCCATGCAGACGCAGCCGACTTTCACTTTCCCAGCAGCGACTTCGTTCTCTATCTTTACAATCCGTTCTCACGTGAGGTCATGCACAAAGTTGTTGCGAACCTCCGAGAATCACCCGCAAGAAGGATATATGTCATTTATTCGGATCCTAAGTGTGCCGAACTCTTGGATTCGAGCGGTTTCCTGAGTCTCTTCGGGTACACGCCTGGACGAAACATCCCAATCTGGACGACGGCCAAGTAAGCCATCCCAGTCTTCCGACCGCGCCAGGCTCGCCAATCATCAGAGACGAAGCTGAGATGGAATACCGTACTCATTCAACGATTACGACAATAATCTTCTCATTAGCCTTAGGCGCGGCTAACCAATTGTGACTTATCCTATTATGCGCTGGACAATTCAGGCTTTGAGAACTGCCTTTTCGTGAGAGCTATGGACGCTACCATACGAACGCTGAGAAGCATTGCTGAGCTCGAACAGCTGCGCCAATCTTGGAGCTTCTGGCCGGGAAACCGCGATTCCGAGATGGATTCTTACCTGGAGTTCATCGAATCCAACCCGGCAACGGTTCGGCCCCATGTGGTGGTGGTTGAACGCGGAGGACGTCCCGACGCAATTCTTGTTGGACGGATAGATCGAGGCCATATCGGTGCCCGAGTTGGCTATTTCGGCCTGAAAATGCCGGCGCGTATCCTCTATTTTGTATATGGAGCACTGCGGGGAAACCCTTCGTCCGAAAATTGCGACCTCCTGGTCAGCAGCGTGATGCAATCGCTCTCGGCCAAGGAAGCAGACGTGGCGTATATGAACTTCATCAACGAAGATTCCGCTCTGTTCCGGCTATCCATTGAGAAACCTGGGCAGCTGTGCAGGGATTACATCCGCATACGGCAACCGCATTTTGCCACCAGGCTGCCGAACTCCGCGGAGGAGTTCTACCAGGGCCTGTCCTCGAATTCCAGGTGGCAGGCTAAGAGCAAACAGAAGAAACTGATCAAGGATTTCGCAGGAAATGTGAAGACCCGTTGCTTCCGCGAGGTAGCAGAACTAGACACCCTGGTTGAGGACGCGGAACAGGTAGCCAGGACCTCGTATCAGCGAGGCCTGGGAGTGGGGTTCGTTGACACCCCGGAGATGCGGGAGCGGCTGCGTTTCAAGGCGGAGCGAGGCTGGCTGCGGGGATACGTGCTCTATGTTGCCGGGAGGCCACGCGCTTTCTGGATCGGGGACATGAACGCGGGCATCTTTGGGAGTGACTATCTCGCCTACGACACGGAACTCGGCAAATACTCCCCGGGGATGTGCCTTATCTTGAGAGTGATCGAAGGGTTCTACGAGAATGAGGGGGAAAAGGTGACGGGAATAGATTTCGCCCCAGGCCATGCGCAGTACAAAGAGGTCCTCTCGAACCAGAACTGGACAGAGGCGTGCGTGCACATCTTTGCCCCGTCAATGAAGGGATTCTGTTTGAACGCCTTCCGTTCCATAGTTGAGGGGACAGACAAGGCCATCAAGAAGGTCCTCGCCCGCACCAACCTATTGCCAAAAATCAAGAAAGCTTGGCGCGAACGCGCAAAGCCAAAAGAAGCGGTGCAAGCCGGCACCTGAACCCTATGGAACCTGCAAATCTACGATTCGGCGGCGGCTCAGCAGAAACGATGTTACATCCACTGGTGGCCGTGTGGATGCTGGTTGCTATCGCCCTGATTTTGGTCCTTCCCCGGAACAAAGTCATCGTTCCTCTGCTATTCACCTTCTTTTCGGTGCCCATCGCGCAGGTGGTGGTTCTGGGGGGCCTGCACTTTACCGTGCTGCGCATCCTGATTATCGCCGGATTGATTCGCAGGGCCCTCCCCAGCGCATCCGGTGGGGAAGAGAAATATCCGGGCGGGTTTAACCCGATCGACAAGGTTGTTGTGCTCTGGTCCATTTCGGCCCTGATCGTTATTTGTCTCCAATGGATGAATGCGCAAGCGCTGATCAAGAACCTTGGAGATTTTCTGGACGGCCTGGGCGGCTATTTGGTGGTGAGATTCTTTATTCCTGACCTGGAAACGGTTCGGCGCGCGGTCAAAGTGTTGGCCGCGATCTGCGTAGTCCAGGCCGCGTTCATGCTCACTGAGCAGATCGTGCACCAGAATCTGTTCGGCTATCTCGGCGGATGGTCGGTACAAGTGACGGTGCGCGATGGGCACATCCGCTCGCAGGGCGTGCTTGGCAATATTAACGAGGGTGTCTTCGGCGGCGTGTTGATCCCACTATTTCTCTGGCTTGGGACTGAAGGAAAATCGCGTGGCGTGGCGTTGCTCGGGCTGGTTGGGGCGACGATCATGGTGTTCACCTGTGACGCAAGCACCGCGATTCTGGCGTTTGGCGGAAGTACGCTGGGGTTGGGCTTTTGGTTTTTGCGCAAACGCATGCGCATTGTTCGCTGGGCGCTGGCGCTGGGGCTTACTGCGCTGCACCTGGTGATGAAAGCCCCCGTCTGGGCGCTGATCGCCCGAATAGACCTTACTGGTTCTTCTTCTGGGCAACACCGCTTTTACCTGCTGGACAACTGCATCCGGCACTTCAGCGACTGGTGGTTGTTGGGAAGCAAGTATTACGACACGTGGGGCTATTTCATGTTTGATCTTTGCAACCAGTTTGTCGCCGTCGCCGTAACCGGAGGGTTGTCCACGCTGGTGTTCTTTATCATGATGTACAGCCGGAGCTTTGGCGCAATCGGAACGGCTCGGAAGCTGGTGGATGGAGACAAGAAGAAGGAATGGCTAATCTGGTGTGTTGGTTGCACGCTGTTTGCCCACGTGGTGGCGTCTTTCGGCATCAATTACATGGCCTTGCTCCAGATGGCGTTGTTCCCGATCCTGGCCTTTGCCTCGGTGGTTGCCTTGGACGCGCAAAGGGCGACGGTTCCGGTGCCCCAGCCTTCGGAAGAGCCGCAATTTGTCGGCAGGACGTATATGCCGATCGGCGAAGCCAGGCAATGAGCCAGACGAAAATACAATCTCCTCCGGGTGCTGACGGAGTTTAGCGCACAATTGATCAGAATTTGATTTCAGTGCGGAGCCGCTTGAAATCCGCAACTAAGGGGATAAAGGAAACTAGGATGTCCAAGACGCTTGATCGAATGCAGGCGATTTTCCGCGATGTTTTGGATGATGACGGATTGATACTCCGGCCGGAAATGACTGCCGAGGACGTGGAAACCTGGGACTCCCTTTCGCATATCAACCTGATTACCGGGATCGAGGAAGAGTTCGGGGTGAAATTCACCACCGCGGAAGTGGCTTCGTTGAAGTGTGTCCAAGACCTGGCGGTCCTGGTGGAAAAGAAACTCGCGCCGAAGCCATGAACTTCACTAGTTTCGAATTCCTGGGGTTCCTTGTTGTCGCTGTGTTTCTCTACCGGCTTTGTCCGCTCCGCTGGCGGCCGGCTCTGTTACTGGTTCTGTCTTACACGTTTTATCTCACTTGGATGCCGAAGGCCGCCCTACTCCTCGCGGGTATGACCGGGCTGACATTTTTCGCCGTCCGTTTATCCGGAACCGGGGGACGCATCGCGCCCGCCTTGATCTTGCTTTTGGTAGGCTGCCTTGCGGCATTCAAGATTGCACTGCTGTTTCCCGCGCACGGGATTGCCGGGCTGGTAATGCCGCTGGGGATCTCGTACTACACATTCAAGCTCATCAGTTATGTCCTCGATGTGCACTGGGGCAAGACCTCGCGGGAGCCGAGCCTGATCCGTTTCGCCGCTTACGTGAGTTTCTTTCCACAAATTGTTGCCGGGCCGATTCAACGGCCCGCGGATTTCTTTTCGCAATTGCCCTCCGGGAGATCATCCCTCTGGGCGGCTGTACCACGGATCGCCTGGGGGTTCACCAAAAAGCTCCTCATCGCGGACAATCTGGCTCCAACCGTCAGCTATGTCTATGCGCATACACACAGTCTCCAGGGCCTTCCTTTGCTGATGGGCTTTTATCTGTTTCCACTGCAGCTCTACGCTGATTTCTCGGGACTCACGGACATTGCCATCGGTGTTGGTCGCCTATTTGGGATCAATGGACCGGAGAATTTCAACCGGCCATTCACTGCCTCCACGATCACCGCGTACTGGCGCCGCTACCACATGTCGCTCAGCAGTTGGATCGGTGACTACGTTTTCACGCCTCTACGGATGGCCACGCGCGCGGCGGGGAATCTCGGGCTGGCCTTCAGCATTACGGTCAACATGGTGGCCATTGGCCTGTGGCATGGGCTAACCTCTGGATTCCTGGTATTCGGTCTCCTTCATTCGTTCTATATCAATGCGGAAGCGTTCACGTCCCGGTGGCGGACCCGGTTTTTCAAAAGCCACTCGAAATGGAACGTGCCAGGAGACCTTGTGGGCTGTTTCTTTACTTTCCATCTTGCCGCGCTGAGTCTAGTCTTCTTTCGCTGCGTGCACGTTTCCGATGCTTTCTGGCTGCTGGGGCACCTCACGATCGGATGGGCAAACCTTTCTTCTTTTCTGGTGAGCGTGCAGTCAGAGATCTCACTTCGGAATCTAGCAATCGGCCTTTTGGGATACGTGGTGCTAGAACTGGGCGAACGCTTCCGCCCGGACCTGTGGGTGAGAAGCATGAGCGACTCCGCCCCGCGTTGGCTGCGATGGTCATTCTATTTCGCCACTGCCGTGACGCTTGCATTCGGACTCAGTTTGCTTGTGCTCCATGCCGGCCAGGCGCGATCACAATTTATTTATGAAATTTTTTAGAGACGCCTTATTCGCTTTGTTGATTTCCGCGGGCTTCTTCCTGCTGCTGGAAGGCGGTCTCCGGCTGGCCCACGTGCGTTACCAGGCGTCCTTCTATCAAACCGAGCAGGAACGCGGTTTTTCCTTGCGGCCGAATGCCGCCGGCTGGAATGTCTCCGAAAAAGAGGTCTATATCCGTATAAACGGGGACGGAATGCGTGATCATGAGCGTCCTGTTCCCCGGCCGCCCTCGACGCTGCGGGTTGCCTTACTCGGATCTTCGGAAACGGAAGGCCGCCAGGTGCCGCTGGAAAAGACATTTGGCTCCGTGCTCGAACGGCATCTCAATCAGGCCCTCAGCCAACAGGGAAGTCAAGTGGATGTCATGAATTTTGCGGTCAATGGTTATACGTTCTCGCAGAACTACCTGACTCTGCACAACCACGTTTGGAAATATGATCCGCAAATCGTCATCCTAGTGATCTCCGTTCCAAATTTTTTCAAGAGCACGCGGGAATTGAATTGGGACATCGCACGGCAGTATCCCGCTTTCGCGGGCGATGCCCGCATACCATTCTTTGTCTTTCAGAATGGCCGGCTCGTGAGAGATGAGACGGTTCCCCCTGCAGCGCCCTTTACCCGTTGGCGCTATTACACTCGGGATCGCTTTTCGGACTTAATGAATCGCAGCACTCTCTTGACGCTTTTTAATGAGGCAACCAACAAAGCGATTGAGGGACTCCAGAAAGAACAGCATGTTTTGTCCACCAAGCTGCGGAGAACGCCAACCCGAACAGCCAGCCCTACCCTCCCCGCAGGCTATCCGTACATGCCGGACTTGCCGAATACACAGGAAGCCTGGGCCATTGGGGAGGGTTTTCTCGAGCTTATGCGACAAGAGTGTTCCGCTCGTGGCGCGGAATTCTGGATTGTATCGGCGGACCAAGACATGCAATCGCACCCGAGCCTCGAAGAGCGCGCACGTTACGCTAGCAAATTGCACGTTGACTCGCTCGAGGCATCCGATCGGCGCGTGCAGCGATTTGGAGAAGCTCACGGAATACCCGTTGTTTTACTGGCACCTTTTATGGGCGACTATGCCGCCGCCCACGACGTGGCATTGCACGGATTCCCCGCTACTCCATTCGATAGCGATCCTTGGCCGTATGCGACCGGCCATTGGAATGAGTTGGGAGACGAATTGGCAGGATCTTTTGTGGCGCGGCAAGTTTTGCAGCGCAGTTCCGTAGTTCGCCGCAGGGAATCGCTTGCAACCACGACCGGAGTACCACAAGTACATGGCCTGGAGGGCAATCCGTGAAGCACGAGGGCAACAAAGGTGTCCGGGTCTTGTACAGCTTTCCGTTGCGTCTTGGCGCGGACAGAATCTGTTATACGGCGTGGCAGCAGGTGAACGGGCTCGCGGCCGCTGGAGCTGATTTGCTCGTAGTTCCTGCGTCGCTTGGCCGCCCGGTTCCCGAGGGTGTGAGGGTTTCGCCGACGCTGGCGAGGGGGAAGTTCCGCCTACCGTATCGTCTGGTGGGCACGACACGCGCGGTGACGATGCACGACCGCATCGTAGCGAGGCGCATCGAGAAGATGGCGGGACAGATTGACATCATCCACGCATGGTCAACCGGATCACTCGAAACACTGAAGACTGCAGCGCGACTGGGAATTCCAACCGTTCTCGAACGGCCCAACGCGCACACCAGATTTGCCATGGAGGTCGTGAAACAGGAGTGTGACCGGCTGGGCGTGACGCTGCCGGCCAACCATGAGCACGCCTTCGACGAAGAGAAGTTGCGGAAAGAAGAAGCGGAGTACAAGCTGGCGACGCGATTGTTGTGCCCGTCGGAGTTTGTGGTGAAAACCTTTCTCGAGAAGGGATTCAAGAAGGAGCAGCTAGTTCGTCACCTTTACGGGTATGACGAGAAAGTGTATTACCCGGGAAGCGAGCCGCGCACCCGGAAGCGCGGGCTGACCATGTTGTTCGTGGGCGTCTGTGCCGTGCGGAAAGGCGTGCACTTCGCGCTGGAAGCGTGGCTAAAGTCCCCGGCTTCCAAGGAAGGGACTTTTCTGATCGCGGGGGAGTTTCTGCCCGCCTACCAGGAAAAGTTGGCGAGGATGCTGGCTCATCCGAGTGTCAAGGTGCTTGGGCACCGAAACGATGTGCCGGAACTGGTGAGAAAAAGCGACATTCTGGTTCTCCCGAGCATTGAGGAAGGTTTCGGGCTTGTGATCACGGAAGCGATCGGGAGCGGTTGCGTTCCGCTGGCCTCGGAAGCGTGTACGGAGATTTGCGACCACATGAAGACGGGATTGATGCATCGCATCGGCGACGTCGAACAGTTGACGCAGCACATCGCACTGCTGCACGAGGATCGCGCGCTCCTGGCAAAGCTCCGGGCCGCAGGTCTCGAGATGGCTCCGAGTATCACGTGGACCGCTGCTGGAAGGATTTTGTTGGGAGCGTATCGCGAAACGATTGAGGACTACTCGGCGCTTTCGACGGAGCGGACAACGTGAAACCGCACAGCGGAGTTTATGAAATCGTGAATTGGCACTTTGATTTACTGGCCAACGGGTGTGCTCGATGAATCCCAAGGTGTCTGTCATCATTCCCACCTACAATCGAGCAGGCAAGGTGGGCAAGGCCATTGAGAGTGTGCTGGCGCAAACGATGGCTGACCTGGAAGTTATTGTAGTGGACGACGGCTCATCCGATGGTACGGCGCAGATGGTCGGCAAGACATATGGAGATCGGATTCGTTATTTCGAGCAGCCTAATCAGGGACAGAGCACGGCCAGAAACAGGGGATTGCAAGAAGCGCGAGGGGAATGGATCGCCTTTCTGGACTCCGACGATCTCTGGGAGAAAGACAAACTGGAGTGGCAGCTGAAGGCGTTGGAAGAGTGCGGGCCCCAGTGCTCTGCCTGTTACACCGACGTGCGTTTAATGAACCATCCGGAATCACGGACTCTATTTGAGATGGCCGAGGAGGGGTTTCACCACCAGGGAAAGATTGGAGCCAATCCGAAAATTCAACCACTCCTGATTCGGGCGCCGGGGGCGGGTATGCTAGTTTTTTTGGGCTCCATAATGGCTCGCGCCGATGCCATTCGCAAAACGCGCGGATTCGACTCCACTCTGCGGTTTGGCGAAGACACGGACTTCATGTTTCGTCTGGCGATGGTCACGGGTTTTTGTTACGTCAACGAGCCGCTCGTCTTTTTCGATCGTTCCCCGATGGAAACTCGCCACACGGGAGTGAGCATGGACTGGAACAGAATTGAGTTCGTGCTCGAGCAAACTCGGCTGCGACTCGAGAAGTTTTTGCGGCTCAAGGACGAGCTGCCTGAGGAGATCGTCAGACTTGTGCGAGCGGAACTGCGCTCGGTCAACAGCGGGCTGACCAACGCCTACCTTGAGGCAAGAGAGTACGGAAAGGCACGAGAAGCTGTTTCGAGGGCAGCGCGAATGGACCTGACGCTCAACGTCGCCCTCAAGGGAATTCTGACCTGGGTGAGTCCCGCGCTTGCGAGGCGGAGTGCGCGATATCACCTCTCAAGGAAACAAGATAAGTACCCAGTTATATGAAAGATTCATGTCCAAATTTACAGGCCGAACTCGAACCCGCCAATTATCTTTGCTTTCGGTCTCTAGTCCCGTATTCGAGAGCCGTTGTCTGTAACTGCATACTCGCAGGAGGAAAATGCTACGTCGTGCACACCTTGCTCAATTCAGTCCTACAGTGCAATGAATAGCGATTCAACAGCCTCATTCTGGCGCTATCTGGCGCTTTGCCTTGGCATGGCCTTGGGACTCTGCGCGGCTGTAGAGATTTCCTGCTTGGCACTGGGCATTGCTCCGTTCTTCACGCCGAGCCCGGCGCTGAATGCAAAACTTCGCTTTCTGAGGAACCACCCGCCTGGGAACGGAGCGGTCACACTGGTCAGCGGTGCGAGTGTGGCGTTGAACGACATTGATACCGACTTATTGGAAGACGCGGAGCACCGTCCTTTCCTGAACTTCGGGGCCAATGGGGTCTCCGTTCCGACATCGCAGCGCATTTACGACCAGTTGTCGGGCCTCTTCGCAATCCGTGAAGTTATTTTTGCCGTGGATCCGCTGGAAATGCGCGACACCTATCGGCTGGATGTTCAGATACCTACGGCTGTGCTGCAGCGATACGTTTCCGGCAGGATGACCTTCGCCGAAGAATTTGCCTACCGGGATTTGCCGGGGCTAATGTCTTCTTGGAAAAGCCGGCGCGATTACCAGACGCGGACGGTACCAACCTCGCTGCTGTTTTCGAAGACTGGCGCCGTGCCGCTGGAAATCGGACAGGGAAATGTCGACCCCTGGGCTTGGAACGGTGTGAGGATTGATCCGGAGACCATCTGTCGGCACTGTACGGACGACCTGCAGAAGTTCTGCAGTGAGGTACGGTCGCAAGGGCGTCCCTTTACGATCGTGCTGGGCCCTATTCGGGACGAGGTGTTGAGGAGCTTGCCGGAAGTCCGCATGGTAGTGGCGGACAGACGAGCCCGGATTCGCCACTTGGCACAGGCTTGCGGGGCGGGCCTGTTTGATTTGACGGAGTTCGCGAGGGTGGACGATTCATGCTTCGCCAATTCCGTGCACCTGAATGCAGGCGGTATGCACGCGATGACGGAACAATTCGCACGATTTCGCCAGGGGGAATTGTTGCCGAAAGATATGACGATTTCTTGTGCTCAGATTCCCTCGGTCCAAATCATCGAGGGCGTTGCGGCAAAGCCGCGATCCCAGTAAGCGATTCCCTGGAGCCAAGCGCCGGGAAACTCCCGGGTCATTTTCGAAACGGCAGTCGAAGGAGAGATGGATGGAGAGCAGGAAGATTCTTGAACAGTTGACGGCGATTATCCGCGATGCGCTTGACGACCAAACGCTGGTCCTGACGCCAGAGACCACTGCCGCGGATGTGCCAGCGTGGGATTCGCTTGCACACATCAATATCGTGGTGGGCACCGAGATGGCTTTCGGGATCAAATTCAAGACCGCGGAGCTGGAACAACTCCGCAACGTTGGCGAATTCCTTTCTTTGATCGAGCAAAAGCTCAAAGCCAATCAGGGTTGAGATTCCATGGTCTTTTCTTCCTATCCCTTTCTGTTTCTTTTTCTGCCAATAGCATTCGTCGGCTATTGTCTGGCGGCCCGCTTTGGGGCCACCTATGCGGTTGGCTGGCTCACGCTTAGCTCACTGGGCTTTTATGCTGTCTGGAATCCGGTGTTTGTCATCTTTTTGCTCTGCTCGATCGCATTTAACTACACCATCGGCCGAGCATTGCTGGCGCGCGCCCATGACGACAGCAGGTCAAGCAACTGGTTGCTCGCTTTGGGGGTAGTGGGAAACCTCCTTCCACTTGCTTATTTCAAATATCTGGGGGCACTGCTTTCCTTTGCTCAACACGTGTCGCTGATCTCCCGCGATTTTGATTTCAAGGTGATTCTACCTTTGGGAATTTCGTTTTTTACGTTCACGCAAATTGGATATCTGGTGGATTGCCAGGAGGGCGAGGGAAAAGAGATCGACCTCGTTCGCTATTCGGCCTTTGTCACATTTTTCCCACACTTGATCGCCGGGCCGATTCTGCATATCCGCGAGATAGGGCCGCAGTTGCTGAATTCCGAGACATTCCGGATCCGATGGAGAAATGTTGCGGTGGGCCTTTCGTTTTTCATCATCGGGCTGTCAAAAAAGGTTTTGCTCGCGGACTCGCTAGCGGAGGTCGTCAAGATCGGTTTTGCTCATCCAGGCGATTTTCGGATGTGCACTTCGTGGCTTTATGCGCTGGCGTATGCGTTGCAGCTTTATTTTGATTTTTCGGGCTACTCCGACATGGCCATCGGCTTGGCGGCAATGTTCGGCATCCGGTTCCCCATCAATTTCGATTCGCCGTACAAGTCGACCAGTATGATTGATTACTGGCAGCGTTTCCATGCAACCTTGACGCGCTATCTGACGCTGCTCTTATACAATCCCGTCGCTTTGCGCGTCCAGCGCCGCCGAATGGCGGCCGGACTGGGCGTCTCGCGGCGCGATCAGCGGACCTTGAGCGGGTTCGCTTCGCTCGTAGTCGTTCCGGTATTCTTCACTATGACGCTGGCCGGGATTTGGCACGGGGCCGGATTCCAGTTTCTTCTTTTTGGACTCATGCACGCGGCATATCTGACGGTGAATCACGCCTGGCGGATGTTCGGCCCGAAGTTGAATAAGGACGGGCTGAACAGGTGGGTGGCTGCCGGAGTCACCGGATCCAAAGTTCTGCTCACCTTTGTCGCGGCCGTCGCGGCTATGGTGGTGTTCCGCGCATCTTCCGTGAGCGACGCGATGGGAATGCTCGCCGGTATGGTGGGGATGCACGGCTTTGACGCGATTCCCGTTCCAAGCACGGCGATGTCGGTTCTGCAGCATCTTGGGCCCATTTCCACATTTCTTACTAGGACCCATCATGTTCTTGCGGTCCCCATCGACGATAGTATTCCTGCGCCGGCCAGCCTGGCTCTGCGGTTATTCATTGTCTGGGCGCTGCCAAACAGCCAGCAGATTATGGCAAAGTTTTCGCCAACATTGGCGGCCATACGGGGTGCCGCGCCGGTTTGGCTTACTTGGCAACCAACCGTTCGGTGGGCTTTGGTGTTTGGAGTCCTGCTTGCGGCTTCCCTTATGTCGTTTCAGCAGACAAAGGTTTTTCTGTACTTTCAATTCTAGCTAGCTGGTTTTGTAGCACTATAGGCAACAACACCGTATTCCAATTACCGCGTCTCATAGCAGAGGCGGACTACTGGTCAGAGCGCTATTCACAGAGAGCAGTGGATCCGCACACATGGTCTTCGGTAAGGAGTAGGCTTGCAAACAAAAGCCATCCCCGCATCTAAGAGCGGATACGACGAAAGCTTGCAGGAACGCGAAGGATATCTAGCCAACCTGCTTACCAGACTTAATACCTGGTGGCTGTCCGCGACCTATCCCTTCGCCAGCAAGGGGCGAGGGGTCCAGTTCCACTACGCGAGTGAGATATCTCGCCGAGTCACGCCCCATATTTCTCTCGGCAACCAAATCAAAATTGCCAGGCATGCATGGCTCACCTGTGGAACGGAAGGCCCTTTCCACCTCAAAATTACTATCGAGGATAACTGCCGGATTGGGCCACGCTGCACCATCACCAGCAAGAATTCGATTCATTTAGAGCGTGGAGTCGTTCTTGCACCTGATGTTCTAATCCAGGACCATGCACATGCTTATGAAGACGTGAGTCGGCCGATTATGTTGCAAGGGCCCACGGCGGGGGGCAAGATTCGGATCGGCGAAGGATGTCGCATCGGACGTGGGGCTGCAGTCCTCGCCGGCAGAGGAGAACTGGTTCTCGGGCGGAACTGTGTGGTAGCCCCCGACTCTGTGGTCTTGTGCAGCTTCCCTTCGAATTCTGTAATCTCAGGCAGTCCCGCTCGTGCTCTTCGCCTTAGCGGTGACGTTGAGGTCGCGGATCAAGAACCGACGCCTAAGACGTAAAAAGTTGCGAACCATAGTTGGTGACCTAGATTAAGTCAGGAGAAATTTGCCCTACTTGTGAGGAATGGGGACGCTGAACAAGTCATTGAGTAGGGGCTAGTAATCTCATGCGAAGTCATGTGGAAGAAAACACCGAACATATCTACCCGCAAAACCAAGTAATACGAGAAGACCCGCTCTCCTTGCTTCCCCGCTTGGCCGGTAAGCTGAGAACGTTCTGGCTGGCGCGCACGTACCCGTTTGCTGCCTTGGGCAAAGGCACTTGGGCGCATTACTCCGTCAAGGTGGCGAGGTCGGCCGCGCGCTACATCAGCATTGGCGAGAATGTGGCACTGGCCAGGGATGCGCGTCTGGAAATTTGTGGCACACCGCAAGGCGATTCTCCAATCCTGGTTATAGAAGAGAATTGCGGTATACAGCGCCGATGCCTGATTTCTGCGCAGAATCGCATCCATATCATGCGAAACGTGATCTTTGGGCACTCCGCGATGGTGATGGATCACAGCAATGATCTTCTGGACTCAGTAGGCTCGATGTTGGGCCGCAATGAAGCGGGGAGAGGTACCATCCGTATCGAAGAAGGATGTTGGATAGGCTCCCGCGCAAGGATTGTGAGCGTGAAAGGCGAATTGGTCATCGGTCGGAATTCCGTGATCGGTGCAAACTGCCTGATCACCCAAAGTGTACCTTCTTACTCAATAGTGATAGGTAATCCCCCCAGCATCGTGAGACAGTATGATCTTTCGAAGGGAAAGTGGGTCTTAGGGTCCGTTCGCCCGGGGAATGCGCCGGGCGAACAGCCATGAGCCGATGTTCTTCTTTCAACGCACAAGAAGTAGAAGGTGCTTCTCTAAATGTTGCGTTTCTTTCATCTGGACAACGCAGAACGCGGACATCCGGATACCATGCACAGCACCTCT
>Ga0308309_10001446_pt1 | contig 14192 bp, 13 predicted proteins | sample HubBroMetageWFT5_FD_192491 | JGI IMG/M metagenome (GOLD analysis project Ga0308309, IMG submission 192491) | Warmed and freeze-thawed soil microbial communities from the Hubbard Brook experimental Forest, New Hampshire - Hubbard Brook CCASE Soil... | ecosystem: Environmental > Terrestrial >...
TGCCACTGTTAGCAAATAAGATACGTGAGTAGAGCTGCGCACCTCCACTTTCCAACATCTCTGTGGACCCGTCCACATTACGGAAGGTCACTGAAGGGCCTCTCTTTCGCTTTTTATGGCCATCACCAAGATTTCGGTGCGCGGGGCGCGTCAGCACAACCTCAAGAATATTGATGTCGAGATTCCCCGTAATAGCCTGACGGTAATCACGGGCCTGAGCGGATCGGGCAAGTCTTCGCTCGCGTTCGACACGATTTACGCCGAGGGCCAGCGGCGTTATGTGGAGACGCTCTCGGCATACGCCCGCCAGTTTTTGGATCAAATGGAACGGCCGGACGTGGATGCCATTGATGGCCTCAGTCCGGCGATTTCGATAGAGCAGAAGACCACCAGCCGGAGCCCGCGTTCGACGGTCGGAACGATTACCGAGATTTACGATTATCTTCGTCTTTTATTCGCTTCCATCGGGGTGCCGCATTGTCCGAAGTGCGGGCGAGCCATAAGTCGACAGACGGCTGATCAGATCGTTCAGCGGGTGATGGCGCTTACGCCCGAAGATCGCGTCATGGTGCTGGCGCCCATCGTGCGCGGACGCAAGGGCGAATTCAAGAAAGAGATGGAGAAGCTGGTTCAGCACGGCTTTACCCGTGCCAGGGTGGACGGTGAGCTGGTCAACCTCGATGATGACATTCCGCTGGACAAGCGCAAGAACCACACCATTGAAGTAGTCATCGATCGTCTGCTGGTGAAACCGGGAATTGAGCACCGTCTCGAGCTATCAGTCGGACTGGCGATGAAGCTGGCGGGAGGCCTGGTTCAGGTTGCGGTCGTAGGCGGCGAAGAACAGCTTTATTCCGAGCGGTTGGCTTGTCCCGATTGCGGCATCAACGTGCCACAACTGGAGCCACGGTCGTTCTCTTTCAACAGCTCGTATGGAGCCTGTCCCGAATGCCACGGACTGGGTAGCCGGTATGATTTTGATCCTGCAAAAGTCATCGTGGACTGGTCGAAACCCTTGCTCGATGGTGGATTGGGGCCGGGCTCAGCGTCGCAAAATCTGATCCACATGCTCCAAATCGCAGCCACGGCGCATGGCTTGGACCTGAGCACGCCTTTCGAAAAGTTTCCCGAGAAGGTGCAAAACCTATTGTTGTTTGGGGAAGCGGGCAAGGGAGGCAAGACCGGCTTCGGCGGAATTTTAGCTTATCTCAAGCGGGTGTTGGAGGAGTCTACATCCGAGGGCTATCGCGATTTCTTGCTCGATTACATGTCAGCCACGGAATGCCCCGCCTGCCACGGGCAGCGGTTGCGTCCGGAAAGTCTGGCGGTGAAAGTGAACGGTCTGTCGATCGCGGACTTTACTGAGCTGCCGGTTTCGCGTTCGCTGGAATTGGCAAGGAAGATCAAACTCACTGGCCGCGAGGCTGCGATTGCGGGACGGGTGGTGCATGAGATTGTCGAGCGGCTGCAGTTTCTGAATGCCGTCGGTCTCGGCTATATCGCACTCGACCGCTCGGCCGCAACGCTTTCCGGAGGCGAGGGGCAGCGCATACGCTTGGCCACACAGATCGGATCAAAGCTGAGAGGCGTGTTGTACGTCCTTGATGAACCATCGATCGGCCTGCATCACCGCGACAACGCCCGGTTGCTGAAAGCGCTCGAAGAGTTGCGCGATCTGGGCAACACCGTGCTGGTGGTCGAGCATGATGAAGAGACCATTCGCCGCGCTGATTATGTGATTGACCTTGGGCCCGGGGCGGGGCGGCACGGAGGCGAACTTGTCGCCCACGGAACGCCGGAAGAAATCATGGAAGTGCCGGGGTCGCTCACCGGAGCTTATATCTCGGGCAGAACCCAGATCGAAATGAGGGCGGAGCGGCGGCCTACGAACGGCACGGGCATCACCATCCTGGGGGCGCGCGAGAACAATCTGAAGAATCTTGATGTCACCTTTCCTCTGGGCGTGATGACGGTAGTGACGGGAGTCTCCGGCTCGGGCAAATCCACCCTGGTGAATGACATTCTTTATCGCGCGCTGGCGAAGACTCTGTACCGCTCGCGTGAAGAAGCCGGGGCCCACAAGGCGATTTCAGGTGCGGAGAACATCGATAAAGTTATTCGCATTGATCAGTCTCCGATCGGCCGCACGCCGCGTTCGAATCCGGCGACCTATACAGGAGTCTTCGCGCAGATTCGTGATCTGTATGCCATGCTGCCGGAGTCGAGGGAACGGGGTTACAAACCGGGAAGGTTTTCCTTCAACGTGACCGGCGGACGTTGCGAAGCTTGCCAGGGTGAAGGACAGCGTCGCATTGAAATGAGTTTCCTCCCCGATGTCTATGTACTTTGCGAAGTCTGCGGCGGCCGCCGCTACAACCACGAAACCCTGGCGGTGAAATATAAGGGGTACTCCATCGCGGATTTGCTCGAGATGCCGGCTTCGGACGCGTTGCCGATTCTCGAAAACATTCCGCAGGTGAGACAGAAACTGCAGACGTTGGTCGATGTTGGTCTGGGATACATTCACCTGGGTCAATCGGCGGTAACGCTCTCGGGCGGTGAAGCTCAACGCATCAAACTAGCGCGCGAGTTGAGCAAACGGCAAACCGGGAAGACTCTATATCTGCTGGATGAGCCCACGACCGGCCTGCACTTTGACGACGTCAAGAAGTTGCTGGACGTGCTACATCGCCTGACCGACCTGGGGAACATGGTGGTGATTATCGAACATAATCTGGATGTGATCCGCAACGCCGACTGGATCATCGACCTCGGTCCGGAGGGCGGAGAAGAGGGTGGACGCATCGTTGCTCAAGGTACGCCAGAGCAGGTGGCAAAGAATAAGAAGTCGTACACCGGGCAGGCGCTGGCGCAGCACTTCAATGAAAACTTCAAAAAAACGTCGACGGTTGAATTGCTGGCTTGATCCATTCAGGTAGCCGTTCTCCGGGTGCTTGCGATTCAAAGCTTATCCCCAAGAAAGCTCGTGCCCGACGCCGAGACGAACAACTATCCGGCAGCAGTCTGCACTGGTTTTCTTTTTCGTGTAGATTCAAAATGTCGAGCTGATTTCCCTGTGTCCTCACCCGAAAATCCGTGGTCTGAGCCCCGCTTGGTTCCCATCCCGGAACCTCCGGCGCCTATCACGCAAGCCCCTGCTGAAGACCCGGCATGGAGCGGATGGGACGTTTTGCAGATTGTGTTTCTCACCATCGGTTCGGTTGTCATTTTTCTGCCATTGGTAGCCTTGGCCGCACAGCGATTGTTCTATCCCAAGGTTGCATTCGTCGAAGTCATTACATTTCCGCTGGTGACAGTCGTGGGGCAAGTATTCGCCTACCTTGTGATTCTCGCCTTCATGTTTTCGATAGTGAAGCGCGCGCCCGTCCGGGATTTCTGGCAGGCGATCCGATGGAACTGGCCGAGAAATTGGTCAAGCTATTTGCTCATCGGGATTGTGCTGGCGTTTGTGCTGCAAGGGATCGCGCATTTCCTTCCGATCCCGAAAGAAGTACCAATGGACCGCTTCTTCAAGACGCCGGCGGAAGCGTGGGCGTTGTCGCTGTTCGGTATCACCTTCGCGCCGTTGCTCGAGGAACTGTTCTTCCGTGCCTTTCTCTATCCGGTGCTGGTTCGCCGGCTCGGTGTCACCGTAGCAGTTCTTGCGACGGCAGCAGGGTTTAGCCTCATCCACGCTCCGCAACTGGGACGCGCATGGGCGCCGGTGCTGGTGATATTCATGGTCGGGCTAGCGCTGACTATCACACGCGCCGTGACCAAGTCCGTCGCCGCCAGTTTTATTACGCACATGGCGTACAACAGCACGCTGTCGGTGTTGCTGTTTATAGGAACCGATGGATTCCGGCATCTGGAGAGGCTGAATCAGTGAGTCAGGCGTCAGGCTTTAGGCTCCAGGATCGGAACGCCTAACGTCTGAAGCCTTACGCCGCTTCATGCTATCTTAGATTTTCCATGTCTTCCGCGCGCCAGGAACTTTTGCGTCTGTTGGCAACCAAATCTTTTCGTCTGGGAGAATTCAAGCTCTCGTCGGGCGGTACCAGCGACTATTACGTGGATTGCCGCACCACAACTTTGGACGCGCGCGGTTCGCAACTCACTGGCCAGGTTTTCCTCGAAGAAATTCGGCAGCACGGATGGCGGCCTCAGGCGATTGGCGGCTTAACCATGGGGGCCGATCCCGTGGTGGTAGCCGTGGCCGTGACCAGCGGCGAGATTCACGGCTTTCTCATCCGCAAAGCCGAGAAGCAGCATGGCACGGGACAGCGGATCGAAGGCTTTCGAGAGAAGGGGGCGCGCGTCGTGATCGTGGATGACGTCTGCACTACGGGAGCGTCGACAATTCAGGCGATCGAGACGGCACGCGAATTTGGATTTGAAATCGCCGGCGTGATGTGCCTGGTCGAGCGCGAAGAGGCGAAGGGCCGTCCGAGCGTGGAGAAGGCTGCCGCCCCTGCGCCGTTTGTTTCGATCTTCACAGCAACGGACGTGCGCCAGGAACATCTGAGACAGAAGGATGGGGCACCTCCACCAGTCTTCGCTGTCGCTGCTGTTTGCGAATTTTGTGGAAGGCCCGCGGTGACGAACATGCCGCGGAACCGCTGTGAAGTACACAAGGCTTGACGAAAAATGGCTAATCAGCCCGAGCGAACGACCAAAGACCAACGACCAACGACGACCAAAGACTAACCAATGATCCAAACGCTGGAATGGACTGACAAAGGCGTACGCTTCATCGATCAGACGAAGCTGCCCACCGAAGAAACCTATGTGACCTGCAAGAATTACGAGCAGGTTGCTGATGCCATCCGCAACATGGTCGTGCGGGGCGCGCCGGCCATTGGCGTTGCTGCTGCTATGGGGATCGCGCTGGGAATGAAAAACTCGAAAGCCGAAACCGGAGGCGATCTGAAGCGGGAATTTGACCAGATCTGCGACGTCATCGGCAAGACGCGTCCGACTGCGGTAAATCTTTTCTGGGCCATCCGCCGCATGCGCGACAAATTCGAACTGCTGCGGGTGCGCCCGCTGCCGCAGATCAAGCAAGCTCTGGTCGAGGAGGCGCAGCGCATGCACGCCGAAGATATCGCTGCCAACCAGGCTATGGGACGCCACGGCGCAACGCTGATGCCCTCCAGCGGCGGCGTGCTCACTCACTGCAATGCCGGAGCGCTTGCGACTTGCGGCTATGGCACTGCGCTGGGGGTGATCCGCGCGGCAGTTGAGCAGGGAAAGAAAATTCACGTCTACGCCGACGAGACTCGTCCTTTTCTGCAGGGGTCGCGGCTGACCGCCTGGGAACTGATGAAAGACGGCATTCCTACGACCGTAATCTCCGACAGCATGGCGGGCGCGATCATGAAGCAGGGCAAGATCGGAGCAATTGTGGTGGGTGCAGATCGCATCGCGGCCAACGGCGACGTGGCCAATAAAATCGGAACTTATTCCGTTGCCGTGCTTGCCAAGGAGCACGATATTCCCTTTTATGTAGCGGCGCCTTTGTCGACCATCGATTTCGAAGCGCCAGACGGCAGCAAAATTCCTATCGAGCAGCGCAACGAAAAAGAAGTCACGCACATCGCCGGCAAACAGATGACCCCCGATGGAGTGCAGGTGGAGAATCCCGCCTTCGACGTGACCCCCGCCAAATATGTGACCGCGATCGTGACTGAGCGCGGAATTGCGCGGGCACCGTATGGAGAGTCGTTAGCGAAGCTGGCAGGCGTTGAGAGCGCGGCAACGAGTAGTTAGTGAGCATTCAGCCAAAACGTCGCTTTTGTCCGACTGAATGCTGAATGCCGACTACTTCTTCATGTATTCCATCACTCAATCCCAACTTTCGTTCGAGAGCGGCGGCAAAGACATTCGTCTGGATTGCTTTCTGCCGGCCGCTAATGGGCAGCGCTTTCCCGCAGTGATCGGACTGCATGGCTCCGGAGGCGGACACGCGTCGATGGCCGCTCCCGCAAGCCTTCTTGCCGAGCAAGGGTTCGCAGTGTACATGCTTCACTATTTCGATCGCACGGGCACCACTGAGATCGATAGCCTGCAAACCATCTTCCGCCACTTCCCGGTCTGGATGAAAACGCTGTGGGACGCGGTCAGCTTCGTCTCCGGCCAGCCGCAGGTCGATCCCGAACGTATCGGACTGTTGGGATTCTCTCTGGGCGCTTACCTTGCGCTTTCGGCTTCCGCAATCGACTCTCGCATTCAGGCTGTGGTCGAGTTTTTTGGCGGTATGCCCAAAGAGATGAAGTTTTTCACGCGTCGACTTTGCCCTGTGCTGATCCTGCACGGTGAACAGGACAAGACCGTCCCGGTTGAGGAGGCGTACCACTTGCAGCAAACGCTCGAGAAGAAACAGATTGCTTGCGAAATGCAGATCTACCCCGGAGTGGGGCACGGCTTCAGCGGCGAAGTCTGGCGCGATGCCGGTTTACGCACGTTGACGTTTCTGAGGAAGTATTTGGTCGATAAGAACTGCGCCGAACCGAAAGTCTGATTTCTCCCGAACTTTTCGTCAGCAATCTTCGTAAATTACACTAGACGTAAAGGAGAGCCTGCGATGTTCACTTTTCTCCTCTGGTGCCTGCTGTTCCTGTTGTGCTGGCCGCTGGCTCTGCTGGCGCTGGTGCTGTATCCGCTCATATGGTTGCTGCTCTTACCCTTCCGGCTGATCGGGATTGCGGTGCACGGAGTGTTGGAGCTCGTGTGGGCGGCGGTGATGTTGCCGGCGAGACTTTTGACCGCGCCGTTCCGTCTTTGAATGTAGGCGCGGGCGTCCTCGCCCGCACTGCCTGGCGAAGATTTACTCAGCACCTTTCGCCGGTATCGCCATCTCCAATTCTTTCATGACCATCTGCAAATCTTTCCAGGTTTCTTTCTTCTGCCGCGGATCTCGCAACAAAAACGCGGGATGATAAGTGACGGCAAGCTTGGTGCCGCGGAAATCGAACCAGCGGCCGCGAAACTCGGACATGGGCGCATTGATTGCCAAAAGCGTTTTCGCCGCTACGGCACCCAGCGCCACGATCGCCTTCGGTTTGATGGCCGCGATCTGCCGCATCAGAAATGGAGAGCAGGTCTCGCACTCATCGCGCTCCGGCGTCCGGTTTCCCGGAGGACGGCATTTGATGATGTTCGCAATGTAAACATCCTCACGCCGCAAGCCCATGGCCTTGATCATGTTGTTCAACAACTGTCCGGCCCGGCCCACGAACGGCTCGCCCTTCTGGTCTTCATCCGCGCCCGGAGCTTCGCCGATGAACATCAGATCAGCTTTGGGATTGCCCACGCCGAAAACAATCTGCTTGCGTCCCTGCTTGTGCAGCGGGCAGCGCGTGCAATCGCCGAGATCCTCCCGAATCAAGCGCAACGCCTGGGCAGGATCGGCCACGCCTGACTCAGCTTTCGGGCTCGCCACTTCGAAAGTGTTCTCTTCCACCGGTACCGCAATCGTGGCTTTGGATCTCGGGGTCATCAAGTCTCGCTGTTCTGGCTGGATTGAGGGACTCTCATGAACTTTCGCGTCTTGCGTTGTGCTGGGGTTGGCTATGGCAGGCTCGCGACGGTAGAAATCGTAAATACCCAACTCGTTGTAGTAGCGGACACGTTCAGCCAAAGCGCGCTTGAGTTGCGGATCGAGCACGCCAGCCATTCGCTATTTCCCAATCTTTGCAGGGACGTTTTGTGGATTCCGCAGCCGCACGATCTGGTCGAGCACGCGTTGTGCGACTTCCCACTTTGTGGTCTCCGGGACTTCAACGACTTCGTGCTGAGTAATAATGGTGACCGCGTTGCGATCAGAATCAAACCCCACGCCTTCGCGCGAAACATCATTCACCACGATGGCATCGAGCGACTTCGAGGCAAGCTTTTTGCGTGCGTTTTCCAGCGCGTTCTGAGTCTCGGCGGCGAAGCCAACGATCAATTGCGACTGTTTGTTACGCGCAATCTCGCTCAAGATATCCACCGTAGGTTCAAGCTCGAGCGTCATGGGCCCGTTACGTTTGATCTTCTGCGAGGCTAAAGATTTTGGGCGATAGTCAGACACCGCCGCGGTCTTGATCACGATGGTCGCCTGCGGCAGCAGCTTCAGGACTACCTGCCGCATCTCTTCGGCGGATTCAACCCGCGTGAGTTCAGCCGCTTCCGGCGGAGTTAACCCGGTCGGTCCACTCACCAGCAACACTCGCGCTCCACGCCGAAGTGCTGCTTCAGCCAATGCGTATCCCATCCTGCCGCTGGACCGATTGGACAGGTATCGCACCGGATCAATCTTCTCTCGTGTTGGGCCAGCCGTAATCAACACCGTTTCGCCAACGAATTCCTGTGATGCTCCCAGCGCTTCCAACGTCGCCGCTACGATCGCCTCGTTTTCCGCCAGGCGTCCCGGACCCGTCATGCCGCAGGCCAGGTATCCGGTGCCCGGTTCCACGATCCTTACCCCGCGCTTTTTCAGAATCTCAAGATTCGCTTGCGTGGCCGGGTTGTCCCACATGTTGACGTTCATGGCGGGCGCGACTACAACCGGGGCCGTGGTTGCCAGAAACAGAGTGCCAAGGAAATCGCTGGCAATGCCCTGCGCGAATTTGGCGAGAACGTCCGCGGTTGCCGGCACAACCAGCAGCGCATCAATCGACTGCGCCACAGCGATGTGCTCGACGGCCGAATCAATATTCGGATGTTCGCCCGAGCCCGCGCCGAACATGTCGGTAATAACTTTTTCGCCGGAGAGTGCCGCAAAGGTGAGAGGCCGGATGAACTCCTGGGCGGCTTGGGTCATGACGACCTGCACACGGACGCCGCGGTCCTTCAGCAAACGAACAATTTCCGCCGCCTTGTAAGCCGCAATGCCGCCGCTGACGCCAAGAGCGATTTTCATGATTGCCGATGGTCACTTCCACTTGCCGATTGCGCGAAGTCCACGCCATCGCAAAGCAAACAGGAAATGACTACTCTTGCCCCAACGCCTTGTCGAGCATTTCGCTGACAACCTCGACCGTCGACCTCGGCGTTTCCGGGATCACCCACTTCACCTTGCCAGCCTTGATTTCATCCTGCGCAATACGGCAGGGTTTGCGGGAGTGAGTTTCGATGACCGGCGGCGCACCGCCTTGCAATTGTCGTGCGCGGCGAGCGGCTACCAGAATGTATCGATAGTTGCTGTCGAACCCTTCAATCAACTTCATTGTGTTCTCCCTGTGGCTAGCGCCCGCCCGAAGTCGCCGCTGTGGTAAACGAGGCCAAGATCGGCTGCAGGCGTTCCCGGATGTTGCTCAAGCGGCAACCTTCGGCCTTGGCCAGCATCTTTGCATCGTCAGCGGATCCGTGAACTCCCGAGCGCTTCAGTCGTTCCGCAAGCAGAATCGCCGTCAGCGCTTCGATCGATTCATCCAGACGGTCGTTAACCAGAATATAGTCGTATTTCTCGTAATTCTCAATCTCACGACTGGCCGTGACCAATCGGCGCTGAATTACTTCTTCCGCATCCAGGCTGCGTTTTCGCAGACGCGCCTCCAAAACCTTGCGATCCGGTGGCATAATAAAAATACTCACAGCTTCCGGAAGCTTGCGCTTGACCTGCTCCGCGCCCTGCACATCGATGTCGAGCAGTAAGTCATTCCCACTCTTCTCAGCCTGATGCAGGAAGCGCTTCGCCGTACCGTAGCAATGGCCGAACACGTCCGCATGTTCGAGGAACTCATCTTTCTGCACCATCTCCTCGAACTCGGAACGCGGCACGAAAAAATATTCTCGTCCGTTCTGCTCTGTCCCTCGTGGCGGCCGCGTGGTGTAAGAAATCGAAAACTCCAGCCCCGGTACGATTTCGCGCGCTTTGTCCACCAGCGTCGATTTGCCCGAACCCGAAGGTGCCGAAATAATGTAGACCGTGGTCATTCGAGGTTCTGCACCTGCTCGCGCGCCTTTTCGATATCAGCTTTCATCGATAACCCAAGCTCCGTGATTTTCATGGCTTCGCCGGCCAAGCCCGAAGTTTTGGACAGCAGGGTATTGGCCTCGCGATTCATCTCTTGCAGCAGAAAATCCAGCTTCTTACCCACTTCCCCGCCTTGATCGAGCAAGCCCAGAAGATGCTTCACGTGCTGATCCAGCCGCACCAACTCCTCCTGAATATCGCTGCGATCTACTAGCAGCGCCGCTTCCTGCAAGATCCGTTCCGGCTCAATTTGCGAACCCAGCAACTCCTGCAGGCGCGTCTTCAATCGATCGGCATAGGTTTGCAGGGCGGCCTGGCGATGCTTCTCCACTCCCTCCCGGGCCTGTTGCACATGCCCCATGCGCTGCCTCAATTCGCGCTCCGTGCCGCGTCCTTCCTCTTCGCGCATTTGATTGAGTCGCGCCAACGCCTCTTCCATCTTAGAGAGAACCGCGGTTTCCAGGCCGTCTTCAACCGGCATCGCTTCCGACTCAAGCGCACCCGGTATGCGGAGAATTGCATTGAGATCCGGCTCAGCCGCCAACCCGAATTCCGCAGCTGCGGCGCGAAATGCCTGAACGTAACCACCAACCAGAGCACGATTGAGCGAAAAGCCTTCACTCGCGCCGCGTTCCATATTCAGAGTCAGCTCCACATGGCCGCGGGCCATCTTCTCCTTCAACCGCCGGCGCAGCTTCATCTCCAGATCGTCGCTATCCGACGGCATGCGGAAATGTATGTCGAGGAACCGATGGTTCACCGACTTAAGCGACAAAGTGAAACCGAACTGGCCATTGACCTGTCCTTTCACCTGCGCGAACCCGGTCATGGAGCGGATCGACATATTTCTAGAATGTCTCTTTCAAAGCCGTAATCCTCAGCGCAGTCGAAGGATCCCTATTCAGGAACGGGTGCCTCCGTCCTTGTCGCGTTCTTTGCGACAGGGCGGGGATTGTCGGCGCGCGACTCCTCACTCCGCGTGCACTTCCGGTCTCGCCGGTTCCACTTCCGCAAACTGCAACTCATACAACCGTCGATACGTGCCCAGCTTCTTCATGAGCTCCTCGTGCGGCCCAATGTCCGCAGCGGTCCCATTTTCCAACACCACAATACGATCCGCTCGCCGTACCGTGGAAAGCCGATGCGCAATCACCACCACGGTCCGTCCAGTCATGAGATTCTGTAGCGCCGACTGTACCAGTGCCTCCGATTCGCTGTCCAACGCCGACGTGGCTTCATCGAGAATCAAAATCGGCGCGTTCTTGAGCAGCGCTCGCGCTATGGCAATTCGCTGGCGCTCCCCGCCCGAAAGTCGCACTCCGCGTTCGCCAATCACCGTCTCGTAGCCGTTGGGCAGATCCATAATAAAGTCATGCGCCAACGCCGCGCGAGCCGCATCCTGTACCGCTTTTTGCGGGACGCCCGGCTGTCCGTACGCGATGTTATTCCGCACCGTATCGTTGAACAGCACCGTGTCCTGCGCCACCACCCCAATCTGCGACCGCAGCGAAGCCAGCGTGGTGTCGCGCACGTCGCAGCCATCAATGGTCAATCGCCCAGCGGTCACATCAAAGAAGCGCGGAATTAAATGCACCAGCGTGCTCTTGCCCGCGCCGCTCGATCCCACCACCGCGAGCACCTCGCCGGCGTGAACTTCGAGATCAATGTCGCGCAGAATCTCGCGTCCTTCCTCGCCTTCGGGACTGCCCCGCGACTCATAAGAGAAGCTGACTTTCTCAAACCGGATGCTGCGCGAAAACGGCGGCAACGGCTGCGCTCCAGGCTTCTCATTTACATCGTCTTCCGTATCCATGAACTTGAATATCTCGGACGACGCGCCCAGCGCCTGCTGAAAATTGTTATTAAACAACGCGAACTTGCGCACCGGATCATACAACTTGAAAACCGCAACGATAAACGTCAGAAACGTGCCGGAGGTAAAAACGTGGCGATTGATCTGCTCACGTCCCAGCAAAAGAAGCAAGGCAATCGCAATCGCACCAAAGATGTCCATCAACGGAGAACTGATCGCCATCGCAGCCACCGACCGCAGATTGGCGCGGAACAAGCGTTGCGCGGCTTTGCGGAATCGCGCGATCTCCCACCGCTCCATGCTGAACGCCTTCACGATGCGGTTGCCGGTAATGGTCTCGTGCAGAATGTTCTGAATGTCGGCCAGCTTGTCCTGACCGCGCCGGGTCGTATGCCGCACCCGGCGCCCGATCCGACCCGCCGAAAAAATAATCACCGGCACAAACAAAACCAGAATCCAGGCAAATTTCCGCCCCAGCACCACCACCACCAGCGCGGTAAAAACAAAGGTAAAAAACTGCTGCAGGAATTCCGCCAGCACGCTCGACATCGCGTACTGCACCCGCTCGACATCATTGACGATCGTCGAAACCAAGGTCCCGGTAGTGTGCTTGTGAAAAAATGCCGCGGATCGCTGCAAAATCGAATCGTATAGGTCGTTGCGCAGATCGGTAATCATGCCGAAGCCGGCGTAGTTCACGAGATACGTGCCCGCGTAATCGCAGATTCCCTTCAAAACCGTAGCCGCCACCAGGGCAAAGGCCACGACCGTCCACGGATTCTGGAAGTGCGATGGAACGAACCGCTGCAGATAGATCGCATGTTCGCTGCCCGGAATTCTAAACAGCTGCATCTCGCGAGACTGCGAACCCGGATTCAATACGCGGTCAAAGATAGGTCCGATGAGCAGAAGGCGGAAAGCATCCAGCAATCCCACCGCCGCCATCAACAGGACGGACGCCCCAACCGGCCACCAATAGGGCGCCACGTATCGTATGAGGCGTGTCAGTTGCCGCATCGAGGGCTCCCCATGCGCAGCCAGACCCGGTCTGCTGCGGATGAAATCGGCATGCGTTGCAAGTCTTTATTCTACTTCAGTCGTCGGCCGTTGGTCGCCGGTCGTTGGCAACGCAACCAACCAGGACCATCCAACAACGATAAACACGTAGGCCCGGACGCCCCCGTCCGGGCGCGAGCGAAGCTCGCAAGCACTTGATCTTGACCAACGACCAACGACCGACCCTACCCCGGACTATCCCGATGCACCACCTTCACCCGATACCCCGCCGTCCGCAACCGTTTGCTAACATCCTCAGCAATCATGACCGACCGGTGCTGCCCGCCCGTACAGCCAAAAGAAATCGTCAGATAACTCTTGCCCTCGCGAATGTAATGCGGCAACAGATAGACCAGCAGCTTCGAAATCCGGCTGATGAATTCCTTGGTCTGCGGGAACGACCGGATATACTTCGCAACCTTGGGATCGCGTCCGGTCAGCGGACGAAACTCCGGCACAAAATGCGGATTCGGCAAAAAGCGAACGTCAAACACCAGATCCGCGTCCTCCGGCACTCCATGCTTGAAGCCGAAGCTCACGCAGGAGACCAGAATGTTATTCCCCGACTCCTGCTTCTGAAAACGCTCGGTAATGTGCGACCGCAGCTCGTGGACATTGAACTTCGAAGTATCAATCACCAGGTCGGCCATCGCCCGAATGCGCCGCAGATGCTGACGCTCCGCAGCCAGTGAAGCCTTGACGGTAGTATTCGTGCCCAGAGGATGAGGACGCCGGGTCTCACTGAAGCGGCGCAACAGGACGGAATCCGCCGCCTCCAGAAAAATCATTTTGGTAGGCAGGAACCGCCGCACCGATTTCACGATCTCGGGCAGCGCTTCCAGTTGCGTGCCCTCGCGAACATCGACCACCAGCGCGGTCCGCTCGATTTCAGAAGACTGCCCGGCCAACTCCGCAAATTGCGGAATCAACCCCACCGGCAAATTGTCCACGCAGTAGTAGCCCAGATCCTCGAAAGCCTTGAGCACCGAGGCTTTCCCCGACCCGCTCATGCCCGTGATGATGACCAGTTCAGCCCGCGGCCGCCGGTCGCGCGCAGCTCTTCCGCGTCCCGCTTTGCGCTCTCCCTGTCCAGTTTTTCCCGCCCGCTTGCGAGGTGGCATTTACTGAAATGGTAGCAGGGACAACCCCCACCCGCCAGTTACCCATGTAGGCGCGGGCGTTCGGCCGACGGCTAGGAATCACTCCCTGCAAGGCCACAACGGGCCTTTGAGCGAATCGAATTGCCTTGCTGCGCCGGCCTCCCGTACCATTGATCGAGCGCTACTTCTTAGAGAAGCTGGGTTCTAAAACTCTCAGCAGCGGCCGCGGGCGAAGAGGTGGACGCCGCCTGAGGCGTTTCTGAAA
>Ga0308309_10001447_pt1 | contig 14181 bp, 10 predicted proteins | sample HubBroMetageWFT5_FD_192491 | JGI IMG/M metagenome (GOLD analysis project Ga0308309, IMG submission 192491) | Warmed and freeze-thawed soil microbial communities from the Hubbard Brook experimental Forest, New Hampshire - Hubbard Brook CCASE Soil... | ecosystem: Environmental > Terrestrial >...
GGGCTCGCTGTTGCTCGTGAGTTGAATCGCGGCTTCACGAGCAATGGCAGGAGTTCTTCCGTGACGATGCCTGCGGAAGTCACCCTTCCAACGTAATCTATTCGGAAGATAGTTCGACATTTACTCCGGAGCCCCTGGAATCTCGGCTGCGATAGCCGCTTGCTGCCGCCAAGCGTCAGGCGATGAGAGGTTACGCCGCAACAGCTTGGGATCGAGTTCGTGCTCCCACCGAGCCACCACCAGCGTAGCAACGCCGTTGCCTAGCATATTCACTGTGGCGCGGAACATGCTCATGAAACGATCGATACCCAGAATCAAAGCCATTCCGGCTACCGGAATCGTCGGGATCACCATCAATGTGCCTACCAGCGCGATGAATGCCGCGCCCTGCACGCCGGACGCGCCTTTCGAAGTTAACACCGCCACCGCAAAGAGCGTGAGCTGCTGTCCTAGCGTCAAATGAATTCCCGTAGCCTCGGCCACGAAGAGCGCCGCCAGCGTCATATAGAGACTGCTGCCATCTGTATTAAAGGTGTAGCCGGTCGGCACCACCAATCCCACCAAGGCCTTAGAACAACCCAGTTGTTCCATTTTTTCCATCAGCGTCGGTAGCGCCGGTTCCGAAGAACTGACCGCCAGAGTGAGGATGATTTCCTCTTTTATGTATAGAAGATATTTGATGATGTTGAACCCAGCCAGCCAAGCGATACCGCCCATGACGATTAGCACAAAAAGTATGCACGTGATCCAAAATGTGAGGACAAGCTTGACCAGCGGACCAAGAGACGAAATTCCATATGCGCCGATTGTGAAAGCCATTGCGCCAAACGCGCCAATCGGAGCAAACTTCATCACGATATTGATCACGCCAAACACCGCTCGCATAAGTGATTCGAGGAAGTCCAGCAAGGGTTTGCCGCGGCTACCCATCACCGATAAGGCGAACCCGAACAAAATCGAAACCAGCACCACCTGCAAAATATCGCCCTTGGCGAATGCGTCCACCACGGTGGTGGGGATGATGTGCATGATGAAGTCGGTCACGCTTTGCGCTTTGGCCGCGCCGGCATAGTTGGCCACCGCCTTGGCATCGAGCGTTACGGGATTCACGTCGAAGGCGGCGCCGGTATGCACCACGTTGCCAACGACCATGCCGACCAACAATGCCAGCGTAGAAACGATCTCGAAATACAAAAGCGCCTTGCCGCCGACTCGGCCGACCTTCTTCATATCCTCCATGCGGGCTATGCCCGTGACCACAGTGCAAAAAATTACCAGCGTGATAATCATGCTGATCAGCCGGATGAAAGCGTCTCCCAGCGGTTTCATGGCCACTGCGGTGTGCGGGCGGAAGTAGCCGAGCACGATTGCTACGGCGATGCCCAATAGAACTTGTCCCCATAAACTCCGATAGAAAGGTTTTTTGCTGAAAGGACCCGGAGTTCCCATGGTTCTATTCTCCTTTCAGTCGAAGCCACGTTTCTCAAAAATAGTTTAACGGGCCGAAGCGCCAGCGATTCTTCAGCGATCGCGACAATCAGATAGGCGATTAAGTCGCGGCGTGCTGTATTCCGCTGAACCACTTCTCCGGTTCACTAACGGCTTCGGCAATGCTATTCAGAAAGGTTGCGGCGCAGGCGCCATCAACAACCCGGTGATCGCAGGAAAGCGTTAAGGTAATCATCGGACGGATTCCTGGGCGGCCATCCACCGGCACAGCTCGATCGGAAATACAACCAACCGCCAGAATGGCAGCTTGAGGCGGAACGATAATCGCGCTGAACGAGTCCACGCGATACATCCCCAGATTGCTGATGGTGAAGGTCGCGCAGGCGATGTCTGCTGGGCGCAACTGGCCGGCTTTGGCGCGCTCAGCAAGTCCCTGGCGCTGAACGGCAATTTGACTGAGCTCGAGTCGGTCGGCGTTTTGTATGACGCCGGTTACGACGCCGTCGTCCACGGCCATCGCGAGCGCGATGTTTACTTTCTTATTCGGACGAATTCCCGTACCGGCCCAACTGGAATTTATTCGCGGATGCTTTAGAAGAACTCGCGCGATGAGCGCAACGAAGAAATCGGTATGAGTAACGCGGATACCTGCGTTTTTGTTCACGGACGTTCTGACTTTTTCTAGGGCTTGGACAAGCGGGCCTGCGTCCATTTCGCGAACCACGAAAAAATGTGGGACGGTAGTCCAACTTTGCGTGGTTCGTTCGGCCATCAGGCGCGCGACAGAACTTAAAGTCCTGAGCTCACTGGAAGAAGGCGCTTCTTGCGAAGCAGATTCAGCCAAAGCAAGAATATCGGAGGCGAGGATCTCGCCGTCGGGACCTGTGCCGCGCACAGAAGCAATATCTATATTGTGTTCACGCGCCAGGCGGCGCGCTTTGGGGGAGATTTTTGCGCCGCGAGAAGCGGATTCGGTAGCCGCGCGAGCAGAATGGGCGGATTGGGTTCGCGATGCTGCAGCAGTCTTCGCCGAATCTCGCCGAGCTTCTTCTTGTGGAGGAGTTTCCCCCGGAGAAATAATCCAGGCAATTGTTTTCCCTACGGGGACAATGTCACCGGCAACAGCTTTTACTCCGGCGAGGATGCCGTCAGCGGCGGCCTCAATTTCAACCACGGCTTTGTCTGTTTCCACTTCCAACAGAATTTCGCCCTTGGCAACTGATTCGCCTTCAGCCTTTCGCCAAGCGACAAGTTTGCCGGTTTCTTGCGTCAGTTCCAATGCCGGCATTACAACGCTGATAGCCATGAGCGGAGTGAGGGGAAGAGCCGTCCTCAGTCAGTGACTCCCACGCGTTCCGTTTTAGCGCTGGCTTCAACCATATCCACTACCCGCTCGCTGGGAGCGGCTTCCGTTTCGCGCGCGGTGGCGAGGGGTCCATTCACAGTGAAGTAGTGCGCCCCGGCTACGAGCAATTCTTCCGCCGGGAAACGCGTGATCACTTCGTGGCCGGTTTCTGTAACGACAATTTCTTCTTCTATACGCGCGGCGCTCCAGCCATCAGTGGAGGGCCAAAATGTCTCCAATGCAAAAACCATGCCGGGTTTTATTTCATAAGGATGATCCAGCGAGACGAGCCGGCTAATCACCGGCTTCTCCCAAATTGCCAAGCCGATGCCGTGGCCATACTGCAAAGCGAACGCAGCTTCTTCGTTCGGAAAGCCGAATTCCTGGGCTTTGGGCCAGAGTGACGCAATTTCTCCGGTGGTCCGGCCAGGACGCACGAGGGAGATCGCGGCGTCCAGATATTCGCGACAGCGTTTGTAAGCATCAATCATGGCGTGCGATGCGTAGCCGATGGTAAAGCAGCGGTAGTAGCAGGTGCGGTAGCCCATGTAGGAATGCAAAATATCGTAATAAACCGGATCGCCGGGACGCAGAACGCGGTCGGAGAAAACGTGAGGGTGCGGATTGCAGCGTTCACCGGAAATTGCGTTGACGGCTTCGACATACTCGGACCCGAGATCGTAAAGGACCTTGCTGACAAGTCCGACTGCCTGGTTCTCGCTCATGCCCGGCTTCATCGCTCTGTAGAGTTCGTCGTAAGCGGCATCCACCATCATGGCGGACGTATTCAGCAAAGCAATTTCGTCTTTTGTTTTGATCACCCGAGCGTCGGACATGATCTGCTGTCCGTCAACCACGGTGATGCCTTCGCGCTGCAATGCAAAAAGAACGGGAGGCTCAACTATGTCGATGCCTAGCGGCTCTTTATGCAAGCCACGTTTTTCAAGCTCGATGCGAATCTTTTTTGCGACATCTTCGGCGCGGCCCATTTCGGGCGACATGGCGCCTCGCAACAGGGAGATACCGGGACGCGAACGCTCGCCTAACCACGGGCAGTGAAGCTGATGATGGCGCGCGGCGGAGCCAAAGTCCCAAAGGATCGGATCGTCGTTCTGCGGCAACAAGGTGAAGCGACTGATTTTGTCTTGCGCCCAGGACCCGATGTGCGTGGAGGTGATATAGCGCACATTGTTCATGTCGAAGCAAAGAAGCGCGCCCATCTCGGACTTCGCAAGAAGGGCTTGCGCGCGCGCCAAGCGTTCACGGCGCAGCCGGTCAAAATCAATTCGCTGTTCCCAATCAACGGCCATTGTTCCGTAAGTTGGCAGTGCCACGGCAGGCCTCCTATTCGATTCGTAAAGCTGAATTTTTCTAATGCTCGGCTCTTAAGATCGGTTGCACAAAGCCCGCGCCACATCGAATACGGATTCTTCTGTAGGCACAGTGACATCTTCGAGCGGCGGGGAAAACGGAATCGGGACGTGCATGGCGCCCATGCGTTTCACCGGCGCATCCAGGTAATGAAAAGCGCCTTCAGCGATTACCGCAGCAATTTCCGCGGTAACTCCATACCGGCCGTAGCCTTCGTCGATCACGATGGCACGCGATGTTTTCTTCACCGAATCGATCAGGATCTTTTCGTCCAACGGCCAGGTGGTGCGTGGATCGATCACTTCAGCGCTGACTCCAATTCCTTCCAGCAAGCCGGCAGCGCCGAGCGCGACTTGAACCATGCTGCTGGTGGCAACGAGCGTGATGTCATCACCTTCGCGCTTCACATCCGCTACGCCAAGCGGAATTGTATATTCCTCCAACGGCACGGGACCCTTCATTTTGAACATCATTTTATCTTCAAAAAAAACTACCGGGTTTTCGTCACGAATGGCGGTCTTTAAAAGACCTTTCGCGTCGTAGGGAGTTGACGGCAAAATCACTTTTAATCCCGGCACGTGGCTGAACCATGCGTGAAGCGATTGCGAGTGTTGCGCAGCCGACCGGCGCGCGGCGCCCAATGTGGTGCGCATGACCATCGGCACACGCCACTTCCCGCCGGACATATAGTGAACTTTCGCGGCCTGGTTTGCCATCTGGTCCATGGTGAGCGTGATGAAATCCCCGAACATGATGTCCACCACGGGACGCAAGCCGGTCATGGCAGCGCCAACTGCGAGGCCAGTAAAGCCCGCTTCGGAAATTGGCGTGTCGACCACACGGTTGGTGCCGAACTCTTCGACCAATCCGGAAAGCACCTTGAACGGTGTGCCGGCTTCGGCGACATCTTCCCCGAGAATGAAGACGCGCGAATCGCGGCGCATTTCCTCGGCCAGCGCTTCGCGGACGGCTTCTGCGAAGGTAATTTCGCGGGTGTCCGTATTAGGCATAGACGTCTTGGCTCGCTTCGTCGATGGTTGGGTACGGCGCTGCGATTGCAAACTCCACAGCTTTTAGCATTTCGGATTTTAGCTCAGCATGAATTTTGTCGAGGGTTGCGACGTCGGCGTGTTTGTTGGCAACCAACCAATCGGAGAGCAGCTTGATTGGATCGCGCTCGGTTGCCCACAATCGTTCTTCTTGCTTGGAGCGGTAATATTCGCGACTGATATCGCCTACGTGATGTCCGTGGTGACGATACGTGTTACACAAAAGGAACGCCGGGCCTTCTCCGCGACGGCCTCGCTCTACTAATTTCGCGGTCACATCGTGAACGGCTCGCACGTCCTGACCATCTACAGTTTCGGCGTGGACTCCAAAGGCTGTGGCTCGCGCGGCCATGTCGCCAGCCGTCGTTTCAGAGCAATGCGTGTACTCGGTGTAGGAATTATTCTCGCAGACGTAAATGACCGGCAGCTTCCATAGTTGCGCCATGTTCATCTCTTCGTAGAGAACTCCCTGTCCGAGGGCTCCTTCTCCGAAGAAGCACACGGCGACTTGTGTGGTGCCGAGATATTTCGCGGAGAACGCCGCGCCGGTTGCGATTCCAACACTTCCAGCCACGATTGCGTTCGCGCCCAGGTTGCCGGTGGCAGGATCGGCAATGTGCATCGAGCCGCCTTTTCCTTTGCAGTAGCCGACTTCCTTACCGAGAAGTTCGGCGAACATGCGGTCAGGCGACGCACCTTTAGCGAGACAATGGCCGTGGCCGCGATGCGTGCTGGTGATGTAGTCTTCGTTGCGGAGCGCCTCGCAGACTCCGACAGCCACAGCTTCCTCGCCAACATACAAATGTGCAAGACCCGGCATCAACGCGCGCGTGTATAGTTCGTTTACTTGCTCTTCAAATAGACGGATGGCCGACATTTGGCGGTACATGCGCAACCATTTGGCTGCATCGGGGCTTTGCTTTGTCTTGGCTTTCGGATTTGGTTGGCGGGTGACGGTGCTCATTTCTCAACTCCGGACATGCGTGCAAGCACGTCGAACACAACAGCGAAATCTTTTTTCTCCCAACCCATGCCGCGCGCGGCGGTCAAGAATTCATTGCTCACTGCTGTGGTCGGCAACGGCACGTTGAGATGGCGCCCCAAGTCCATCGCCAACAACATGTCTTTCTGCATCATGTTCACGTCAAACCAGGCTTCTTCCGGCATTCGCAAAACAAAAGGGCCGCGATATTGAATCATGGGCGAAGCGACCGCGCTGTGCGTTAGGACGTCAACGGCAGTCTCGCGAGCAATGCCGCTTTTTTCGGCAATCAGCACGCCTTCGCAAAATGCAAGCATCTGAACCGCCAGACTCAAATTTGTAGCAATTTTCATACAGAGCGCGAGACCGTTGTCGCCTACATAGGTAACTTTTGGCCCGATATCCAAGAGTAATGGTTTCACGCGCTCAAATGTTTCGCGGCGTCCTGCGACCATCACCGAGAGCTTGCCTTCCTGAAGAGTAATCACGCTTCCCGACACTGGTGAGTCCACCATGTCTGCGCCCTTCTCGCGAACCTTGACTGCGAGTGCGCGACTGACGGCGGGGCTCACGGTACTCATGTCCACAAGAAATTTTCCAGCGCTTAGCCCGGCCAAAATTCCGTCGGCGCCTTCGGTAATCGAACCGAGCGCAGTCGAGTTCGTTACCATCGTGAAAACGACGTCCGCGGCCTGCGCTACCGCACGAGGTGAATCGGCCCAGCGCATACCGCGCTTGATCAGCCATTCCCCTTTCCGGCGCGTGCGGTTGTAACCGGCCACGGTGTGGCCCTTGTCAAGCAGCCGATTCACCATCTGGCTGCCCATTACGCCAAGGCCCACAAATCCGAGATTGGCCATCTTTCAAAGCCTCCGAATCACGAAACGATCTTGGAACCCGCCAATGAATCTTCGCGGACTTGTCTTAAGTGAGCGCGCATCGCCACACGCGCGCGTTCGGCATTACGGTTCTCGACCGCTTCCAAGATTCGCCCGTGGTGATACTGACCCCGTTCCGGTCCACCCTCCACGTAGAAAATTTTCATGCGCTGTTCGCGGAGAAGTCCCACGATTGAATCCAGCAGCGAAAGAATCAATGGATTTGCGGCCGCCTCTGCCAGGGCCAAATGAAAGTCGAGGTCCCCTTCACTAAACGCCTCGGGATCATCCTTGCGCGTGTGCTCCATCACCGCAAACGCTTCGCGCATCATGGTGAGATGTTGTTCTTCAATGCGCGTCGCCGCCAAAGCGGCAATTTCCGGCTCCAGAATCTCCCGCACTTCGGCAAGATGAGAGGATCCGTCCGGCTGGCCGATTTTAATCATCAGATCCAGCGATTGCCGGACAGCCTTCGACGTGCCGTCTTTTATAAACGTGCCGCGTCCATGAAGAGCTTCTACTAAGCCTTTTTCGCGGAGCGCCTTGACTGCTTCGCGCACCGCAGTGCGGCTGACGCCGAATTGTTGAGCCAGATCGCGTTCGGCCGGTAACTGATCGCCGGGTCGGAGGACACCCTTCAGAATCGAAGCCTCGATTTGCTGCACGATCTGTTCGTAAAGCCGGGATGACTGAATAACCTTGTACAAGGCTTTCTCCTACTCGCCATATTGAAACAACTACAGTACTACGCTAAGCAAGCCGCTTTGCAATCCGCCATCGCAAAATTTGTCGGAAGTGGAGTCTTTATAGAAGCTCAGACTGGAACACACCGACCAGTCAAGGCTTGTGGTCAGACCACAATACCACGATGCAAGCAGTCGATGTCAAGCAACCAATTTACTGTAACACGATGATAATAACAGCAATCATTACGATCTAAAATCCCTTGACATGCGCTAACCATACGGTGGTAGAGTCGCCATACCATAGGGGTCCGCGCAACAATATTCGTGTGAGGAGGAGGTTCGAATGCATCTTTTTGCGTCGACGGCGTATGTACGATCACCTCTCAGGTTCTCATCGGGGATTCGAGCCTTCGTAGTGACCCTCGCAATATTCTCTGCTTCCATCCCATTATTTTCGCAAGCATACAACGGCCGCATTCTCGGCAGTGTGCATGATAAAAGCGACGCCGTGATGGTCGGAGTTCCAGTTGTGATTACGGACGTGCAACGAGATGTTTCGCGAACCGTGACCACTGATGCCGCGGGGGAATTTGTGGCTCCCGACCTGGTCCCCGGTCTTTACAAAATCAATGTGCAGGCTAAGGGGTTCAAAACCTACGAACGCACGAATGTGCAATTGGAAGTGGCGAAGGATGTCCGTATTGATATCGTTTTGGAACCGGGCGATGCGAGCCAGACCGTTACGGTTACTGAAGAAGTCCCGCTGATTAACCTGACGAACGCCACTTTGGGCGGGACTCTCAGCAATGAAGAAATCAACGACCTGCCATTGAACGGACGCAATTATGAAAATCTGCTTCAGCTACGCCCAGGCGTGGTGCGTTATCCCGGCGGCGGATTTTCCACCACCAGTACAAATGGTCTGCGCGCGGAAGACAATGCTTATTTGATAGACGGCTTTTATAACAGCGAGCCTTTTTCTGGTCAGAGCATTATCAACGGCGCCGGCATCGCCGGTGATTCGGCTACCATTCTGCCAATTGACGCCATTCAGGAATTCAACGTCATTGAAAACCCACCCGCAGAGTACGGGTGGAAGCCCGGCGCAATCGTAAACGTCGCGATAAAATCCGGCACTAACGAATACCATGGCGATGCCTATGCATTTGGCCGCGACACCGCCTTCGATGCGCGTAACTGGTTTAATGACGTGGGAACTCCGAAGACTCCAACTCAGTTGGAACAATTCGGAACAACCATTGGCGGACCGATCATAAAGGACAAACTATTTTTCTTCGGCGGGTATGAAGGGCAGCGCTACACCGTGGGAAATTCATTCTCGATCAATGTACCATCGATGGTTTCTTTGCCGACGGCCGGAAATTGTACTTTCATTCTTACCGGCGATTGCGCCAACAGCATCCCGAACGTGATCGCCGACCTGCAAGCCGGTGGCGTTCCAGTCAGCGCGGTGAGCCTGAAAGTGGCTGGCTGCACTCTGGGACCGCCGGTTACCTGTAACGGCACAGGCTTTCCGCTGAACAACGCCCCGACCACGAGCTATGTAACCGGATTTCCCAATACCGTGAGAGCGGACAACGCGATCGGAAAGATCGACTACCACATCAATGACCGAAATTCTTTGACCGGTACCTATTTCTTCGGAGACAATTCCGGGACCGTGGATGATGCGATTCAGCTTCAGCCGCAATGGTTGACGCTGATCCACACGCGCGCGCAAGTATTCGGCACAGCTTGGACCTGGACGCCTAGTTCGCGTTGGGCTAATGAACTGCGGTTTGGATACAACCGTCTCTATCAGCCTACTTTTTCGGCCGATCATGGCGAATCGGCCGCGAGCCTCGGCATCAACGACGGTGTCACAAACCCTCTTTATGGCGGCCTGCCTCGAATTAAGATTCATCCGTTCGGCGGCCTTTTCGAAACTTTGGGCGGATTTAAGTGGCCCAAGATTCAGGGACCAGACCAGAGGTATCAATGGATCGACCATATTTCCTACACTGTAGGAAAGCACGCCCTAAAATTTGGCGGCGAATTACATCGGGACAGCTTTAGCGGCGGCGCGTTTGGCGATGGCAAGGGCTACATTTTATTCTCCGGCGCGGGCGGAGCTGCGTTTCGCACATCTACAACGCTGGAAGATTTCTTCGCTGGAGACCCAAGTGGGAGCGTCCCGTTTCCAACACATGCACTGGTAGGAAATACTCCCATCCGAAACATACACAATTTTTCCGAAGCAGCATTCTTTCAAGACGATTGGCGAATCAGAAAGAATCTGACCGTGAATCTAGGTTTGCGATACGACTATAACGGAGTCATCCAGGAATCGAACAATCTACTTGGCAATTTCAGTCCTAATTTAGGATTGGTGCAAGTAGGTCAGCAGATTAGCCAACCTTATAACGGCAATCATACGAATTTCGCTCCTCGTGCCGGACTGGCTTGGGACCCATTTGGCACGGGCAGAACGGTGGTTCGCGCAGGGGCCGGGATCGTCTATGAACAAGTGAACTGGGAGTCGTTCATGGCCTTCAACAACGTGTATGGACTTGGGACCATTCCGACGGGCGGGCTTCTTAATGGCGTACAAGGATCGGGCAAAATTACTGCCGGTGTACAGAACGTACCGAACCCTCCGACTCCCTGGGATACTTGGGGCGTAAGCACCACTCCTCCATTCCAGATTCCTGAGATCAATTGCGCTTTCAACGCTGCGTCCCCGGCGACTTCTTCGACTTGCGCTATCGCCGCAGTGAATCCCAACATTACAACTCCTTACGTTACAACTTGGACGCTGAACGTCCAGCACGCGATTACGAATAAAGTCTCTTTGGAAGTGGCCTACGTAGGTGATCACGGGTCGAACTTGATGGGTATTCGTGACATCAATCAACCGGCAGTTGGGTCCGGCTGGGATGCAGGCGCACTCGCGATGCCCGCGCCTGGTGGAACCGATCCTATCGCGGAACAGGAGGGGCGACCGTTTTTTGCGAAGTTTCCATATCTCAGCAACATCTACCAGTTGGCTAACGTTTACAGATCAAATTACAACGCCCTGCAAGCCACTTTGATTTCGAGGGATTATCATGGCTTGACGGCGACCGCTGGCTACACGTACGGACATGCGCTAGATGATGTGGGGGCCAACTGGGATTTCGGAGCGGGGTTGGGTCTCCCGCAAGACGCGACACATCCCGGCCGTGAATATGCCAGCAGCGACTTTGACGTTCGGCACCGTTTCACGCTTTCCTTCACCTACAACATTCCTGGAAGAGAATTCCCCGGTCAGCTGCTGAAAGGATGGCAGCTCATTTCCATTGTGAGCCTTTACAGCGCGCAGCCCTGGGGACCAATGGATACATCCGACGACATCAGCGGAACAGGAGAAGGCGTGGATCGTTGGGATTTCGTCGGCAAGACGAGCGATTTTAACTCCGGGCCACCAAATGCTCTGGGGGTAACGATACCGTATTATGCGCCGGGAAGCACTCCAGCTGTGTGCAACAACGCCGCTAACACTCCTGCGTTGCAAACATCGCTGGGCGTATTTGGTTGCTACGCAAAAGGCAACTCCGCAATGATTCCGCCGGCTCTTGGAACCTTCGGCACAATGGGTCGCAATACCTTCCGCGACTCGGGCTTCCGCAACTGGGACTTCTCAATCGCCAAGAATTGGAAGTTCAAAGAGCGATTTGGCGCTCAGTTCCGCGCTGAGTTCTTTAACGTGTTGAACCATCCGAATTTTGCGAATCCTTTTGGCGGCCAGAATGGATTTGGAATGAACGATCCTTCGGTGCTTGGTCCAGGATTCGGTTGCGGGTGTGCCACGCCGGACGTAGCCGCTTCCAACCCGGTGTTGGGCTCCGGCGGGGCTCGCGCGATTCAACTCGGGCTGAAACTTCTTTTCTGATCTGTTCTGGAATTTAAAATCTTGGAGGCCGATGCAATTTCGGCCTCTTTGTCAGAGTGGCCCTAGGATTGAAATCGGAAGCGAAATGCTTTATGCACTCAAGCCTTGCCCCGCTTCGTAGCAAATCGCGAATCCAATCGGAACGAATGTGACTCAGTTTCCTAATCTTCGAGATATATGCAGTTAAAAGGGACCTAATGACCAAACCCAATCTAGAAATTTTTCGTTCTGCGCTGCGGTCGCTTGTGATTGTCCTAATCGCATTAATGCCAACCGTTGCGGCGGCACAGGAGCGTCACGAAAGAACACTCGACGAGATAAAAGCGGAAGCCCTCACGCGAGCAGAAAACGGAATGTACCCCGCAATAGGACTGGACCCCGCAGACCTCCGCGAAGCGTTCGCTTCGATTAAGACTTCTGACAAGGATGAATGGGCGGCCGCATTTATTGCCGTCGGCGACCGCTATATGGCTGAGGGAAAGTCGCTGGAGCAGTCGGATCCCGCCAAGGCCAACGCCGACTACATAAGAGCATGGCGGATTTATTCCTTTGGGCGCTGGCCAGTTCCGTCGTCTCCCGGCAAAAAACGCGCTTACGACAAAGCGCTTGAAGCGTTTCTCGCTCATGCGAAATTCTGGGATCCGCCCATGGAAATTGTTCACATTCCCTTTGAAGGCTCCGAAATCATCGGGTACCTACGGCTTCCGAAAAATGCAAATGGTCCGGTTCCGCTGGTAATCGCGGTCAATGGTTTGGATAGCCGCAAAGAAGATCTGTCCGAGAGTTTCTCCGCGATGCTTCCATTCGGCATAGGCTTCCTCGCCGTGGACGGCCCCGGAACAGGTCAAGCGCCCATTAAAGCAAGTCCGACTGCCGATCGCATGCTATCTCGCGTCATTGATTACATTCAAACTCGCCCGGAAGTGGATAAGACCAGAATCGCGATGCACGGCGTCAGTTGGGGCGCTTACTGGGGTACCAAGCTTTCCATCGTGGAACGCGCGCGCCTGAAAGCCGTCAGCGTGCAGTCGCCGCCTATCGACAAATTCTTTCAAGTGGATTTCCTTACCAACTCGCTTTTGGGGAATAAGGAATATTTGTTCGACCAGGTGCCGGCGCTGATGTCCATTTTCGAAGGCGTCAACACGATGGACGATTTGAAGGGCCTCTTTCCTAAGATGTCGCTGGTGAATCAAGATCTCCTGGGCAAGCCGACTACACCGATGCTAGTCATCGCCGGAGTTTTGGATACGCAGGTGCCGATTTCGGACATCTACTTGCTGCTCGACAAGGGCGAGGTTCCCAAATACGCGTGGATCAATCCGCACGGCGGACACCTCGGAAGACAGGTTAAGGTTTGGCCCGACCCTGTAATTTTCAAGCAGGTCATAATCCCGTGGCTGGTGCATAGCTTGGATGTTCAAACCAGTGGAAATGATTGAGCCGCGGGAGCCCCTACTGAATTACAGTGCCAGCCTGCGATTGACTATAATCCCTGATAAAAGGTGGCGATTGTGTTTTCTCTGCCTTTGTTTTTCTTTTCTGAGTCTTCCTACCGCGTTTGCCCAAGGCGGCCCGCCGTACTACACGAACGATCCAGGCACCCCTGGAAACTTTCAGTGGGAAATCAATTTAGGTTACATGCCTTTCCTCTACGACAAGCAGTCGATCACCCATACACCCGATGTCGATATCAATTTCGGTCTCGGCGACCGCATCCAACTCACCTTCGAAAATGCCTGGTTGCGATTGGACAATCTTCCGGGACCCCCCAAGTACGGCCTTGGACAAGATCAACTCGGAGTAAAATGGCGTTTCTATGACAATAAAGACTCTGGATTGGCTATCTCCGTCTTCCCGCAAGTTTCGCTCAACAATCCGAACAGCTCGGTGAACCGCGGCATCACTCCGCGAGGTGCTAGCTTGATCTTACCTGTGGAATTCAGTAAGAAACTTGGTCCGGTCGATATAAATTGGGAAGCCGGTTATAACTTGGTTCATTTAGGTTCCGACGGTTGGCTCGCTGGTGTCGTCGTCGGGCACGATATGACTAAGAACCTCGAAATGGATGCGGAGTTCTACGGCGTCGGTGCATTCCATCCCTCGAACGATTCGACTACGCTGGGTATCGGCGCGCGCTACAAAATACATCCGCCATTTATTCTGCTCTTGATGGCCGGACGTAGCGTGGAGGCGGCTCGAAGCGGTCAGCCATATTTCGTTGGTTATTTCGGAATGCAGTTCCTGCTTCCACCAAAACCGTTCGAAAAAGAGTAATTCAAATCTGGATGGTCCGCGCAGTATTCAACACGACGCATCGCCGATCGCCGCACACGTGGATACCTAGTTTTTATTGGCTATTTTGAGCGTTCGGATCTTCCCTATACACAACGTTCCGGAGACATGGTTTACACCTCCTGGCTGGATTAATCCCGCCAGGAGGTGTCGATGCCATGGAAGGAACGGTCCATCGTGGAAGAACGCATGCGG
>Ga0308309_10001449_pt1 | contig 14166 bp, 11 predicted proteins | sample HubBroMetageWFT5_FD_192491 | JGI IMG/M metagenome (GOLD analysis project Ga0308309, IMG submission 192491) | Warmed and freeze-thawed soil microbial communities from the Hubbard Brook experimental Forest, New Hampshire - Hubbard Brook CCASE Soil... | ecosystem: Environmental > Terrestrial >...
CGCAGGGCTGGTTACCGGAGCGAAAAAGGGAATCCTCTACATCCGGCACGAGTATCGCTTGCAGGAAGAGATTCTTGGCGAAGAACTGCGGCGCTGCTATCACGATGGCTTGCTTGGAAAAAACATTTTGAAAAGTGAGCTGACTTTCGATTTGGAGATTTTCGTCAGCCCAGGCGGATATATTTGCGGCGAAGAAACTGCGCTCCTTGAGGCCATCGAAGGCAAACGCGCGGAACCACGGAACAAACCGCCATTCCCCGTCCAGGCAGGGCTGTGGCAAAAACCGACGGTCCTCAATAACGTCGAGACGTTCGCGAATGTGCCTCAGATTTTGGCGCGTGGTGTGGAGTGGTTCAAGACGCAAGGCAAAAGCGGTTCGCGTGGATTGAAATTTGTGGGCGTGAGCGGGCATGCAGCGAAGCCAGGGATTTACGAAGTGCCGATGGGAATCCCGATGCGCGAAGTTCTTTTCGACTACGCAGGAGGGATTCGCGGCGGGCGGGAACTAAAAGCGTTTGCGCCGTCGGGGCCGTCTTCGGGGTATTTGCCTGCGTCGATGGCGGACGTAAGGCTCGATTTCAAAGCGCTCGCGGATGCGGGTTCGATGTTGGGGTCCGGCGCGATTGTGGTTTGCGACGATACGACTTGCATGCTGGATATGGCGCTGAATGCGGTGCGGTTTTATCGGAACGAATCGTGCGGGAAGTGCGTGCCTTGCCGGGTGGGGTCTCAGAAGATGACGGACTTGCTGGCGCGATGGACACATGGCGGGTTGCCGGAAACACAGTACCTCGCGGACCTCGCTCTGATCGACGAGCTTTGCCAGGCCATGAGTCTGACTTCGATTTGCGGGCTAGGGCAGATTGTCCCAGCGCCGGTACAGTCCGTGTTGAAACATTTTCGGGAAGAAGTGGATGCGCACGTTTTGAAGGGGCAGTGTCCTAGTGGGATTTGTTTTACGGCGGCGGCACGGGCGGGCGAGGCGCAACGCGTGGGGATTCGTCCGTGATGTTGGAGAAAAGAAAGAAGAAGAAAACGATTTACACGGAGAGCGCAGAGGACACGGAGACGAGACGCGAGGAACGAGGATTGTGAGCACAATCAGCAGATTTCCGGAGCTTGTGGAGATCACGATTGACGGGCGACCTGTGCAGGTGGCCGCGGGGACGAGTGTGTTTGATGCGGCGCGGATGAACGGGACGCCGATTCCTACGCTCTGCCACTTGCAGAATGAAACGCCGGTGGGTGTTTGCCGGCTTTGCCTGGTGGACACGGGCGCGCGGGTGCTTGCGGCGTCGTGCGTGCGGCCGGTTGAGCCCGGCATGAAGGTGGTTACGAACTCCGAGAAAGTTTTGAATGCTCGGAAGACTTTGCTCGAGCTCTTGATGGCGGATCATCCGTCTCCCTGCGCGCGGCAGGATAAATCGGGCGACTGCGAATTGGAGACCCTGGCGAGGGCGGCGGGAATTACGCAGCCGCGATTTGCGAAACGGACTGTTTCGCGCGGGATAGACGATTCTTCGCTGGCGATTGCCGTCGACCACGATGCCTGCATTTTGTGCGATCGATGCATCCGCGGCTGCGACGAGATCAAGAATAATTTTGTGCTTGGGCGCATGGGGAAAGGCTATTCGGCGGGGATTGCTTTCGATTTGAATGCGCCGATGGGTGATTCGACGTGCATTTCCTGCGGCGAATGCATGGTTTCGTGCCCGACGGGGGCCCTGACGAATAAGACCGTGGTGGGCACTTCGATTGCGGCGGGGCCGGACGCGCAGGGATTCGAAGCGGAAGAGCTTTTGCAGTTGCCGGTGTTCCAGGGCGTATCAGGGACATTTCTTGAGCTGAACCGCGGAGCCATCGTCAAACGACGATTTCATCCGGGGGAGGTTATTTGCCGCGAGGGCGAATTCGGTTCGACGGCGTTTTACATTCTCGAAGGCAAAGCGCGGGTTTCGCTTTCGGCGCCCATTGCGCATGTGAAAACGCAAGGCGGAGCGAAGGGGCTTTTCAAGAAGCTGACCAGCACGCTCGCGGCGCGGGATGCGGATGTCCGCGCGGAGGAGACTCGCGACCGAACGATTCCGATTGATGCATCCGTGGACCTCGCATACGGGAATCCGGTGGCCGAACTTGGCCCCGGCGATTTGTTCGGCGAGATGACGTGCATGAATTTCTATCCGCGGTCGGCGACAGTGATCGCAGAGACGGATGTGGTGGCGTTCGAAATGCTGCGGAACGTGCTCGACATCATGATGAAGAACAAAACGTTCCGCGCGCAGATTGACCAGAACTACCGGCGACGGGCGCTCGAGAATCATTTGCGCGGCGTGCCGATGTTTACGGACCTTTCGCCGGATTTTATCGAGCATTTGAAGGGGAGCGTAGAGCTGCAGCGATTCGCGCCCGGGCAGGTCATCGCGCGACAGGGCGATGCGGCGAAGAGTTTTTATCTGGTGCGCATTGGATTTGTGAAGATTTCGGAGATATATCCCGGCGGGGAGCTTGTACTGGCGTATTTGTCGCGCGGAGATTATTTCGGCGAAATCGGCTTATTGGGCGGCGGGGTGCGCACCGCAACTTGCACGGCTCTAGACCACGTGGAAGTAGTGCGTATCTCTGGGGACGATTTTCGCGACATGACGGAACGCTTCCCAAGCGTGCGGCAAGGCCTTGAAGCTGTAGCGGCAGAGCGCGCCGCGCAAAATCAGCAACGCATGCAGACGGTTCGCAGCGTGCCCATCGATCAGTTTCTTTCGCAAGGTTTGATGGAAGCGCAGAGCCTGCTCATTCTCGATTTGCAAAACTGTACGCGATGCGATGCGTGCGTGAACGCGTGCGCCGATGCGCATGACGGAATCACGCGGCTGGTGCGGGAAGGATTGCGGTTCGAACAATATCTGGTGGCGACTTCGTGCCGGCAGTGCCGCGACCCGCTGTGCATGGTCGGATGTCCGGTGGGATCGATCCGGCGGCGAAATTCACTGGAAGTGATTATCGAGGATTGGTGCATCGGGTGCGGGTTGTGTGCGCGGAATTGCCCTTACGGAAATATCAATTTGCATCCGTTCGAAGTGATGGTGGAAGACCTAGAGCGGCCGGGGCGGCAGAAAGCGGTTGTGAAGCAGAAGGCCACCTCTTGCGATTTGTGCACGCATTTGAAAGAGCCAAGCTGCGTTTACGCGTGCCCGCACGATGCGGCGCACCGCGTGGATCCGCGCACGTTTTTTTCCGAGATGCTGGGCGGCGGAACTGCGAAATGACGGTGTGAGGATTTTTGCTTGCGAATTGACAAGACACAACGTGGATGGGCGATAGCATCGCTGATCATGGTTGTGGTTTTCACCGCAGTGTACGTGCCTTATGCGACGCACGCGCCAGAAGGGCCACGGGGCGGCAGCGGGGTGGGCTTGACGTTTGGCGCGATCGGGTTCGCATTCATGGTTTTCGCGGCCCTGCTGGGAGCGCGAAAACGAGTTCCGACCTGGCGGATCGGTCGCGCCCAGGCATGGATGCGCGGGCACTTGTGGCTGGGATTGCTCAGTTTGCCGGCGCTTTTATTTCATGGGGGATTTCACTTTGGCGGGACGCTGACGAGCGTGCTGATGTGGCTGCTGATCATTACGGTGGCGAGCGGCCTGTTAGGGGCGGCGCTGCAACATTACGTACCGCGCGTGATGACGACCGACGTCAAGCTGGAAACGATTTACGACGAAATTGGAAATGTGCGGAAACTGTTGCGCGAAGAAGCGGACCGCGCGGTCGAAACGGTTTGCGGGCCGCTCGGGATTGGCAAATCGGCAAGTGAGGAAGTTCTGCGCGCGGGGGGACTTAGCGCGGCGCGGTCCATGTCTGCTATGAGCGACGGAGGAGCGGTGGCCGCTGCCGCGGAGACCGTTGTGCTTAGCGAGGAAGAGTGCGCGCCCTTGCGAAAGTTTTATTTGAGCGAGATGCGGCCATTCCTCGAGCAGCCGAAGCACATCCGAGCGCGGCTTGGCGATGCGGACAAAGCGCACGGTGCATTTTCCGGCTTGCGGACGTTGATGCCGCAATCGGCGCAGCCAACTTTGCAGGATCTGGAAGATATTTGCGATGAGGCGCGGCAACTCGGACGGCAGGAGCAGCTTCATCATTTGTTGCATGGGTGGTTGCTGGTGCATATACCGCTTTCGCTGGCGTTGATTTTGCTGGGAGTGGTGCATGCGGTGATGGCCCTTCGCTATTGAAGAAGTGCCGCGCGGCGAGTGACCCTTCGGCTTCGCTCCCTTCGCAGCTCAGAATAAACAGGGTAAACGAGTGGCGAGAACACGAACAACTAAAAAGCTGGCGCAGCGGATCGACCTCAATTACTTCAAGAGGCCGACAGGATTGAAACGCACGAAGCTTTGGCTAAGCGTGGGGGTGCCTGTGCTGGCCCTGGTTTGGATTGGCTGGCACGGATTCGCACGCGATTCGCGCGTGTATTCGAGCGGACGGATGAGCGGGGCGCATGCGGTGTTGGAGGCGGAGTGCGGCGCCTGCCACGTGCAGACGGCGGGGACATTTTCCGCGAAGGCCAGCGACAACGCTTGTTTGAGCTGCCACGATGCGCCGATGCACCACGCTGCGCAAGCGAGTTCGCTTGGTTGCGCGGAGTGCCATACCGAGCATCGCGGGCGGGTGAACATCATTGCGGCGAAGAATGAAAGTTGCGCGCAGTGTCACGGCGATTTGAAAGCGAGCGCTGGCGCGACGCGCTACCAAACGCATATCAACAGTTTTGAAGACGGACATCCAGAATTTGCCGCGTTGCGTCAAGTGGCAGGCGCGCCTGCAGCCGACTCGGGGACGATAAGAGTGAACCACGCGATTCACATGAAGGCGATACGGCGCGGGCCTACTGGACCGAACGTGCAGCTGGAATGCGGGGATTGCCACCAGCCTGGGGCTGCTTCAGCGGATTGGAAGTATGCTGACGCGAAATACACTGCTGCCAGTACTAGTTATTCGCAGGAAGACGAAGTGCTCGCTATTAAACCTGGAACACTCGAGCGTCCCGTGCCAATAAGCGGGCGTGAGCTGATGGCGCCAGTGAGATTCGCAAATGCATGTGCCGGATGTCATTCGCTGGCTTTTGACAGACGCTTCAATGAGGGCGTGCCACACGACAAGCCGGAAATAGTGCACGCGTTTCTCGTGAAGAAATTTGGCGAGTATATTGCGACGCATCCAGGGGAGTTGCGTGAGGCGCGCGACCCGGGACGCGATTTGACGGGTAGGCCAGTGCAAGCGGCCGTGCGAGTGTACACCGCGAACGAGTGGGTTGCGACGCAAATCGATAATGCCGAGGAGCTTTTGTGGCGGAAGACTTGCAAGCAGTGTCATGCGCTGGCGATAGGAACGCGGAAGGATAACTTGCCCGCCGTGGAGCCGGCGCGGACGACGTTGCGATGGATGCCGCATGCGAGATTTGATCACGACGAGCACCGCGGATTTTCATGTGTGAGCTGTCACGAGAAAGGGTTGAAGAGTACGGAGACGAGCGATGTGCTCTTGCCGGGGATTGCGACCTGCAAGACGTGTCACGCGCCGGGGCCGGAGCATGCGGAGTCGCGGTGTTTTGAGTGCCACACGTATCACGATTGGGAGAAGCGGAAAGAGGTGAAGCCGACGTTTACGCTGCCGGCGTTGCGAACCGGCGGGCGGTAACTCACTGCGTTTCTGGCTGCGTTTCTGTCCAAGACATTTTCAAAGCGGGGTAAGGGCGCAGCGGGCTGCGCCCTTACGCAACTACAAAAGCTAAGAGGTAATCAAGCCGACGCGGACTGTTTCTTGTTGATGAGCGCCATCATGTGCTCGGGATAGCGGTCCCCAGAAGCTGCGCCGCGGGGAGCGGCCTCAGCGATGCGGCGCAGGTCGTCTGCTGAAAGTTTGACGTTGAGCGCTCCGAAGTTTTCTTCCAAATATTTGCGACGTTTGGTGCCCGGGATGGGGATGATGTCATCGCCCTGGGCGAGGAGCCAGGCTAGAGCTAGCTGGCCTGGGGTGCAGTCTTTTTCTTTGGCGATGGATTCGACGCGCGCGACTAGATCGAGATTCTTCTGGAAATTTTCGCCCTGAAAACGGGGGGAGAAGCGGCGGTAGTCATCAGGCGCAAAATCTTCGAAACGCTTGATCTGGCCGGTGAGGAAGCCGCGGCCCAGCGGGCTGTAGGCAACGAAAGCGATGCCTAGCTCGCGCGTGGTGGGAAGAATCTCGTCTTCGGGGTCGCGCGTCCACAAGGAATATTCCGATTGCAGAGCGGAAATAGGATGGACTTTGTGGGCGCGGCGAATCGTGTCCGCGGAAGCTTCGGATAAACCGATAAATTTTATTTTTCCTTCGCGAACCAGTTCGGCGAGTGCGCCGACGGTTTCTTCGATAGGCGTTTTGGGATCGACGCGATGCTGATAGTACAAGTCGATGGTGTCGACGGCGAGACGTCTGAGGCTGGCGTCGCAGGCGCTGCGGATGTAGGAACGCGTGCCGTTGACGCCACGGAGAGCGACGTTTGCTTTGTCGCGCACAATTCCGAATTTTGTGGCCAAGAAGACTTTGTCGCGGATACCGCGAATGGCTTTGCCGACTAGAACTTCGTTGTCGCCGAAGCCGTAGACGTCGGCGGTGTCGAGAAAATTCATGCCAAGCTCGAGCGAGCGGTGAATGGTGGCGATGGATTCGGCGTCGTCGCGCTCACCGTAGAATTCGGACATGCCCATGCAGCCGAGGCCGAGTGCGGAAACCAGGGGACCATTTTTCCCGAGATGGCGTTGTGGCATTTAGTTCACTCCTAAAGTGCTCGTATGTTTGGATGTCGCCCGCGGAGTCCGGGATACACGGTTGCAGGCGAGGACACCGATAAATAGATGGGCCGAAGGCAGCATGAATAGCTTGAACACCCTGGGGGAACAAGTGACAGAATGGGTGCGAGCGGAGAGATGCTTGAGGAGGGGGCAATGTGGGAAACGAGGCGCAGGTTCTTGGTTACGCTGGCGGCGGCGAGTTGTTCCGTCACAACGCATGGTACCGTACTCTCACAAGCGGACCGGAAAAATCATTTTCCAACTCCACCGGCGGCGGCGGAGACTCAGAACCCAGCGGAGAAGGATGGGACAGTATCCGATCCTCGCAGTGCGAAGAGAGCGGCACTGAAACAGAACGAAAAAGAATTTCGTGCTGGAGTCGATCGGTTGTATCAGCTAGCCGGCGAATTAAAGCAAGAGGTCGACAAGACGATGACGATGGAAGTGTTTTCGGTGCAGATGTATAAGAGGACGGAGGAGATTGAAAGAGTTGCGAAATTGTTGAAGGGGAAGGTTAAGGGATAGTGAGTAGCGAGTAGTGGAAGAGGCGGCCGAAGAGCGAAGGAAGCTAAGTTTCTCCAGATAAATTGAGATGGAACCGGATGAACACCGCAGAGATTCGAATTAGAAAGGCCGTAATGGCGGATGTTCCCTTGCTGCGGCGGCTGATTGAGGAGTCCGTGCGGAAACTGCAGGCTGAGGATTACACGCCGGCGCAGAGAGAAGGGGCGCTGGAATCGGTGTTTGGTGTGGACAGCCAGTTGATCGCGGATGGGACTTATCTAGTTGCGGAAGCCAGGATTGTTGATATGACGCTCGCCGTAGAAAATGCCAACGGGGGAAAAAATCCGGTATCGGAGTGGGTCATCGCAGGTTGCGGAGGTTGGAGCAAGCGCAAGACGCTCTATGGCAGCGATCATTGGACTGGACGAGAGGACACGCTGCTGGACCCCAAGCGCGACGCGGCGAAGATTCGGGCATTCTTCATTCAACCAGCATGGGCGCGGCGCGGAGTTGGAAGCAAGATGCTTGAGGCCTGCGAAGCCGCAGCTCGCGAAGCGGGCTTTACGAGCTACGAAATGGGCGCGACGTTGACGGGTGCAAAGCTATTCGGGGCGAAGGGTTACGTCGCGGTCGAGAATATCGAGGTTCCTCTGAAAAACGGGCTCACGCTCCCCATTATTCGCATGTCGAAACGGACTTAGAACCCAGCGAAGTTGAAGGAAAGATTAGCTTCCCATCAGAAACAAAGGCTTGGCCTCAAAGCTGGAGAATTGCGGGCGGAGGCGCTCGGTATTGTAGTGCTCCTTAATGTCCACAACTTTCTTGGTTGACGTAATCGTCTCGATGGGGATGTTTCCGTAGCTTCCGTTATGCAGAACTACGAGCCGGCCGTGGACACCCTTTAAGAGCAATTCGAGGGCGATGTTGCCGTACGCCATGGGAACGATGGAGTCCACGACGTCGGGGTCGCCGCAGCGGGCAAGGTAACCGAGCTTCTGGTTGACCACCTCAATCGTTTTACCCTTGTTAAATTTCTTGGAGAGCTCTTTTACTTTGTCCGAGACGATATCTCCGATGCCGCCAAGCTTTTTGTGGCCATAGGCGTCCGCCGTCTCACCCTCAAAAATCATTTCGCCGCCTTCGAACATGGCGCCTTCCGAAACCAAAACCGTCGAGTAACGGCTGGGGTTTTTGTTGCGATCGTTGACGAGAAGCTCGGTAAGACGCTCGATATTGAATTTGTACTCGGGGATGACGCAACGGTTGGCGGCCCCGGCCATGGTGGGGAGCATCGCGGTGTAACCGGCGTAGCGGCCGAAGACTTCGATGACCATGAAACGTTCATGAGATCCGGCGGAGGTGCGGAGGTCATTAACGAGCTGCAAAGTGCGCGTGACGCACGTGCTGAACCCGATGCAATAATCCGTGCCGGGGACGTCGTTGTCCATGGTCTTGGGAATCGCAATGACCTTGAAGCCTTCTTTGTGGAGGCGAACGCCGTAGCTCAGGGTGTCGTCGCCACCGATGGGGATGAGCGTATCAATCCCCAGCCAGGCCAGATTCTTGAGGACTTCCGAGGTGAGATCGTTTTTCTCCGCGGTGAATGCGTCTTTCAGATGAACGGGAACGCTGGACTTGCTGACTCGGCCCGGATTGGTGCGTGAGGAGTGGAGAAAGGTGCCGCCGGTGCGCGCGGCCCGGTCGACGACTTCCTGCGAAAGGACCAGAAAATTGTCGGAATTGTCGTAGTCCTTTTCGCGGACCATCTCGACCAAGCCGGCCCAACCGTGGCGAAAGCCGATGACCTGATAGCCCTCGTGAAGAGCGCGGATGGTGACGCCGCGGATTGCGGGATTCAGGCCGGGGACATCGCCACCGCCGGTGAGGATGCCGATCACGCCTTTTTTTGTGTTGATGTTTGCCATGACGCAGAGCCCTTTCCGAACGAATAGTGAACCGACAATTATCCACGGACCGTCGAAATTTAGAAAGGGCGGATCGAAGGAGAATTATCAGGCGGCGTGACTAAGTCACGCACGCCACCACTCAAATCAGGCTTGAATCTGCGTGCCGAGAAGGCCGAGGAATTTGGCGAGCCAGGAGTGGAGCGCGGGCCAGGCAGGACCGGTGACAAGGTTGCCGTCGACGAGGGCGTCGGTCATAGGCAGACTGACGTACGTACCGCCGCCGAGAGTAACGTCGGGGCCGGTGGCCGGATAGGCGCTGCACTTTTTTCCGTTGAGGACTCCCGCCACGGCCAGAACTTGCGGAGCGTGGCAGATGGCAGCGAGAGGTTTGTTGGTTTTCGAAAAGTGATGGACGATCTCGATGACGCGGGGATTGAGGCGAAGGTATTCGACTGCGCGACCGCCGGGGATCATGAGTGCGTCGTAGTCTTCGGGTCTGACCTGATCGAAAGTGGCGTTCAGCGCGAAATTATGCCCGCGCTTCTCAGTGTACGTCTGATCGCCCTCGAAATCGTGGATGCACGTAGGAACAAAGTCACCGGCCTTCTTACCAGGACAGACCGTATGCACGGTGTGGCCGACCATCTGTAGCGCCTCGAACGGCACCATCACTTCGTAGTCTTCGACGTAATCGCCAATCAGCATCAGAATAGATTTCTTGGACATGCGGCCTCCGCGGAGAAATTGTAACCGACGATTGGGTTTGCTCAAAACGTGCCGAGGGACGTTGGAAGAAAAGGTCGGGTTGCAGAGATTGAGCGAGGAGCGTGAGTCGGCAAGGGGAATGTGTCTCAAAACGAGACAGAGCGGTTTAAATCGTTTGAACATGAGATGGCCGGGAGGAAGAGAGCGCCCTGATCGACAGTCTTAGCAACCTTCACATCTTCATAAGCCCATGAATCTAAGTAGCTTCTAGGAAAGCGTTCATCCTCGCCATTTTTTCCTCAAGTCTGGCTCGCCAAATGCGCATAGAAGTCGGGCGTTTACTTCGCCGGACGTTTCGGCTTCAAGGACATGATCGTGAATCAGGTTAAGCGAATAATCGTAGTGTGTCTGCTCGCCGTAATTGCCTTTGCAATGGGCGAGAGAGTTTCTTTGCGGGCCCAAATTGCAGAGTTGCCGGAGTCAAAGCGCAAGGTCCGAGTGCTGGCAAGACCTCAATATCCTGAACTTGCCAAAAAGTTGAACCTTTCCGGTGTCGTGAAAATCGAAGTAGCAATAGGCACCGATGGCAAGGTTAAGAGAGCACACATCGTCGGCGGCCATCCTGTGCTAGCAGCGGAAGCAGAACGAGCCGCGATGCAAAGCGAATTCGAGCCCGGCCCGAAAGAAACCTCAGAGGTTATCGAGTTTAAGTTCAGTCCTCAATGAGCTCCTGAATTTCTGTGAAAAGAAAACGGGCGGCTATCCTGGCGAGGATAGCCGCCCGTTTCCTATTTTGCATTGAAACTAGTGCGTGTGGGCCTGAGAAACGACGATCGGCTCCGCCGAATCCTGAATGGTGAGCATGTCGGTGCGCACTTTGTCCCACTCCAGAAGGTTCAGGCCGTAAGAAGTGAACAGGCGCCGGATGTGGGCGGAATCCCAATTGAGAACCTTTTCAAGCACAGGGACGAGAACGCTCATGGCGTTGTCGCTGAGCACGGTGCGCTTCGCGACGCGCGTGATGAATTTGGCTTCGGAGACCGCGATGGTGAGGCCGTCGTGCTGATTGACGTGCATCATCACGGGAAGATCAGAACTGCCGTCGCCCAGGTAGATGATGTGGTCGTGGCTGATACTGAGTTCGGCGCGGCGCTCTTCGAGCACGGTGATTTTGCCCCAACCCGCGGAGGCGCGAACGATAGATTCGACTTCGCCCGTCGAGTCATTGTAGCGGAAGCGCGTGCCGAAAATATTTTGCGGCGGGACGATTCCTTCGAGCGCGGACTGGATAATTTCTTGCGGGGCGGCGGAGATCACATTGAAATGAAACTTGTAGCCGTCGGCAAGATTGTCGAGTGCGCGCGCGAAGAGCGCTACGTTGTGCTTGAGGCGGATGCGCTTGCCGGTTTCGATCAAATGGTCGCGACGAACCCGGCGGAATTCCGGGTCGTGCAGAATCAAATAGCTAAGTTCAGCGCCCTGTTGAACGAGGTTCATCTCCGCAAGGCCTTTCACCTTGTCGTGGAACCCATGAAATCCGATGAGTTCAGAGAGAGCGACTCCAGAATCGTTAAAGCTCAAAGTCTGGTCAAAATCGCTCGCCAATAGATAGTGCTTAAGCATGTCCTAGTACTCCTTCTTGCTCCCTCATATTCTCGCCTTTGGCGAGCTTGGCACTCCCTGGGTGCGGTGCCAATACCCCCTACACCTACAACGATAGCCTCGTTCACTTGGGGGCCCCACGAATTATTTTGATGGGTGCTATGCGTTAAAGACGTGAACGGCTCATTATACCTTGATTAGATGTGTCCTAAGGTTAAAAGATACAAAGGAAAGGAGATGGGTACCCTTTCGGGCACCAAGAAGCAGCAAAAGGCGTGTCTAGAAGGAGATACCGCCAGCGAAGAAAAAGTGAAAAAAGTGCTCTGTAACATTGGGCGACAGGCTAGAGCCCGACGGCCTTCATCTTGGGTTCCTCGTAGACGTCGTCCTCGCCCGGGTAGCGGAGGCGGTCCTTGAAGCGGCCTGTTTCGGCCGCCAAGGCCCAGACCAGGCTCTCCCCGGCTGGGAGGGTTTTCGGCTGGAGTCGGAATACATCGTCCTGAAAAGCAAGAGAAGCATCGATCCATTGCCAGCCGGCAGTCTCGAAAGCGGCCATCACGTCGGGAAGGACGAGGGCATTTAGTGTGTTGTAGTGAATAAGCAGGGTGTGGCGGATGTCGCGGCCCAGAACGTCGATGGCGAGCTGACGGTAAAAAGAAGCACGGTCGAGAAGATGCGTGATGAGGTAGTCGCGATAGGGCTGGATATTGAACTTCGGTTCTTTGATGAGGCGATCGGCCATGCGTTGGTTGACGTACCAGTCGGAGGCGTCGATCGTGACGTGGCCCACGCGATAGCCGCTTTCTTTTAAAAGAGCGCGAAAACGGTCGCGCTTGTCCGCCGTGTCGCCTTCTTTTAGAAACGGGTAGCGAAAGAGAAGAGTCTTGTTGTGATAAGGAGCGATGATTTTTTCATTTTTTAGGAAATCGACGGCAAAGTCAGCGTAAGGGGTGCGGCCACAATAGTTCAGGTGGGAGTAGGAATGATTGCAAATCTGGTGGCCAGCCTGGTCCCAGGCAGACACGAGTTTGGAGCCGTCGTATTCGTCGACGCGCATGCCGCAGACGAAGAGAGCAGCTCTGACGTTGCGGCTGTCGAGAGCTTTCAGGATACGGGAGTTCGCGTCCTGCCATCGGAGGTTGGAGTCGAGTTTCAAATTTGGGTCGTCCATGGTGATAGCGAGTTGGGGGCGCGGCGCGTTTGTGTTGCGCGACGGCGAGGCGCTTTGGCGCGACGCGAGAGCGTCAAGCGGGTGCGCGAGGAACGGAACACAAGAGGCAGCCGAAATGGCTTTGAGTGTCGAGTCGAGAAATTTGCGACGATTCATGGTCATCACCTCAGAAAAAAGAATTGAGCCAGCTTCGAGCGCGCGCGAAGAAAGAGTTTGAGGAGACGGTCGAGGCCGAGCGCGGAGATTCGACCGGTTCATCCGTGACGGAATAGAACGCGCCGTTGCTTGAGTGCATGTAGAGGCGCTGCATTTCGGCGCGATTGAGCGGGCGAGCGCCACGGCGGCCGAAGACGGCGAGTTGGTTGCCGGATTCGTCGACAGCGCGGTCGCGATCGATGCCTTTGGAAATGGCGAGCGCGGCGCCGCGAGTGCGCGCGGTTGCGATGAGTTTTGGCGTGGGACGCGGGCTGAAACCGGAGAAGTGCGCGGGATCGTCCCATGGTGAAATGATTTGCAGGACGCGCAGCCCGTTGTAGCCGTCCGCGACAAACGCAAAGACGCTGCCCGCAACCATCCCGATCTTGATGTCGTTCACTTCATGCATCTGATTGTTGGCGTTGAAAACCTGGTCCAGATGCGGGGCTTCCGGGTTCTCAACATCAACAATCCCTACTCCATTTCTCCCGGCGGCGATGTAGGCATACGTCCGGGCCACATAAATGTTTCTGGAATCATCCAGCGCAACGCGGCCTTTCTCCGTCAACTTGGGGTGCGCAAGGTCGGTCACGTCCAGCGTTTTCAAGCCGTAGCGGTCCACAACGAAGGCGTAGCGGAACTGCAGGGCGATTCCGCTGGGATTGTCCAAGTCTGGCGAGCCTATGGTGGCTGTCACGCGGGGCGCGAGGGGATTGTCGAGGTCAACGACGACAAGCGATTTGTCGGTAAGGATGTAGGCATAAGTACCGGCGATGGCGATGCGGTGCGCACCGGTGAGGATGCCGTTGGGATTGAACGCGAGGGCGCGCTTGAGAAAATTGTTGGCGGGATTGCCGTCGAGGAGTGTGCCGACTCCGGGACTGCTGGATTTCAGATCGGGGTTGCCTACGACAACGAGGCCTTCTTCTTTATCGGCGACGTAGAGAAAACCGTAGAGGAGGTGGATCGGTTGCTCTTCATTTTCGGGGAGACGCTGGCGAAGCGGATCGACACCGAGTGTGGTCGGCGAAGCGATCGCAAGCGCATCTTTCGTTGGAACGAAGAAGCGTTGGCCGATGGGAGACGCGGGAGCGGTTATCATGCGCTCGGAAAAGTTTTTGTTGTCGATGTTGGCGATGTCGTAGACGCGCAGGCCGCCGGGGCCCGTTGCCGCGTAGGCGTATTCGCCGCGTGCTTGGATGTCTAGGACATTGCCTTCGTGGCTTGAGGCGATGGACAGTTCGCGGCGATGATCCACGAA
>Ga0308309_10001452_pt1 | contig 14161 bp, 11 predicted proteins | sample HubBroMetageWFT5_FD_192491 | JGI IMG/M metagenome (GOLD analysis project Ga0308309, IMG submission 192491) | Warmed and freeze-thawed soil microbial communities from the Hubbard Brook experimental Forest, New Hampshire - Hubbard Brook CCASE Soil... | ecosystem: Environmental > Terrestrial >...
AACCGCGGATGTGCGCGCTGAGAATATTGAAGCGAAGGGATCGGCCGGCATGGAGTTTGATGTGGCGATTGGGGGAGTGCGAGAGCACGCCACGCTGCCGCTGGTGGGCGAGCACAACATTCTGAATGCTTTGGCGGCGGTGGCGGTGGGGATAGAGCGCGGACTAGCGCCTTCGGAGGCGGTACACGCCTTGGGTACCTTGATGGCCGCCGATAAACGCGGCCAGGTTCTCCAACTGGGTAACATCACAGTGCTCAACGATTGCTACAATTCGAATCCAAAGGCGCTGCGCGCGATGGTGGACGCGCTGGCAACGATGAGCGCGAAGCGTCGCATCGTGGTCGCGGGGGAGATGCTGGAACTGGGTCCAGCAGGCGAAGAAATGCACCGGGAAGCCGGAAAGCACGTCGCTGAAAACAAGATCGATGTCTTGCTTGGTGTGCGTGGGCTGGCGCAAGCCGCGGTCGACGCAGCGAAGCAAGCAGGGGTCCGAGCGGAGTTTGTGGCGGATTCCGAAACGGCCGGCGAGTGGCTGGCTCGCGAAACCCGCGATGGCGATGTGGTTTTGTTGAAGGCGTCACGCGGAGTGAAGCTGGAGAAGGCACTGGAAGTGTGGTCGACGAGGCGCAACAGTCGGAATTGAGACGAGTGAATTTATCACTGCCGAACGGAGGCTGATTGCTCTACTGGCTGTTATTCGTGAAGCTGCAACATTCCTTTCCGCCCTTCCGCATCTTCCGCTACCTCACGTTCCGCACCGCATTCGCCAGCTTGACCGCGTTATTCACGGCTCTCATCGTAGGTCCGCTGGTCATCAACCGCCTTCGCGAATTCCAGATTGGACAGTACATCCGCGAAGAGGGTCCCAAGGCCCATCAGAAAAAAGCCGGCACACCGACTATGGGCGGGCTCCTCATCGCGATCGCAATCGTGGTCCCAACTCTGCTGTGGGCGGACCTGGGCAACCGCTTCGTGTGGATCGCGGTATTTGCCACCTGCGCCTTCGCGGCCATTGGGTTCACCGACGATTACAGCAAAGTAGTCCATCGCCGGAATCTCGGGCTGACCGGCCGGGCGAAGCTAGGGTTGCAGATCGCGGCCAGCGTTGTAATCGCCGTCATGCTCATCGCAATGCAAACCTACGGCATGTATTCGACCAAGTTGATCGTGCCATTTCTGAAGCAGTTCCACCCCGATCTTGTGGTGATGAGCCTGGAGCGCTTTCCCCACCTTTGGTTTCTCGCGTTTCTGCCGTTCATTGCGTTCGTCGCGCTTGTGATTGTGGGGTCGAGTAACGCAGTGAATCTTACGGATGGGCTCGATGGGCTGGCAATCGGTTGCACCGTGATTGCCGCCGGCGCGCTTACCGTGTTGACTTATGTAAGCGGCCACGCGACGTTCGCTACTTATCTGGAAATCCCGCGTATGCCTCAGGTGGGAGAACTGACGATTTTCTGCGGCGCCATGGTCGGTTCGTCGATCGGATTCTTGTGGTACAACGCGCACCCTGCGGAAGTCTTTATGGGCGACGTTGGGTCGCTCGCACTGGGCGGCGCGATTGGTACCGTAGCGGTGATCATCAAGCAGGAATTGTTGCTCCCGTTCATTGGCGGAGTATTCGTGATCGAAGCGCTGTCGGTGATCCTGCAAGTGGGGTCGTACAAGCTGCGGAAGAAACGGATATTCAAGATGGCGCCGATCCATCATCATTTCGAGTTGATGGGTTGGTCGGAGTCGAAGATTATTGTGCGGTTCTGGATTGCTTCGCTGGTGTTTGCGCTGTTCGCACTGACTACTTTGAAACTGAGATAAGAACAGTTCACCACAGAGTCACAGAGACACAGAGAAAAGCAATACCGTGTCTTTTAGATTTTGCAGAACGCGAGGGTTGTTTATGTGGTCAGCGTTCGTCGTGATTTTTGTTCGTTATATGGTTTTCTCTGTGTCTCTTTGACTCTGTGGTGAAATGAAAATGGAGCTTAACAACAAACGCGTGCTGGTGGTGGGTCTCGGCAAGTCCGGGGTGGCATCGGCGCTATTTTTGAAGGCGCATGGGGCGCGGGTTACTGTTTCCGATACGAAGAGCGGGGATGAACTGCGGAACGAGATCCCGGTGCTGCTTGATCATGGAATCACCGTCGAGACGGGCGGACATGGCGAGCGCACGTTTCGCGGGCAGGATTTGATCGTGGTCAGTCCCGGCGTACCAGTAGATGCGCCGTTGCTGCAGCAGGCGCGCTCGTTAGGCGAGCAGGTGATCGGCGAGATCGAACTGGCCGCGCAATTCTTGCCGGGACCGATTGTTGCCATCACCGGCTCGAACGGAAAGACTACGACCACTACGCTGACTGGCGAGATTTTGACGGCTGGCGGAATTACGACGCTGGTGGGCGGCAATATTGGTACTCCGGCGATTTCGCTGGCCGAGCGCGCGAAGCCGGAGACCGTGATCGTGCTGGAAGTTTCGAGTTTTCAACTGGAGACCATTCAGACATTCCGTCCAAGAATTGCTGTCGTACTTAATGTCACGCCCGATCATCTTGATCGGCACAAGACGTTTGAAGCCTATGTGGATGCGAAGGCGCGCCTGTTTGAAAATCAAGGCGGCGACGATTTCGCAGTGTTGAATGAAGACGACCCGACGTGTGCGGCGATGGCCGCACGGACGCAGGCGCAAGTCTTTTGGTTCAGCCGGCAGAAGGAAGTGAAGCAGGGAGCCTGGGTGCATGACGGCAAAATCCTCTTCCGTGATGCAAAGGCCCATCGCGAGATTATGCTGGCTTCCGAGATTCCCCTGAAAGGCGCGCACAACCTCGAGAACGTGCTGGCGGCGGTGTGTGTGGGGGCGCTGATGGGATGCGCGCCGGAAAGGATCCGGCAAGCCGTGCGCGACTTCAAGGCGGTCGAGCATCGACTGGAGTATGTCGCGACGATCCGTGGCGTGGACTACTACAACGATTCGAAAGCCACCAATGTTGATGCGACCATCAAGGCGCTGGAGTCGTTTCCGGCGAACATCCACCTCATTCTCGGGGGCAAGGACAAGGGCAGTGACTACAGCGTGCTCAACGACCTGCTGCGGCAGCGAGTGAAGAGCGTGTATACGATCGGTGCGGCGGCGGCAAAGATCGAATCACAGATCGTCTCTGCGAAGAACGGCGGCCCCGAACTCGTGCATTCCGAGACGCTGGAGAACGCGCTCCGCAAGGCGAGTGCCGTGGCTCAGCCCGGAGACGCAGTCCTGCTGGCCCCAGCCTGCGCCAGCTTCGACCAGTTCAAAAGCTATGAGCACCGCGGGAAGGTGTTCAAAGAGATTGTGCAGGGGCTGGCCGGAGAAGCAGGGAAGGCCTGACCCTCGGGCTTCAGTTCTTCGTATCTTCGTATCAAAAACGGAGTGTAGATATGTCGGACGCGCCAGACCAACGCTTGCTTGCAGCTCTACTGGATTCTTGGGACCGCAACAATACTATTCTGCTCAACCTGCTCCGCCTCATTCCCGAGGGCGGGCTGGAGGCCAGGGCGATGCCGGGCAGCCCATCCGTCGCACAGCTGTTCACCCACATTCACTATGTGCGACTTGTGTTCGTTTTCGAGGACGCCCCTGAGTTCGCCAAAAACCTGCCGGAGGAAGAGTGGGCGATCGAGCTTGACCCCGGTCGCATCGCGCAGATGCTGGACGAAAGTGCCAAGGCCGTTCGAGACGCCGTAAAGAGCCGCGTCGAGACCGGCCGGGACATGAACGTTCACTACGACGACCCGATGCTGCTGCTCCAGCATATGGTTTGGCACGAGGGCTACCATCATGGCCAGATGAAGCTCGTCCTCAAGATAGCGGGCCGCCCAATAACCGATGAGGAAGCCGGGCCGGTCACGTGGGACGTCTGGATGCGCAAGAAGTGAGCGGACGACCCGGGATGTGTCTAGCGAGAGCCGGACATCCCGCAGCTCCGAACCAAAACAAGCAACAATCAAAAATCAACAATCGGCAATTTGCTTCTCCTCACCTCAGCCGCGTCGTGGTGAAATAAAATTTCCATGGCAAAGCGGGTGAGTGTCGATCGCTGGTTGTTCACCGTGACCATGCTTCTGGTATTTGTGGGACTGGTCATGGTGTTTTCGGCGTCGGCAGTGATGGCGCGGGAGCGTTTTGGGTCTCCCTACGCGTTTTTGTTAAGGCAATTAGTCTGGGCGTCGGCCGGCCTGGTGGCGATGGTTGTGGCCATGCGGGTTGACTACCGGCGCTACAAGCATCCGGGCCTCGTGTTCTCGATGCTAGGCCTGACTACGCTGCTGCTGATTTCGGTTTTCTTTCTGGACCGCTCTCACAACACCCATCGCTGGTTCCGCGTAGGCGCATTTTCGTTTCAGCCGTCGGAGCTTGCCAAGCCGGTGCTGATTCTGTTTCTCGCCTATTTTCTTGAGAGCCGCGCCAAGACGCTCAACGCGATGGAGGACTGGCGCAACACTCTGATGCCTGCGGCGGCGCCAGTTCTTCTTCTGCTCGGCCTGATCGTGCTGCAGCCGGACCTGGGCACGGCAATCGCTTGCGCCGCCATCGCAGCCTGCATCTTTTTTGTGGCTGGAATGCGGTTGCGATATTTCGGCTATGCGTTTGGAGCGTCGCTGCTGCCACTCTATTTCCTGATCTTTCACGTGAGCTGGCGGCGCGACCGGATTCTGGCGTTTCTCAATCCCTATGCCGATCGGCAAAAGACCGGCTTCCACATTATTCAGTCGCTGATAGCAGTTGGCACGGGTGGCGTTACTGGCACGGGTTTGATGGAAGGCAAGCAGAAACTGTTCTACCTGCCAGAGCCGCATACCGACTTTATTTTTGCCGTGACGGCTGAAGAATTGGGTTTGGTGGGAGCCATGGTTGTGGTGACGCTGTTCGCGATCTTCTTGTGGCGTGGGATGCGGGCCTCCTGGCGCACCGAAGACGTGTTCGGGCGCTACCTGGCGGTGGGAGTTACGAGCATGGTGGTATTGCAGGCCTTTATCAACATCAGCGTGGTGCTGGGGATGATGCCGACCAAGGGGATTCCTCTGCCCCTGGTGTCGTACGGTGGCTCGTCGATTTTTGTAACCCTGGCGTGCGTGGGCGTGCTGCTGAATATTACGAAGCAGGCGGAGTGAAATATCAATTGTTGATTGATAATTTTTGATTGTTGATTGAAAGGCTCAGGAGATTAGCACCAATCCGAAATTCGGACCACTTAGTCAAACAATCAGCAATCAACAATCAGCAATTCCTTTATAGTCACTACCATGCGGGCCATTCTGGCGGGCGGCGGGACGGGCGGGCACGTGATCCCGGCGCTGGCCATCGCTAATGAACTCAAGAAGAGTTACGGGGCCGAGGTGCTGTTCATCGGGACGGCGCGCGGCATCGAGAACCGCCTGGTGCCGGCGGCGGGGTATCCGCTCCAGTTGGTAAGGGTCGGGGCGCTGAAGAATGTCAGCCTGATAACGCGTGCGAAGACGGCGTTCGATTTGCCGCGCGCGGTATGGGATGCCGGACGCATGTTGAATGAATTTGCACCGGATGTCGTGATCGGTGTGGGCGGATATGCATCTGGCCCGGCAATGCTCGCGGCGGTGGTGAAGCACATCCCTACACTGGCGTTTGAGCCGAATGTGGTGCCGGGTTTCGCGAACCGGGTGGTTGCAAAGTTCGTCTCCGGCGCGGCGGTTCACTTTGAGGAGACCGCGAAATATTTTCGTCACGCTGAAGTGACGGGCGTGCCCGTACGGCAAGCATTCTTTCAGATTCCAGCAAAACGAGACGGAACGCCGACGCTACTCGTTTTTGGCGGTAGCCAAGGGGCGCACGCGATCAATGAGGCGATGCTTCGCTGCCTGCCGGAATTGTGGCGGCAGGCGCCGGGTATTCGCATCATTCATCAGACGGGCGAGCGTGACTATAATGACGCGCTGGCGGCTTACGCATCTGCGAATGAGTCCGCCAAAGTATTCAAGTTCATTGAGGACATGCCTGCAGCGTTTGCGCAGGCCGATCTGGTTGTGTGCCGCTCAGGTGCGAGCACGGTCGCGGAGATTACGGCGGCGGGAAAGTCCGCGATTTTCGTTCCTTTTCCGCGGGCGGCAGACGATCATCAGAGGGTAAATGCCGAGGCTCTCGCGCGCGAGGGAGCAGCCGTGGTTGTGGAGGAGTCGAAGCTGGAGGGAGTTTGGCTGGCGGAGACGATCGCGGCGTTGCTGGGCGATCCTCCCAGCTTGGCACGCATGAGCGAAGCGGCCCGGGCATTGGCGCATCCGCATGCGGCGCGGGATATTGCGGCGATGGCTGCGCGAGTGGCAGGGATTGAGAGTCAGGGGGAAACTCCTTGACGAGTCTGTGGTTGCGTCTCGGTAAAAGGGATCCTTCGACTGCGTAAGCGCTTCGCATTCGCGAAGCGCCTACTTCGCTCAGGAGGACAAGGCGTACAGGTTACAGGATGTTTGCCAAGATTCAGCAGATACATTTCGTGGGCGTTGGCGGGATCGGCATGAGCGGGATTGCCGAGGTGCTGTTGAATCTCGGGTACAGAGTTTCGGGGTCAGACCTGAAAAACTCCGCCGTCACTCAGCGTTTGGCAGGACTGGGGGCTGCGATCTTTGAAGGACATCGCGCGGAGAATATCGCGGGAGCCGAAGTGGTTGTCACCAGTTCGGCAATCGCGGCGGAAAATCCGGAGGTCCTCGAAGCGCACAAGCTTCACGTTCCCGTCATTCAGCGCGCCGAGATGCTGGCGGAATTGATGCGCCTGAAATATGGCATCGCCATCGCGGGCATGCACGGCAAAACTACGACCACGTCGATGGTAGCCGCGGTGCTGGCCGGCGGCGGGCTCGACCCGACGGTTGTGGTGGGTGGGCGCGTGGATGCACTGGGTTCGAATGCGCGGCTGGGGAAGTCGCAGTACCTCGTCGCCGAGGCCGATGAAAGCGACCGGTCTTTCTTGAAATTGTCCCCAATTCTTTCTGTGGTGACCAACATCGACCGCGAGCACATGGATTGCTACCGCAACATGCGCGATGTGAAGAAAACCTTCCTCGAGTTCATGGATCGGGTTCCGTTTTATGGGATGGTTGTGGTGTGCAATGACGATCCCATGCTGCGGCGATTGTTGCCCCAGGTGCAGCGCCGTACCGTGACCTATGGCACGAAGCGGGGTTCGGATTTCCTGATCAGGATGGATAAGGACTGCGCGCAGGGCGCGAGGAGCGAAGGCCAGCCCCTGAGCCGCTTTCGCGTCAGCTATCAGAAAAAAGATTTGGGCGAGTTCACGCTGCACGTGCCGGGAGTGCATAACATTCTGAACGCGACGGCAGCGATCGCAGTAGGCGTGGGACTGGATGTTGCGGCTGACTCCATTCGCAGCGGGCTCGACCAGTTCCGCGGAGTCGACCGGCGTTTTCAGTTGCGTGGGAGGGCGGCCGGAGTCAGCGTGATTGATGATTACGGACACCATCCCACTGAGATCAGGGCCACGCTGGCGGCGGCGCGGCAGTGCGGGTTTCGCAAGGTGCATGTAGTTTTCCAGCCGCATCGGTTTACGCGCACGCGGGATTTGCTGGAAGAGTTCACCACTGCGTTTGGCGACGCGGATACTTTGTTCGTTCTCGACATCTATACGGCGAGCGAGAAGCCGATCGATGGGATCAGCGGTAAAGGCCTGGCCAGGATGATTCGCGAGAAGGGCGGACGGAATGCCGAGTATGTGAGTTCGTTTTCCGAGGCGGCAAACGCAGTGTCGGCTGTCGCTGAGAATGGGGATATGATCTTAACGCTCGGCGCGGGCAGCGTCTCGCAGTTAGGGCCGATGATTCTGGAGAAGTTGAAGGCGATGGGCGGACACGAAACAGCGGGTTGACAGAAGGGAATTGACCAATGAAGGACGGAGCTAGCCATATGCGCGGATTGGTTCCATGTCTGTTTTTGGTTATGTGCGCGGCGCCCTTGCTGGCGCAAACCTCCACGCTGCAAATGAACGTCGTTTATGTTTGCAGTGACGGACAAAGCTTCAAGATTTTTTCCTGCAACGAAACCAACGGCGCCTGCGACTATCAGAACTATAAAAAAGGGCAGGCTTACCAGCGCGGCGAGGCGCTCCGCGTTCAACTGGCTGCCTTAGTGCCGGCAAAATGCCACGCGCAAACCGCGGACGAAGCCAAGGCTGACCCTCACCGCGGTGAGATTCCACCTGCGCCCTCCCCGTTTAAGGCGCGCTCAAACGCTGGCAGCACCGGACCTGCGTCCGCGTACACCCCCAATACTCAACCCGGTGCGGGTGGATTCAAGGTCGGCGACACGGTGCGGGTTTTGTCCGATGGGTGGCAGGAAGCCAGGATATTGCAGGTCCACGGCAGTTCTTATGTAGTCCATCTGCCCAACGGAGTCGAGGTTTCGAAACTCTGGCCGGTGGAAGTTCGCCGGCTCGGAAAGCTTACCGCCGAAGATCACGCGGCGGGGCAATATGATCTACATGATCGTGTGCAGGTGTTGGTGAATGGAAGGTGGATGGAGGGTGAGATCCGGGGGCAAAATCTGAACATGTATGACATCAAGGTTCCGGGTGTCGATACCGGCTTCGGCTCCGATATCGTAAACACGACCCCGGAGAATATTCGCATGTCTACAACGCCGGCGCCTGCAGCGGCTGCCCAAAGGTCGGCCGGGCAGCCTCCGAAGCCGGGACTTGCCAGTTGCGCCGGCAAGTATGAAGGCCGGTGGGAGCATGTCTCCGGTATGGGCGGCATGAAAGTTGTTTTCCGCTCGGGCAAAGCGACGATCACGGAAGGATTAGGCGGCGACATGCTGTTCGACTGCTTCACGGGCGACGGCAAGGTTGTTTTCTATAAGGCCGGATCGTTCCAGCCGTTTTCCTACGACTTCGATATCAATAACGACGGAACGCTTCAGACCCCTCTCGGCGCGATCAAGAAGATGGGGAATTGAGGGCTTCTTTTTGTGCTAACGGATTTGGGCGGGGTCCGTCCAATTTGGCATAAGGGGTCAATGCGATGAAAACCACACGGGCATGGGGATGGTTGGCGGCTGGGGTGCTGGCTCTGGGGTTGAACGGGATTTATCACGATGGCGGTGCGGATTGCGCGCGCCGGGTGGCCTGCCATGTGATCCAACGCATCGAGGAGCGAACCGGGCCCGTACTTGCGCTGGCAACAGGTCGCGCGGAGTTATTCCTGGCGCGAACTGGGCTGGCGGGCGCTCGAACTGAGACCGCTTCTTGCCGGGTAGCGACATCCCTGACGAGGGTTCAGGCGAAGATTGCCCGTGCACAAGGTGGGTTTGCCCGGTACGAGGCGATGTCGGCCGGGGAAGAGGCAGCCTTGGCGCGAGTGGAAGCCAATCGCGCGCGGATTGAAGCGCAGTTGGCCCGCGTAGAAGCAATGCCGATGCATTGGGATGGTGGGCAAGTTCGAATGGCATGTCCGCGAGTGCGGGTCAGTATTCCCGAGATCAGTATTCCGCAGATCAACGTTCCGCAAATCCGTGTTCGGCAGGTCAATGTCTCGCGTGTTGAAGGTTTGGCGGATGACGATGACGAAGGATCCCAAGATTAGGGCGGTTTAGAGTTTCTCTCCTCATGGACGCGGGCGCGGGGAAAAAAACCTCGCCCGTTTTATTTTTTTCAATCCTTTCCACCGAGCGCGTGTCCCATCCACTCCCAAGTTCCTCGACGGTGCCCAATCCGATTCCTGTTGTGCAAAACTCAACATTATTTTCTGTCTCTCGTCTCAAAATGAAGTTATAGTTTGAAGGCTCAGCGATTCCAAGCGACAACTGACCTGAACTGATGGCGCGGAAGCTCAATTCCACCATCTTGCAGGAAGAGTTGTATCCCCCGGGCGCCGCGCATGTGCGCGAGGACAATGCGCGGGAGGAGATCGACGATGCGCGCCTCCTTGACCTCGATGTAGACGAGGAATCGCCGTTCCTGCGCGGGCAAAAACGTGTCTCCGCCCGCCGCGGTTCGCTTCCGAAAAAAACCGCAAACCGCCTGGCGTGGGCTACTGTCGCCGCGCTAGTGATCTGCCTCGCGAGCCTGGGCGCAGCCTGGCTTTACCACTACGGCGAGCACTCGTGGCGTTTTCGCGTTGACTCGAGCGACAACATTGAAGTCGCCGGGATGCAGAACGTGACCAAGTCGCAGATCATGGAAGTGCTGGGCGCCGACATCGGGCGCAACATCTTCTTTATTCCGCTGGCCCAGCAGAAAGCGCAACTGGAGCAGATTCCGTGGGTGGAATCCGCCAGCGTGATGCGGTTTGTTCCAAACCGCCTGCAGGTTCAGATTCACGAGCGTACTCCGGTTGCCTTCGCGCGGGTCGGGCCGCGCATGTCGCTGATCGACGCGGGCGGCACTTTGATGGAGTTGACCGCGAAGCGCAAATATTCATTCCCGGTGATTCTGGGAATGAATCCCGGAGAGCCGCTTTCGACTCGCGCACCGCGAATGAAAGCTTATGCCGAAATGGTGAGCGAACTGGACTCAGGAGGGGCGCACTACTCGCAGGATTTGAGCGAAGTGGATCTCTCGGATCTCGAGGATGTAAAGGTGCGGGTGAACGACCCGGCGGGCGATGTGCTGGTGCATCTGGGATCGTCGGATTATCTGCGCCGTTACAAGATTTATGTCGCGCACGCGCAGGGGTGGCGGCAGCAGTTTCAGAAGCTCGAGTCCGTCGACCTGCGCTACGACAATCAGATCATTGTGAACCCGGACATGGAACACCCGGCGAAGACCGCTGCGCTTAGTCCGGCGGCGGCCAAGACGGCCGCCATGGCGGGAGTGAAGCCAGCAGCTTTATTAACCAGAGTCGGGCCGCATGAACGCCCGGTGCCGAAGCCTGCGTTTGAATTGACGCAAAAGAAACTGGACGCGAAGGCCCCGGCAGGGAATAAGAAGGTGGTTCTCAGGACCAAGCTGAAGAAAGCCCCGGCGAAGGCTGCGAAAGCTCGTGCACCGAAAGCGAATGCGAGTGCGAGAAAAGGACTTCCGGCGGGACAAGAGAAAGCGACCATTGCCTCGAAGAAAACTAGCAGCGGCGGGCAAAAACCAAGTCCGGCAATTGCCAAGAGCCAGGCGAACCAGGAGCCTTCGGATTGAAGAAAAAACTTAACCACTAGAAATCGCAGAGCTGCACAGAGGACACTACGAGGACGGAAAAGCTTGATCATAGCTTCGAGAACTTATTCGCGAACTGATTGGGGCATTCGATAAGCATGGCGAACCAGCAGGGAAGTTTTTTGACGGCGATCGACGTGGGCAGCGCGAAGACTTGCGCCCTCGTGGTGGAGGTTACGGACAACGGGCTGCGTTATCGCGGGCACGGCGTGGCAGAATCGCGCGGTTCGCGCAAAGGCGTGATTGTTGATCTGGATAAAGCCGTCGCCGCGATTCAAAAAGCGGTGGAGACGGCCGAAGATACGGCGGGCGCGGCAGTCGAACACGCCATCGTGGGCATCGGCGGGGCTCACGTCCGCGGCGTGAACAGCCATGGAGGGATAACCCTGGGCACCCGACCGCGCGAGATTGGGCGCGATGAGATCAAGCAGGCGGTAGAGCGGGCGAGGGCGATCCCTCTTCCAGCCGATCGCGAAGTGCTGCACCTGCTGCCCCAGGAATTCATTCTGGATGACCAGGCCGGCGTTCACGATCCGCTGGGCATGATGGCGGCGCGGCTCGAAGTGCGCGTGCATCTGGTGACGGCGGCGGCCAGTGCCACGCAGAACGTGATTACGGCGGTGAATCGCGCCGGTGTTCATGTGGATGACACCGTTTTTGAGCCTCTCGCAGGTGCAGACTCGGTGCTGCGGGCCGATGAACGCGAGCTGGGAGTTTGCCTGGCAGACGTGGGCGCCGGATCAACCGAGTTGGTCGTTTTTCTGCAAGGGGCGGTCGCGTTTACGGGCGTGATTCCGGTGGGCGGCGATCACTTTACCAGCGACCTGTCGTTGGGCATGTGCACGCCGCTCGCGGAAGCGGAAAAAATCAAGAAGATCTATGGCAATGCGATCGTCACGCTGATTCCGGAGGGCAATGAAGTGGAGGTACCGTCGGTCGGGGACCGGCCTTCGCGCTTGTTGCCGCAGCGGCTCGTCGCAGAAATTCTAGAGCCGCGGGCGCGGGAACTGTTCGAGATGATGCGCGAAACTTTGCGCCAGAGCGGCATGTTTGATGCGTGCCTGGCGGGCATCGTGCTGAGTGGAGGAGGGTCGCGCCTGCCAGGAATTTTCGACGTGGCGGAATCTGTGCTGCGCAAGCCAGTGCGGCTGTCGTGGCCGACGCCGCTGGCGAAAATGCCGGCTTCTCTCGCCGAGCCGGAGTTTGCGACCGTGCTGGGAATGGTGGCGTATGGACAACGGGCGCGCGTGGCCCGCGGCTTTCAGGGAGACCGGTGGGGATCGAAATTGAAGGCGTTGTTGGTGGGGTGAAAAGAGCAGGGTTCAGTGATCAGGAGTCAGTGGTCAATAAACCCCGGGTAACAACGGCGCTTTTCTTCGCGCTCTTTGCGGATTTTCTTCACGTACTCTGCGGGGAAAGGCTTTTCCGGCCAAAAACGAAGCCTTTAACGCGAAGGCCGCAAAGAACGGCCGCGAAGGTCGCAAAGAGAGAGAGAGAAAGACGCAGGAAGATCGTAGCGGGGACGAAATTCAAACTTAGGGTGAACAAATGAAAAAAGATTCGAGCATTCGCATCAGCTTCAACGAAGAGAGCCTCAACGACGCCAAGATCAAAGTGATCGGCGTGGGCGGCGGCGGCGGCAACGCGGTCAATCGCATGATTGATGCCGGAGTCGAGGGCATCGAGTTCATTGTCGCCAACACGGATTTGCAGGCGCTGCGCCTGTCGCGCGCTCCCGTGAAGCTGCAACTCGGCGTGAAGCTCACCAATGGGCTGGGCGCGGGGGCGAACCCCGAAGTCGGGCGGAAAGCTGCGCTCGAGGACTCTGACAAAATCATCGAGGCGCTCGAAGGCGCCGACATGGTGTTCGTCACCACCGGCCTTGGCGGCGGCACCGGCACGGGTGCGGCTCCCATCATTGCTTCGCTGGCCAGTGAGATGGGCGCGCTGACAGTGGCGGTCGTTACCAAGCCGTTTTCGTTTGAAGGGAAGCGCCGCATGACGCAGGCGGAGAAGGGAATCGCTGAACTTATGGAGTCGGTAGATACGACCATTGTGATCCCCAACGAAAAACTGCTGGCCGTCGCGGAAGATGCGGGGTTCTTCGAATCCTTCCGCATCGCCGACGACATCTTGCGCCAGGGAGTGCAGGGAATTTCCGACATCATCACGATCCCGGGCATTATCAACCGCGACTTCGCCGATGTGAAGACGATCATGGCGCGGATGGGCTATGCGGTGATGGGAACAGCTACGGCGAGCGGCCAGAATCGCACAGCCGAGGCGGCCCAGCGAGCCATTGCCTCTCCGCTGTTGGAGGCTGGTGCGATTGATGGAGCGCGTGGCATCCTGATCAATATCACTGGCTCTGCTTCCCTGAAGTTAGCCGAGGTGCAACAGGCTTGTACAATTATCCAGAGCGCGGCGCACGAGGACGCCAACATCATTTTCGGCGCAGTGATGGATGAAAAGATGAAGGACGCCGTCAAGATTACCGTGATCGCCACCGGCTTCGGCGAAGTCAAAGGTGCGCGGCAGCGGCACATCGAGGTGCGCACCGATGTCCGCACATCTTTTGCCGCTGCGCACGACGATGCAATGCGTCTCGACGACATGGATTTCCCCGAGCCCGTAGGTCCGGCTCAACCAGCGGCCTCGGCGTTTGCTCAACAGCCGGAGGTAAGGATGGACGAGCTCAGTGGGGAGCCGGTTGCGATGAACTACTCCTCGGCGGAGGTGATTTCACTGGATACCATGCGCAGCGCGATGGTGGCGAACTTCGAGCAGGCGGACCTGGATGTTCCGGCATTCTTACGGAAGCGTGGAGAAGTCATGTGAGCCTGACTCGCACCTCAGGCATCGAACGTCAATTAGAGAAGTCTGAATCTCGGTTTTACGAAGTGAAAGGCTTTTGCCACATGAGGCAGTATCTTTTCAGTAATGACGTAACGTTACCGAAGGCTGGGGTACGGAAGTAATTCCCGTATAAGTCCTTGTTCCAAAATGGG
>Ga0308309_10001453_pt1 | contig 14159 bp, 12 predicted proteins | sample HubBroMetageWFT5_FD_192491 | JGI IMG/M metagenome (GOLD analysis project Ga0308309, IMG submission 192491) | Warmed and freeze-thawed soil microbial communities from the Hubbard Brook experimental Forest, New Hampshire - Hubbard Brook CCASE Soil... | ecosystem: Environmental > Terrestrial >...
GAGCGGAAGCGCAGCCAGTGCAACACGGTCGCCACGAGCATTTGGCCTACCGCAGTGTCACAACCCGGTTACGTAGGGGCAGAGCGTGTCCTGCGATGGCCCAAGTAAAGCTTCTTGCGTCGGCACGCAGACCCTGGCACGACGTGAAGGTCGCCCACCTGACGACGACTAGTCAGGTCCATGCTCCCAACCCGGCGGCTGTGACGTTGTGTGCGTAGCCTCGACGTGCCGTGTTTCCTGACGATGGCCGATCTGCTCGAGCGGCGCATTCCTCGTGCGCAGCGGATCGACGCTCCGGACTCCGGGCACATGGTGAATCGCGAAGTACGGGACACGGTGAACACATTGCTGCGCAACGCGATCCTCGCGCAGCGCTGATCGTTCAACCTGGTGGCAATCCGCTGATGGTGGTCACCGGCATTTCTCGGCCACGTGTGGTCCGCGCCACCTGCAAGCGATAGTGACCGCTTCGGTGATCTCGGCAGCATACGCGATCGCATCACTATTCTCTGCGATCGACCTAAGCACACAGAACCGCATCCTGACGAACGCAATCGGCTGAACAGGGCAGAACCCCAACGATGTAGACAGCGTTGCCGACGAGGCCCGCGCGGGCGACGTCCCACTCGTCCCGCCGCGAAGAGCGCCGCTGCCAGAGGGGCGTCGTCTAGGCCGCCGGGAGCTCGGCGATGCTGAACCAGAATCGTTCGATGGCACTGATGACATCGACAAAGTCATTGAGATGTATGGGCGCCCGCCTTCGGCACCGAGTAGTACACGATCCCTCTACCGTACTCACGCTGCCTCACGCGGCTATGAGTTCAGGTCTGAAAAGAACGTTACCTCACCATCGTCGTTGTCCGACACGTAGACGGTGTCGGATTGCATGGTTCAAGGCCAGGCTCGCGTTGCAGGTGGCCCCATCGATAACCGATACCGATGTCGAGGGAGTGTATCCGAAGCCGGCTCGCACCGCTCGTTCGATCCCCAGTGCGCGAGGTTTGTTGTCCTGGAGCGTGGTCTCGCTTGCATCATCGGGACGCTCCGCTCTTCAACACCCCCGAATCCGCCGCATGTAGGTGTCAGATACGGTGTGCCTCACGGGTGCCCCCTGACCGGGTCATTGCACATACAGATCGCTTCGAGTCTCGTGCTCCGGCACAAGGTTTGGTGAACGTGTAGGCCACTCGCTCGTCTCCAGTCGTTGTCTCCGGGTCGCAACCAATCACCGGAGTTACTAGCCCATCACGTCAACGCGTTTCTCAACGCGGAATAGACGACTTGCCACCTCTCGCTCCGCGTTACCTATAAGAGGTAGAGGGGGCCCGTGCGGCGTAATCTTCCGTTCGACACACGCGGCGAGGGCGCCCCCGTCGTCGCAGGCCTCGGCAGCGGCGCCGATGGTCCCGCGGTCGACGCCAAGCGCTGGACAACGAGGAGGCAATGAAACCGTGGCAGATCAGATGCCCGATTCGACAACCCGACACACCTTCAGTGTGGAGTCGATCCGCGGCGCAAATGTCGTTGCGACGATCGACTTCCACCGGACCCGGATTTACCCGCTCGGCGGAGCTGGGGCGGAGTCCGCAGAGCGGATCGAGGATGTGGATTCAAAGGGTCATGCCCACGAGATCGCCCACAAGGCCGGCAATCCTGACGGAACGTATGAGGCCGGGAATCCTGACTACTGGCGGGAGATCAGCGAGGCCCTGTCCCCAGCCCGGGCGATCCTCTTGGTTGGCCACGGGAATGGGAAGGCAAATGCGTCTCACCAATGGGTCGCGTATGCGGAGAAGCATCACAAGGACGTGGCTGCGAAGGTCATCGCCGACGTTCGCGCGGACATTGATGAACTCACCGGCCACCAGGTCGTCCAACTCGCTCATCACTACTTCGCGATCCAACGGATCTGGAGCGGGGGCTGACGCGCGCTGCGAAGGCCGTGAGGTGTTTCCCCGTCGGGCAACTCAATCAGCTTCGGCGCCGTTGGCGTGGTCACGTACACGGGGACGGTGGCCGGTCCCAGAAGCATTGGCGGCTCCTACACCGACACCGCCAATGGGCACACGGGCTCGTGGAGCGTAACCCTTGTTCCCACAACAGATTGAATAAAGCCGGGACCTGAGAGCCCAGCAGGCAAGGCTCATCGTGCCGCCATCGACACTCGCCCGCTCACTTTGGGTCGGGCAGTTCCGCCTTCCGGACCAACGGGTATGGCTACCCCTGCTCGGGAAGAGGGATCGAATGCCACAGCACCAGCTTCCACGCGCCTCCCTCGCGACGGAGGATCAGCGTGGTCGGAGCGGAGATGTGCTGCGGGGTGCCGTTCATCGTGTAGTCCTGGTCGATCCAACAGGTCAGTACCCCTGTTTCCCCCCAAATGCGCTCCTCCGCATCTCGAAGTTGCGTCCCGACATCACTCACCGCGGTTATCACCTCGCGGAGGTAATCGTCTACGTCGCCTCTGCCGCGCAGCCAGCGTCGCGAGATCTCGTCGACGCTCTGGACGTCCCCCGTCAACATCTCCTTCATCCGATCAGCATCCAAGGCGTCAAGCGCCGCAAAGAAGTCGGTTGCGACATTTCTCAGCTCGTCTGGCATCAAACGGGTCCTCCATGGTGGTCGGCAAATTGCCGAGCCTCAATGTACGAGCCTCGCGGGTCAATAAGCCTCGATGGTGGCGACTGCAAATGTCAGGCGACGACCTCCCGCGTGACGACGGGGCGGGTCACTCGGGCAGTCGCCATTTGTTACTCCTGAATAATGTAGGCAGCGACGCAGAGGTGCCCATTGCGCAGGTGCATGTACTATTGCCCACCCGAGCGTGCCACTTTGTTACTAGAGCCTCTGGCGCGATCGTGGGTGTTCGAACGCCACAAGCGAGCTGCAGCGCAACCGCATTGCCACCTTGAGTGGTCCGAGACCGGTGATGGTTGTCCACGCGAGCGTCTTGTCACCAGGGGCGGTTACCCCATCACGTACGCCACGCCAGTAAGGCTCGCTCAGACGTGTCCCGTCCCACGCAAATGACACCTTGCCTGACGCCTTCGTCCTTGGGCTGGTGGAAACTGGTGCACGCTAGCCTCGACATTGGGATCTGCGTGAATACGATCATGGACCTCTGAAGACGCCAGCGAACGTCGGTTTGCTCAGCCGAAAAACCTGGTGCCGACAGTTCGATCCTGTCCCTCGGCACCACCACACCGGAGAACACAACCGACTCAACGAAGCCTGGAACTCCGAGGCCATGTGGCGCGTAAGCTGATGTTGTGCGCGGGCGACCCGCTGGCCTTGTCGTTACGTTGGCTCTGCTGACCGCGACCGGCTGTGGGCCAGGCGCAGCCTCCAGGTCGGCGACCGCTGGGAGGCCGGTGTCTGCCACCGAGCGGGGCACGTTGACCCCGAGCTCACCCAGCAGATCGCCGACCGGCGCGGCGCTGACGGGTGGGCCGGCGACTTTCTTCTCCGTGCCCACAAGGTCGTTATCGGCGCTGTCGGTCTACAAGTGGGACGGCGAACTGATCGGCCACGGCACGGCAGCTGTGCCGCTCGGCTGCTGCACCGTCGAGCAGTCGCCCGACGGGTCTGTGCTCGAGATCGGCACGTCGAACGGCGCGATGATCATGGGTCGCTTCGGAAACCTGGTTGAGAATCTGACAGGGTCACTGGTCGAGGGCGTGTGGGCCCAGGACGACGTTCACAGCTGCGTCATCGAGCAGGACGGAAGGAACAGCCTTACAGGGACCCTGTACGTGCTCGGTCCCGGCAGCCAGAGCAGCAAGGTTGTGACCCTCCCCGGCTTCGGGCCCCATGAAGGAACGGGGGTGGTCATCTGCGACGTCGCCGATAACTTCGCGCTCCTGGCGACCAGCTTCATGGGAGCGGTGGAGGCACTGATCAAGGTCCGCCTCAGTGACGGCACCACGGTGTGGGAGCAGAAAGCGGATGCCTCCACCGGTCCGTGCGCTCCCTCAAATGTCATCTCTCAAAGTGGCACGTACGAGGCTGAAGGAAGTACCAGTCAGGGAGTCGTGTGCGATCTCGCCACGGGCAGGGTGGTCGCTCGTCTCCGAGGGGAGCCCCTCGCAATCTCGTGGGCGGGTCATGTGGTAATCGAGTCACTCTCCGCCCCGCCAAACTCCTTCTCTTTGGAGGCCGTCGACTGGCAGACGGGAACTGTTCTATGGCGCAATCAGTCCGCCGCCGAGCGGCATGGCCTCGTGCCTGAGGTTCAAGCCCAGGACGAGCCGAACGCCGATGCCATTGCGCTGACAACGGTGCCGAATCCCGGCGCCGATTTTTCCCAGGACCTCGCGGAGCTGTGGCTCATCCGGCCGGGGTATCCCGCCCTCGAACTGACCAGCCAGGCTGAACCAGGGGTTCTCTAACCCCCCGTCGTGAGGCGCCGAGTTGTTCCGAGTCGGGAGGCCCCTGACCGCTCTGGCGGTCGACCGGGAAGCAGTTGGTTGAGCGCAGCCCGCGGAGAAACGTACCCTTGGTGGCGTGATCTGCCCCGCGTGTGCTGCTGAGAACCGAGCCGGCATGCGCTTCTGCGGCCAGTGCGGAGCGTCGCTCAGCTTGCTGTGTCGGGCGTGCGGTGCCCAGAACGACGCCAGCCAATTGTTCTGTGGCCAGTGCGGGGTAAAACTGGACGCGGATCCGGCTGAGCCCTACCGGCCGGACATGCTCGCGCCGAGAATCCGACCCGCCGGCGATCCGCCGCGGATCGCCTCGGAGCGGCGCCACGTCACTGTGCTCTTCGCGGATCTGGTCGGCTTCACATCGCTGTCGGAGCAACGCGATGCGGAGGACGTCCGCGAGCTCCTGAGCCAATACTTCGCGACGGCCCGCACGGTCATCGGTCGCTACGGCGGCAGCGTCGAGAAGTTCATCGGTGATGCGGTAATGGCGGTCTGGGGCGTCCGAGCGATCCACGAGAACGACGCGGAGCGCGCTGTACGAGCAGCGCTCGAGCTCGTTGACGAGGTGGCGGAATTCGGCGAGCACGCTGGGATACCCGGTCTTCGAGCGCGCGCGGGCGTGCTCACGGGTGAGGCTGCGGTCAACCTCGACGCAGGCGACGATGGCATGGTCGCGGGCGACCTCGTGAACACCGCGAGCAGGGTGCAGTCGGTTGCGGATCCGGGCAGCGTCTTTGTCGGAGAGAGCACGCGAAGTGCAAGCGAGGCCGCGATCGACTATCGCGACGCCGGCAGCCATCAATTGAAGGGCAAGCCCGAGCCGCTGCGGCTCTGGCGTGCCGCCCGCGTCATCGCGGGGGCGGGTGGCGCACTGCGTCCCACGGGTCTCGAGCCGCCCTTCGTGGGGCGGGACCGAGAGTTGCGGTTGCTCAAGGAATTCCTCCACACGACGTCGGCGGAGGGCAGGGCGCGCTTGCTGTCGATCGTCGGTCTCGCCGGCGTCGGCAAGTCGAGGCTGGCTTGGGAGTTCTTTAAATACATCGATGGGCTCACCGAGACCATCTGGTATCAGCGTGGACGGTGCCTCGCGTACGGCGAGGGCGTGGCGTTCGCCGCGCTGACCGAGATGGTCCGGATGCGCACAGGGATTCTGGAGAACGAATCGCCGGACACCGCTCGTCAGAAACTGCGACAAAGCGTCGAGGAGTTCATTCACGACGACGAGGAGCGCGCTTGGGTGGAACCGCGGGTGGCCCATCTACTAGGACTTGAGGAGCGCGCTGGTGCCGACCCTCGCGATCTCTATGCGGCGTGGAGAGTTTTCTTCGAGCGCATCGCCGCGCAGCACACGTCGCTGCTCATCTTCGAGGACCTGCAATGGGCTGACAGCGGCCTCCTCGATTTCATCGAGTATCTGCTCGAGTGGTCGCGCAACTCGCCGATCATGGTGGTCACCCTCGCTCGCCCCGATCTCGGCGAACGCCGTCCGGGGTGGGGCACGGGCAAGCGAGGGCTCACATCATTGTTCCTCGAACCCCTTTCGACCGGAGCGATGGGGGAGTTGCTCAACGGCATGGTGCCGGGGCTGCCTCAGGATCTGCGCGCGCTCATCCTCGACCGTGCCGCCGGCGTCCCGCTGTATGCCGTTGAAACCGTGCGCATGCTCATCGACCGAGGGCTGCTCGTCGAGGAGCGTGGAACCTACCGTGCGCAGGGATCGCTGGAAGCACTCGAGGTCCCTGAGAGCCTGCACGCGCTGATCGCGGCACGTCTCGACAGCCTCGCAGGGCATGAGCGATCGCTGCTGCAGGACGCAGCAGTCCTTGGCAAATCATTCACGATCCCGGCGCTCAGCGCGGTGACCAACATCCCCGAGTCCGAGGTCGAGGCAGTGCTCACCACGCTGGTAGGTAAGGACCTCCTGGCGATCCAGTCGGACCCGCGTTCTCCGGAGCGTGGCCAGTACGTGTTCGTGCAGGACCTGATTCGCAGCGTCGCACATGGGACGCTTGCGCGCCGGGAGCGCAAGTTGCGTCATCTCGCGGCCGCGACGTATTTGGCGAGTTCGTGGACTGAAGAGGAGGAGATTGCCGAGGTCGTCGCCGCCCATCTGGTGGACGCGTACGATGCTGACCCCGCCGCCTCCGACGCTCCAGAAATACGCGACCGCGCAAGGCTAGCGCTTGTGCGCGCGGCGGAGCACGCTGGCTCGCTTGGCGGTGCTGCGTCAGCACAGCGTTATTTCGAGCACGCGCTCGAGCTCAGCGGCGACGATGAGACGCGAGCCGATCTTCATCAGAAGGCTGGAAGGGCTGCCCGGCTGCAGGGCGCTGCGGCGCCGGTGAGAACACATTTCGAGTCAGCTCAGGCACTGTACCTTGCGATCGGACGGCCGCTGGGCGAGGCGACGACGCTTTGCGAACTTGCCATCTCGGATTTTGCCGAAGGGAACCTCGCCACGGCGGTACAGCGCAGCCTGGATGCGCTTGCCATGATTCCAGAGACTGCTACGGATGAAGACCATCAAGCCACCCTGGCGAACATCGAGGCACGACTCGCGAGGTTCATGTATTTCAGTAGCGACTACGATTCAGCACTCCCACATGTGGAACGGGCGCTGCAGATTGCGGAGACCGAGGGCTTGTGGGAGGTGCTGTGCCTGGCTCTCGATACCAAGGGTGCCATCCTGGCTGCGCGTGGACGGCGCGCTGAGGCCGAGGTGCTCATCCGCGGTGGGCTCGCTGTTGCGCTCGAACACGAGCTCACCGAGCGCGCCTCAGGTTCCTGCATCAGCCTGGCGACCACCCTTGAGGAGGATGACCGCATTGAGCCCGCGCTCGAGCTTTACACACAGGGTGAGGCGCTCCTGCAGCGCCTGGGGGATCGTCCGAATGCGGCCGGCGCGCGCCTCAACCGCATCCAGGGGCTTCTCGAGCTGGGTCGGTGGGACGAGGTAGCGTCAATCTTCACCGAATACCTCGAGGCCGATGCCGAAGTCCTCGGGTCGCGCATCTGGCCGGGGGCTGTCGCGGTAAACGCGGCATGGCTCTACGTCTTGCGCGGCGACACAGCCGCCGCGCGTCGACTGGTCGAAGCGAGCGCGCCTCTCGTTGAACACGCGCAGTTGGAGATGCGATCCCAGCACCACGCTGCTCTCGCCGGGGTGGCGAACGCGGAAGGTGACCACGTGCTCGCGTTGCTCACAGCAGAGCCAGTGCTTCGTGCGTGCATCGACGAGTCGTTCCCGGTGGGCATGAGATCGGCGCTCATCGAGGCGGTGGAGGCCGCTTTCCTGCTGGGCGACGTTTCCAAGGTCGATGAGTTGCTGCGGCTGGTACGAGATAATTTTCGCCCCGGTCGCCAGCCGTCGGTTGACGCTCATATTCTTCGATGGGAAGCTCGCATCGCGGCCGGGCGCAAGGACAATGACGGCGCGTGCGGCAAATTCAGAGCTGCCATCGACGCCTTTATCAAGTTGCAGCGTCCCTTCTGGGTGGCCGTGACCCGCTGTGAGTTCGGCGAGTATCTGGTTGCTCAGGGTCGCGGAGGAGACGCGCAGGACCTGCTGGCGGGCGCTCGCACAACCTTCGAACAGCTCGGCGCAATGCCATGGGTACGCCGCGCAGCATCCGCGATGCAGCGAGTCGGCGTCGTGATGGAACCTGCGACCCTCGCTCAATAACAATGTCCGTAGCCGGGTCCATCTAGGACGTCAAGCGCTCATCGAAGGCGATGGACACAGGCACAACGCGCCATCGGCACCATCTCTTGTTTGGATCACTCGCCTCACCTTGTAGACCGCGTCGCGTTGGCGGCTAGTTGGCGCCGACGACCGTGAAGTCCGCGTTGACGAAGATGTGGTGTGGCCAGTTGACGCCGATGTAGTGCACCTCGTACACGCCGGTGCTCACCTCCACAACTCGGTCGACGACGCCTCCCGGGTAGGCGGCCAGCGCAGCTTCGATCGCCTTATTTGCCGTAGTTCCGCTGACGATCGTTCCCGACCCCTGACTGTAGTTCGCCGGGATCTGACCAACCTGTTTCGACGTGGTCGCTGCACCTTGCTGAAAGGGAACAACCCCTGCCGCCGAGGAGGCCGCAGCCCCGGGAGTCGCCTGCACCATGACCTGCGTGGCGGTGATGGTCGTCCCGCTGGTGGTTCCGAGGACGAGCACGCCTTCTCCGGCTGCGATGGCACTGGCTGAGGTCGAGCTCGTGTCCTTCTCGTATGTCGTGGAGGGCGCCTCGACGACGGTCACGTTCTGACCCGCGGATGTCGACATCGTGAAGCCCGTGCTGGACAAGCCGGCAACTGTCCCAGACGCTCCCCCCGCGGCCGGCCCAGACCGGGCGTTGGATCCCCCGGCGACGGATCCCGGACCTCCAGCTGCGCTGCCGCCCGCTGCTGCTGCGGATGGTGACGTGGCTGATGTCGATGACGTGCCGCATGCGGCAAGTACGATCGCCGTAGCCACCAGAGCAGCGCCCACAGTCCATCGACTTCGTCCGACTGCCAGCAATCGCCGTACAGTTGGACGGCGTCGCTGCTCGGTCGTGGTCGCATTCGAAACGGGACGAGCGGTGGACTTCGCGTAGGAGTTTGTCGGGTCGTAATTCCTCATGATGGCGGTCCTTTCTGTTGAGGGCTGATAGGCACAGAGTGGCCGCAGTTTGTGTGAGAGTCCTGCGTGCGGCCTGTGAGTGGACTGCGACTGTTCTAGCGCCTACTTCCAACGCAATCGGCGCTTCGGGCAGCCTCGTGGGTCCCAAGCGCTTCGGAGGTGGTTCTGCGTACCCTTGTATCGAGGACTCAGCCAGTTGGAGGAGTGGTGATGCGAGGCCAACGAGCAACCAGAGCGAGAGGTCGCCGCGGACGTGGCTGGCGGAAGCTACCTTCTGCTGTGGCGATGACCGTGATCGCAGCCGCGGCGGCGCTCGGCGTACCAACGCGAGCCCCTGCTGCGTCGCGCTCGCCGATCACGTACAGCGTGAGCGCGATTGCGGATGTCAGCCGTGCGTGTACGGATCAGAATGCGGAGGTCGAGCAGGCAACGGATGCCTCCGGTCGCTATGTGTATGAGCTGTGGATGGGTTGCAAAGGCATCGCATTTGCTCGGTCCGCCGACGGCGGCCGCCACTTCAGTTCGCCGATCAACGTTCCGGGCTCGGTCGCTTCGAGTTGGGATCCAGCTCTTGCCGTGGCACCCAACGGCACCGTCTACGCCTCCTTCATGATCACCAGGAAGGGCTTCACGTATCCGGTGGTCGCAGCGTCCCTCAATCACGGTGTGACCTTTCCCCAGGTCGCGTCGCTGGTGCCTCCAATCACGCAGAACTGGGGAGATCGAGACTTCATCGCCGTCGCTCCTGACGGAGCCATTTACGTCACATGGGACTACGGGCCAAGTGCCGCCGCAGTCACGTACATCTGTAACCCCGCCGGCAGCTGCGCCTTCGCAACTGGTGACCTCAATGTTGTCATCCAGAAGTCGACCGACGGAGGCAAAACCTGGGGCCCGATCATCCCGGTGAGCCCCGGCTTTCCCGCCAGCGGCGGTGACAGCGCACCGCTCGTGATCGAGCCGAACGGCCGGATCGACCTCGAGTACCAGGGGTATCACATCACCAACGACGTCACCTACACGATGACACCCGCGCACAGCTACTTCACGTCATCCGTCGATGGCGGGAGCACGTGGTCAACTCCGGTGCAGGTCGGACCTGATCGCCTGACGATGTCCAAAGCAGAGTGGTGGATCGATGGTGCTATCGGAATCGACGCGGGCGGAAACCTCTACATGACCTGGGACACCCAGCATCGAGGGCAAGACATCGGGTGGCTGGCCTATTCGACGGACCATGGCAGGACGTGGTCCTCGCTTGAGCGCGTCACGCCGGATAGCGACAACGCGACGCACATCGTCGAGGTCGCCGGAGGCGCTGCGGGAATCGCGTATGTCGGCTGGCTTGCCGACAACTCTGCGCGCGGCTATGCCGAGTACGTGCGTGCTTTCTCGGTCACCCAAGGTTGGCTATCGGCTCCGGTTCGGATCTCAACCAGTTTCGGAGACCCCTCGGTCTGGCCGGGCGACACCTTCGGGATCTCCGCGCTACCACGGACGCCGGGATTCGCCGGTGTCAACGACCATGGCTCGCTGGTTGTCAGTTGGGGTAGCGCGATTAGCGATCAACGACATCCGAAGTCAGCCATCTTCGCCGCTGTGGTGTCCGTTACGTAGACAAGGGTCATCCCCGGAGAGTGCGACCCGAGGAGCCTGCGCGCGGTCGTCGGCAAGGCGCTTTCTCGCGCGGTGATTCCGGTTATCGGCGCGGACGCGTAGTGGAGGGGAGGCTCGCGCACCAGGGCGGGGTGGACTTCACAGGCGTGTTATCGCTGCGAGCCATGCCTCCACCTGTTGCGCATCCTCGATCTGGGTATCCAGGCGGGCCCGATCGATGCTGTCCACCTGCCAGCCGTCGGTGAACGTCTCGCGCAACTCTCGCTGAGTCACACGCCGTGGGCCCCAGTCCCCGGGCTCGCGCTCGCTGAAGCACAAGAGGAAGAGATGTCCTCCCGGACCGAGCACTCCGCGAACGCTGTGTGCGTAGCGGGGACGGTCCTCGTCATCAAACACGTGAAACACCCCTGAGTCGGTGGCCGTGTCGAAGCTCTCGCGGTGCCCGAGGAGGTCGAGAACGTCCGCGACGTCGAATCGGATCGAGACGCCACGGTTCACTGCTTTGTCGCGCGCTTGACGGATCGCCTCCGGAGATCCATCGACGCCAACAACCTCGAGCCCCGCCATCGCGAAGGAGATGGCGTTCTCGCCGCTGCCGCAGCCGAGGTCGATGACCCGGCCGGTGATCCGGCCCGCTTCGACCAAGCTCACCAGTTCAGGTTGAGCGCGACCGATGTCCCAGGGCGGCGAACCTTCGAGATAGGCGGTCTCGAAGCGGTCAGCCATGTCGCGAGCATACGCCCGGGCCAAAGAGGTCTCGTCGGGGCAGCGAACCGAGGCTGACGGGCGCCTTCCTCTAGGCTGGGTAGAGTGAGCGCGACGGTGACCCTCGAGCCCTGGGGCAGCGGCGACCTGCCGCTGCTCGAACGTCTGATGGGCGACCCGCGCATGACCGAGCACCTCGGCGGCGCCGAGAGCCCGGACAAGCTGCGCGAGCGTCAGAGCCGCTACGAGCGCCTCGAGGGGGGCGATCGCATGTTCAAGATCGTCGACGCGGCGAGCGGAGCCGGGGTCGGGTCGGTCGGCTTCTGGACGAGAGAGTGGCGTGACGAGCAGGTCTATGAGGTCGGTTGGATGGTCGTGCCCGAATTCCAGGGCCGCGGCATCGCGGTGGCCGCGACCGCGCAGGCGATCGAGCTCGCCAAGTCCAGCAACCAGCGCCGCTTCATGCATGCCTTCCCGAACGTCGACAACGCGCCGTCGAACGCTATCTGTCGCAAACTCGGCTTTGAGCTGCTCGACGCGCGCGAGTTCGAGTTTCCGAAGGGGCATTTCATGACCTGCAATGACTGGCGTCTGGACTTGCGCGCCTAGGCGCAAGCCGGCGTCTAGAGTCCCCGCCATGTGGAGGCGATTCCGAGCTCACGGGTGGACTCCAGATCTCGCGACCGTCGGCCTGGTGGTGTTCGGGTTCTCGGTGGTGGCCGCCGCGTCCGGCCTGCACTTGGCGAACGCTGCCCTCGGCGAGGTCTTCAACATACCTCCCCCCGGGTATGTCAGCTTCCCGAGCGGCCCGTTTACGTATCCCCTTGCCGTGCGGGTTGAGGCGGGGTCTGCTTTCATCGTGGGGTGCGCTGCTGCGTTCGCAGCTGCGGGTGGTCTTGCGCTTTACGCCCGTGTGCAGTGGGGCGCAGCGCTGACCGCGGGTGCGCTTGGGGTCGAAGCCGCGGCGACCGTCGTCAACATCATCGCCGAACCTGGCGGAGTGTTGATGATCGAGCGAGGTCTCTCGGTGATCTGGACGGCGGTACTGATCTGCCTGGTGACGGGCTTCCGCCCGTCTCTCCCAAGGTCTACGAAGGTCGAATCAGCGACCACCGGATCATGGATGGAGGAAACGTTCGCTGCCGACCGTGACAAGAGTCCCGCGGATTAACACCGACCGATCCGCGCGTGCCGCTGTGCTGACCATGTTCTTTGTCAACGGCGCGGCGCTGGCAACATGGCTGCCGCTGATACCCGCGGTGCAGCAGAAGCTCGCTTTGAACGCCAGCGAGCTCGGCATTGCTCTCTTTGGCGTGGCGGTCGGGGCGGTGATCGCCACGCCGTCAACGGGGTGGCTGGTCGGGCGGGCTGGCGGCCGAAGAGTCGTGACCCTGGGCGCAATCGTCGGCTGCGTGGTTCTGCCGCTCCTGCCGTCGGCACCGACGCTACCAGTGCTTACCCTCACCTTGGTCGTCTTTGGCGCTGCCCTCGGAACGATGGACGTCGCGATGAACATACACGGCTCGGTCGTCGAAGCCTTGTATCAAAGGCCCCTCATGTCGACGTTCCACGGCCTCTACAGCATCGGAGGGTTCGTGGGCGCACTCATCAGCGGCGCGCTCGCGGCGCTCGGCATGGCGCCGTTCGACCGCGCGCTCGGGCCTGCTCTGGTTCTGGGCGGGGCCGCCATCGCCGCGCACCAGTGGCTTCCGGCACAGCCGCATACGGCAAGCAGACCACCCAGGGCCCACGTACGGCTTAGGAGGCTCTCCTTGCCGATGGCGGCGCTCGGACTTATGGCTTTCTGCAGTCTCCTGGCCGAGGGAGCGAGCGGTGATTGGAGCGCCATATACCTCCACAAGTCGCTCGGGGCAGACGCGGCCTTCGCGGCAACTGCCTTCGCGGCTTTCTCGGTGGCAATGGCTTTGGGGCGCCTGAGTGGCGACTGGCTGACGAGCCGACTGGGCGCCACGCAGGTATTGCGCGGCGGAGGCGCCCTCGCCGCTCTCGGCTTGACCGCGACGTTGCTCGTTGGTCGACCTGCGCTCGCCGTTGGCGGTTTCGGTTTGATTGGTCTCGGTCTCGCCAACGTGGTCCCAACCGTCTTCAGCGCCGCCGGTCGATCGAGATCCCTGCCGCCACGGGTGGCCATAGCCGCGGTCGCGTCAACTGGCTACGCAGGGCTCCTCGCCGGCCCCCCGCTGATTGGTTTTGTCGCGCAGGCGTTCACCCTCACGCGTGCATTGATCGTGGTGGTTGTCTGCTGCGCGTTGATCGCACTCCTCGCGCCGATGGTCCGCCGCTCAGGGTGATCGGCTGCGTCTACCTGGACCGCTCGAGGACTCCGCGTTGAGGTGTCAGCTGATCGATGCGGCGTGGTACGCAAGCGTAGACTTCAGTGCCCATGCCAGTGAATCGTGGGCCGAGTTTCGCGCGCTACCGATCGGCCATCGCTGCGGCAGCCGCGCTCGAGGCTGCCAAGGCTGATAAGGCAAAGAGGGAGCGCGAACAGGCAGCCGGGGCTCCCCAGGCGGAGGCGTGGCGCACACCCCCAGACCTCGGCCCTGCGCAAGGTCGCGACGTCGCCTGAGTGACGCCAGGGAACCGATCACGCCGAGCTTGACAAACGCTCCAAGCAAATCCACATACTTGTCGTCCTATCCGCCCTGGCGTCGTACGGCTTAGCCGGAGGCGGTCCGTCAACCCGTGGACAGGGGAATCCAGAAGATGAAGAGGGTTGGATCCATTCGTCACACGATAATTGCCGGCGCCCTGGGCAGCCTCGGCCTCGCCA
>Ga0308309_10001454_pt1 | contig 14157 bp, 9 predicted proteins | sample HubBroMetageWFT5_FD_192491 | JGI IMG/M metagenome (GOLD analysis project Ga0308309, IMG submission 192491) | Warmed and freeze-thawed soil microbial communities from the Hubbard Brook experimental Forest, New Hampshire - Hubbard Brook CCASE Soil... | ecosystem: Environmental > Terrestrial > Soil...
TGATCGCGCAATTGCCGGGAGCCGCGGCAATCGGGCACACGCGCTATTCCACGGCGGGCGACACAAGCGTGATGAACGCTCAGCCGGTGGTGATTGAATGCAACAAGGGCAAAATCGCGCTGGCACACAACGGTAACCTGACGAACGCCATCGAAGTAAGGCGGCGCCTGGAGCACCGCGGTTCGATATTTCAGACGACCAGTGACACCGAAGTGATCGTGCATTTGATCGCGCGGAGCGCGGCGCGAAATCTTTCCGGCGCGATTGCGGATGCGTTGAACCAGGTGGAAGGCGCGTATTCGTTGCTCTTGCTGACGCGCGACGAAATGTATGCGATTCGCGACCCGCGCGGATTCCGGCCGCTGTGCATCGGGCGGATCGACGGGGCGTGGGCGGCGGCTTCGGAAACATGCGCGTTCGATTTGATCGACGCGGAGTACGTGCGCGAAGTGGAACCCGGCGAGATGGTGCGGATATCGCGCGGCGGCGTGGAATCGATTCGCTTCGCGCCGGAAAAGGCGCATCAATATTGCATTTTCGAGCATGTTTATTTTTCGCGGCCGGATAGTCTGGTATTCAGCCGCCCGGTGAACGAGAGCCGCGAGCGGCTGGGGCGTTTGCTGGCGCGCGAGCATCCGGTGGAAGCGGACCTGGTGACGCCGGTGCCGGACTCGGGCGTGCCCGCTGCGATTGGTTACGCGGCGGGATCGGGAATTCCGTTTCGCATGGCGCTGATTCGCAATCATTACGTGGGGCGCACGTTCATCGAGCCGGACCAGGCAATCCGCGACTTCGGCGTAAAGCTGAAATTGAATCCGGTGCGTCGAATGCTGGAGGGGAAGCGCGTGGTACTGGTGGACGATTCGATCGTGCGCGGAACGACGAGCCGGAAAATTGTGCGGCTGGTGCGCGAAGCGGGCGCCGTGGAAGTTCATGTGCGCATCAGTTGCCCGCCGACGATTTCGCCCTGTTATTACGGAGTGGACACGCCACGGCGCGAGGAGTTGATCGCCGCGAATCAATCGGTGGACGAGATCCGGCAATTCCTGGGCGCCGATTCGCTCGGGTATCTTTCGCTCGATTCGCTGCGGGCGGCAGTGGACGACAATGACGGAAAGTTTTGCACGTCGTGCTACACCGGCAGCTATCCGACGGAGCTGGTGCAACTGGAAGTGGAGGCTCATCGTGAGAGCTGAGGCGGGAGAAGCGGTCGTCGAAGAAAAGATTGTGAAGCCGCGGGACACGGCGAGCGACAAGGTGTGGCGCGAAGTTGTCTCGTGGTTCTGGGTGATTCTCGCATTCCTTTTCATCGAAGGGACGCTGGTGCAGGCGCGCGTGATACCGAGCGGCTCGATGGAAAAAACCGTGCTTGTGGGCGACCACCTGATCGTGAGCCGGTTCGGATTCGACGCGGGAATTCCGTTCACGCAATATCATGTGCCGCTGTGGCGGAATCCAAAGCGGCAGCAGATTATTGTTTTCAAAGCGCCGCTTGCCAATCAGGGATTTCCGGATTTCATCAAGCGGTGCATCGGGGTGCCGGGCGACCGGATCAAGATCGTCGGCGGCGTGGTGTATGTGAATGGGACACGGCTGGACGAGCCCTATGCGATGCACAACCCGCTGGCGTCTGAATCCGCGAACGAGAATTTTCCGGGACGAAGCGCGGAAATGTTTTTTTCCGACCGGCCGGAATGGCTGGTGGAGCTGGCCCAGCATACGGTGAACGGCGAGCTGGTTGTCCCGCCCGGCGAATATTTCATGATGGGCGACAATCGGGACAATTCGAACGACGGGCGGTTCTGGGGATTCGTGCCGCGCGAGAATATTATCGGAACACCTTTGATTATCTACATGTCGATTGACGCGCCGGACGAGGTCTGGGAGCCGGGGCACGTGGGGCAGCGTTTTCAAACGTATCTCGAGGCGCTGATTCATCCGAGCGAAATCCGCTGGCGGCGGCTGTTTCACACGTTTTAACGACTAAAGAATCACACACGGGTCCAGCCCACATCAGAAGACGAGTTCCCCCTATGCGCTACGCCGATGCGGGCGTGAATATTACCGTTGCGGACGAAGCCAAGCGGCGCATTGCCGCGATGGCTGCGAAAACATTTCGCAGCGGCGTGCTGGCGCCGATCGGCGGCTTCGGGTCATTGTTTCATCTGGATCGAAAGCGGTGGCGCGATCCGGTGCTGGTGGCGAGCGCGGATGGCGTGGGGACGAAACTCAAAATCGCGTTTGCGACGGGGATTCATTCGAGCGTCGGCGCGGACATCCTGAATCACTGCGTGAACGACATTCTGACGCAGGGCGCCGAGCCGCTTTTTTTCCTCGATTATCTGGCGATGGGAAAAATAGACAAGGATGTGGTGGAGCAGGTGATCGAGGGAATGAGCCGCGCGGCGAAAAAGGCGGGCTGCGCGTTGATCGGCGGAGAGACGGCGGAGATGCCGGGATTTTATCCGCCGGGTGAATACGACCTGGCGGGATTTATTGTGGGCGTGGTGGAGCGGAAGAAGCAGCTCGACATGCGGCGCGTGCGGCCCGGAGACGTGCTGCTGGCGCTGCCTTCCAGCGGGCTGCACACCAACGGTTATTCCCTGGCGCGGAAACTCGTGTTTGAGGTGGCGAAGCTCGCGCCGGATACCTACGTGGCGGAAGTGGGAAATAAAATCGGCGCGGAACTGCTAAAGCCGCACCGCGCGTACTGGCCGCTGCTGAAAAGCATTATTGCGCGCGGATGGGTCACTTCGATGGCGCACATTACCGGCGGAGGGATCATGGGAAACTTGCCGCGGGCTCTGCCGAAAAATGTGAGCGCGGTGATCGAGCTGGGCTCCTGGCCGGTGCTGCCGATTTTTCGCTACCTGGCGCAACTGGGGAAGATGGATCGCGATGAATTGCTGCGCACGTTTAACCTGGGCCTGGGGATGATTCTCGTGGTCCCCGCGAAACATATTTCGCAAGTCGAGGCGGAATTGAAAAGGCGGCGCGAGAAATTTTTTCTTGTGGGGCGGATCGAACGCGGGGTTCGCGAAAGATCCAGCATCACGTACACGGGAAAACTTTCCCTTTAGTTCGCGCCCAGGCGAACTCAACCATCCGCTATTGGTCGGGATTGTCTATATCGGCCACCACTTTCCACGCGCCGTCGAATTGCTTCTTCCATACGACAACGTATTTGCCAATCGTGTGCGTCACTTTGCCCTTTTTGTCGGCGATGGCGAAATCGTAGGTGCCGGATTCCCAGGCCATGTCCGCGGAGTGTGCCACGTCAACTTTCGTGGTGGCGAAGGAAAGACCCGGACCCGGAGCTTCAAAACTCTGTTGCCAGCCCTTGCGAATGTCGGCTTTTCCCTCGAGCTTGGGCTGCTTATCGGGAAACATGACGGCATCATCGGCGTAAAAGGAAACGGCCTTGTCGAGGTCGCGTGCCACGGAGGCCTTGCTCCACGCGATGGTTGCGGCGCGAATCGAGGCTTCTGCTTCCACGGTCCGGTCGCGCAGCATTCGCTCCAGCCTCGCGCGCGCCTCTCGCTCGCGGTGCCGCCGGCAGTCTGTGGTGGAGCCGAGCGAGAGCAGCAAAACGGCGAGGAGCAGGGCCGGGCGACGACGCGTCATGAATCAGCCTCCGTGAGTTGCAATGGACACGCTAAAACATGCTTTGCCGGCGCAGTTGTGTCAAGCGCGGATTGAAATGAAATGCGCCCGATGCGCCTGACGCGCGCGAGTTTTGCCGGCGTGCGGAACTGTGCTAATTTCGGTCGGTGACGAAAAAACGAATTGGAGTGCTGCTTTCGGGGCGGGGATCGAATTTCGAAGCGCTGGCGGACAGCGTTGTTGCTGGGCGCATACCAAACGCGGAAATCGCGATGGTGCTGAGCAATCGCGAAGGCGCGCCGGGAATCGAGCGGGCGCGCGCGCGCGGAATCGAATCGCGCGTGATTCCGTCGAAGGGCCTGGAGCGCGAAGCGTACGACAAACTGGTGGTGGCGGCGCTGCAGGAGCAGAAAGTGGATCTCGTCTGCCTGGCGGGATACATGAGGCTGCTTTCGCCACACTTCGTGAGGGCGTTTCACCAGCGTATTTTGAATATCCATCCTTCGCTGCTGCCCGCTTTTCCAGGCCTCGAATCGCAACGGCAGGCCCTGGAACATGGGGCGAAGTTTTCCGGCTGCACGGTGCACTTTGTGGATGAAAATCTAGATGCGGGTCCCATCGTGATGCAGGCGGTGGTGGCCATTCAGGATAGCGACACGCCGGAAACTCTGGCGGAGCGCATCCTGAAGGAAGAGCATCGGATTTATTCCGAGGCGGTGCGGACTGTGATCGAAGGGCGCTACCGGCTGGAAGGCCGTCGCGTGCTGGTGGTGGATTGACAGGGGCCGAGGAGAAGTCCGGAGAGGAATTCGTGGCAGCGATCAAATTCAAACCCGTCCAGGAACAGCTGGAGATCCTGAAAAAGGGCGTCGCGGAAATTATCCGCGAAGAAGAGCTGAAGGCGAAGCTGCTGGAATCTGCGCAATCGGGCAAGCCGCTGCGCGTGTATCTGGGCGTGGACCCCACGGCGCCGGATATCCATCTGGGCCACACCGTGGTGCTGCGGAAACTCAAACAATTTCAGGACCTGGGCCATACTGCAATTTTCCTGATCGGCGATTTTTCGGCGATGATCGGCGATCCCACCGGGCAATCGGAGACGCGCCCGCCGCTGACGCGCGAGCAGGTAGACAAGAACGCGGAAACGTATTTGCAGCAAGTGTTCAAGATCCTCGACAAGAAAAAAACCGAGGTGCGTTACAACGACGAATGGCTCGGAAAACTGAGCAGCCAGGAAGTGGTGCAGCTCTGCGCGCGTTACCGGCTGGCGCGGATGCTCGAGCGCGAGGATTTTCGTTCGCGTCTCGACAAGAACTTGCCGATTTCCGTTCACGAGCTGCTTTATCCTCTGCTGACGGCGCTGGATGCCGTGGCGTTGAAATCGGATGTGGAGCTTGGCGCCACGGAGCAGAAATTTAACCTGCTGGTGCATCGCGAAATTCAGCGTGAATACGGACTACCCGGGCAAGCCGTGATGACGATGCCGATTCTGGTAGGCCTCGATGGCGAGCGCAAAATGTCGAAGAGCCTGGGCAATTACATTGGAATCACGGAAACACCCGCGGAAATGTTCGGCAAAGTGATGTCCATTTCGGATGCGGTGATGTGGCCGTACTACGAATTGCTGACGGATTTTCCATCGCCTGCCGTCGTGCGGCTGAAGGAAGAAGTGCAGATGGGAGTGCTGCATCCCATGGACGCGAAAATGCAGTTGGCGCACACGATCATCGCGGGATTCCACGGGGAAGAAGCCGCGAAAAAAGCTGCCGAGGAATTCCGGCTGGTGTTCCGCGACCGCCAGGCGCCGACCGAAATTCCAGAGATGCGCGTGGGATGGGGAACGCGTCCGCTGTTTGGGATTCTGACGGACACGGGCCTGGCGAGTTCACGAAGCGAAGCCGAGCGCTTGATCAAGCAGGGAGCGGTGGAGGTGAATGGCCAGGTGGAGAAGGATGTGAAGCGGATGGTGGTGCTGAATCCGGGTGATATGCTGGCGCTTCGCGTTGGCAAAAAGAGATTCCTGCGTGTGATTGGGGTTTCGTAGCTTCAGTTGAATTCTTCCGCGGTGGTTTCAATTGCATTGCCTTCTGGATTGTTTCTTTCATTGTGAAGTTGTGCCCGCACAGTCAGGAGTGGCTGCGCCACCCCACTTTCGTGCAAGTTGAGAAGCTGTGCCTCGCCGGAGGAGTTTGTGAGTCGGGTTGGAGAGAGCGAATTCCCCTAGAGGACTTCTACGATAACAAGAGAGACATCATCAACGGGAGGGCCTTCGCGCCAGGCGGCGACGCTGTCGAGGATATTCTGCTTCATATCGCTGAAGGGCAGCAGCGCGGTTTCGCGAACGATTTTCTGCACGCCGGGAACGCCGAGCATTTCTCCGCGGGAATCGAACACGTCGGTGATTCCATCGGTGTAAAGCACGACGCGATCGCCGCGTTCGAGGTCCACATCGAGCGAGGCTTCCATATCCACCGCTTCGGGGAGCGCTCCAAGAACCATGCTGCGGGATTCGAGGAGCCGCGGCTCGTCGCCGGGCGTGACGATCATGGCGGGCGGATGCCCCGCTCCCGCAAAGACCATGCGCCGGCCATCGCGGTCAATGCGCGCGGCAGCTACCGTGAAAAAGAAAACCGAGCTCCCGATATTTTGCATCACGAAGCGGTTCAGCTGGCGGAACATGTCGCCGAGCGGGGCCGCGGAGCGCAACTGCGTCATCGTCTCGGAATAAATGCGGTTGGCGACGAGCGCCGAGCCGATGCCGTGGCCCGAAACGTCGCAGACGAGCAGGTTGAGATGGTTGTGATCGAGCGGGCTGACCAGGCCAAAATCTCCGCCAATCGTGCGCACGGGGTGAAAGTAGGCCTCAACGCGGACGCCGCCCCAGACCAGCGATTTGGGTGCGAGACTCTGCTGCACGCGCGCGGCGAGAGCGAGATCCTCTTCGATTTCGCGCTGGCGCTCTTCGAGTTTTCCATTCACTTCGCGAAGCTGCGCTTCGGCGCGCTTCTGTTCGGAAATGTCAGTAAACGTGATGACGGCAAACTGGCGGCCATCGGGATCTTCCAGCGTCCGCGCGCTGATGATCACCGGCATGCGGCCACCCTTTTTTTGCGGAATTACGAACTCGAAGCGGTTATGCCCGCGTTGCCTCCCCTTTTCCCGTTGCGCCTCAACAAAGTCCGCCTCTTTCGGATCGTAAAGTGTGGTGGAGCCCTGTCCGAGCAATTCTTCAGACTCGTAACCCGTCATCTCGAGGAAAACGACGTTCGCGAAGACGATATGCTGGCAATCGTCAACGACAATCACGCCCTCGTTGAGGGTCTCAAGAATGCCCTCCATCTGCTCGAGCCATTCCGGCTTTTCAATCGCCACTGGATTCCCTTTTTGCCGCGTGACACACGCGCGGCTATCTTACCCAATCGCGGCAAATCCTCCAAAGCACTCCTCCATTGGATTCGCGGGCGCATACTCCGGCTGCAAAGAGAATCGAACTAAAGTAAGGTAGTGGACGTCCGCGAAAAGCCCGGTTCAACCGGGATTCGCGCGAGCGAGGGGATAGCAGCAGGATGGATGCAAACGGAAATCGTGTGCCGCCGGGGCCGAAGGGCCTGCCGATTCTGGGCGTGTCGCTCGATATTTTGCGCGACCCTCTGAAATTGATGCAGCGGATCTCGCGCGAATACGGCGACGTCGTACGCCTGCCGGTGCTGCTGCAAACCCGCATCCTGCTGAACAACCCCGATTTCATCGAACAGGCGCTGGTGATCCAACAGGCCAAATTCCACAAGAGCGATTTCACGAAGCGAGCGGTGGAACGTATGCTCGGCCAGGGATTGTTGATCAGCGAAGGTGATTTCTGGCGCAGGCAGCGGCGGCTGGCGCAGCCTGCTTTTCACCGCTCGCGCATCAATGAATACGCCGCCACGATGGTGCAGATCGCGGAGGCGCACGTGCAGGGATGGCGCGGCGGCGAAGTCCGCGACATGGCTCACGAAATGACGGCGCTGACGCTGGACATTGCGGTGCGCACGCTCTTCGGAACCACGCTTCCCGGAGAAGCGGAGCAGATCGGAACCGCGCTGACGTTTTTAATGCGCTATTCACTCGGACGCCTGCGTTCGCCAGTCCGGATTCCGAATACCTGGCCCACGCCGAAGAACCGCCGCGCGCAAAAGGCGTACGACTTCCTCGATTCATTGGTGTACCGGATTATTTCCGAACGCCAGGCCAAGGGAGATTCGGAGCAGCACGATGATTTGCTCTCGATGCTGATGGGAGCGATGGATGAGGACGGCACGCAGATGACTCCGAAGCAGCTGCGCGACGAAACGATGACGCTGTTTCTCGCGGGCCACGAAACCACGGCGCAGACGCTTGCGTGGACCTGGTACATGCTGGGAGAAAATCCGGCCGCCGAGGCGCGGCTGCAGGAAGAGTTGCGCAGCGTGCTGGCGGGAAAGCAGCCCGAGGGGGCCGATTTGATGCGCCTGCCCTACCTGCACGCCGTGGTGAACGAAATTTTGCGGCTCTATCCGCCGGCGTACATCGTGGCGCGGACTTCCGTGGAGCGATCGCAGATCGGCGGCTACGATTTTCCGTCGGGGACAACTTTTCTGATGTCGCAATGGGTGATGCACCGCGACCCAAGGTATTACGATGATCCGGAAGCGTTCCGCCCGGAACGCTGGCTCGAAGGATTGGCAGACCGGCTTCCGGCGGGCGCTTACTTTCCGTTTGGAGACGGCCCGAGGCGCTGTATCGGGCAGGGATTCGCAATGCTGGAGTCGAGCCTGGTGATCGCGGCGCTGGCGCAGAGGTTTCGTTTTCGGATTGTGCCGGACCAGACGGTGGTGGCGGAGCCGCTCGTCACACTGCGTCCGCGGAACGGAATTCGCATGACGCTCGAGGAATGGTAACGCCCCGCAAAAAATTCACTTCAGTGCACGAATTCCGGCTGGCCGCCATCGGACCAGGGATCGTACGTGAGTGCGTAACGAACCCGGTCCGGAATAGCCGGGTGATCGTAGAACAAGAAAACATCCACGGGATTCGGATCTGTATCGGACAGGTCCACTTCGCCCAGAATTTGGAAGGATTGTGCCGCAATCTGGCTGGAATCGGGCGTCAATCCGTGCGTCACTTCCAGACCGTACTGGTCGGCTTGATGCTCGACGTAGCGGCTGAAAGCGGCGCCGATTGGGTTTCCGATGAAGGAGAAAACCGTCAGCAGAAGCAGCAAGGCAGGAAATGACGCCCAGTCGCTCAGATTACGAATCGCCCAACCATCTCCCCAACGCGTAAGCAGCCAGCCGATAAATCGGTAGCCAAGATAAAAAAGCACGAAGAGAGACAAGGCAGCGAAGGCAAGACCTTTCGCAATGTGATGCAGGACGTAGTGCCCCATCTCGTGGCCGGCGACGAACACGATCTGCGGCGTGTTCATTTTCGCGATGGTCGTGTCCCACACGACGATGCGTTTCGAGGCGCCGATACCGGTGACATAGGCATTCAGCTCGGTGGTTTTTTCGGATGCACCCATCCAGAACATGCGCTCAGGCGGAATCGTTTCTCCGGCGCGCTGCACCATTTTTTCAAGAGCCACGGTGAGTGCGGGATCTTTTTGCGCCAGCGGCTCGAATTTATGGAACATGGGATCAACCACCACGGGCTGCAGGAAAACGAGAATCACGATGATCGGCAGCATGACGAGCCAAAAAATGGACCACCAGTGGCGCGGGCTCCAGCGAATTACGGTATAGAGAAGCCAAATCAGGATGATTCCTAGCAGGCACGAGAGGAACTGGCCTTTCGCCCAATCGCCAAGCCAGGAGCTCCAGCTCTGAATGCTGAGCCCGAATTTGCGGAGCACGACTTCGCGGACTACGTCCATGGGAATCTGGAGAACCGCGATCGAAAGCAAAATCAGGGGTGAGAAGATGGCGGCCTGAAGAAATCGAATGCGCGTGGATTTTTCGGCCCAGTCGCGGAATTTCGGCGCGATCCTCCATTTCAGGCAGAGCCACAAGACAATCAGCGAGTAGAAAAATATGACGAGCTGCCCGTAGAAGGCGATTTGTCCCAGCAGATGCGCTTTGCGGCTGAGGTCTGGCGGGAGTGTGTAAGCCGTGACTGGTTTTGCAGCGGGCTCCGGCACGGCCGCGCGCGCGTCGCCCTGCGCCGCCTGCATCGACTGCGCAGGGGCGCCAGCCGCGGGAGATTGCGGCCGCGCCGCGCAAATTCCCATGGAAAGCGCAAAGAGAAGAATGCCTGATAGGATTCTGATTCTGTTCATTGTGCCTCGCGGCGGGAGTATGCCGATTCTTTGCGGTTCGCGCAAGGTTTGGCGAGGCCCCACTTGAATCGCGAATGCTCGCCAGCGGCATTCTACCTGTCCGGAACCTGCCAGACCGGACAGGGTGTCTCTTTGGATGCGAAATTCATCCGAAATTGCCACGCGCAGGGCGGCGCGGCTACTATGAACGTACGGCAAACCGCCGCCTGGAGAGATATTCCATGAGAATGGCACGCTGGGGACTTGCGCTTCTGCTGGTTTCGCCCGTGGGGGCTGCTGTGGCGCAACCGCAACAGGATCAAACTCCGCCACCCGCGCAGCAACAGGAGCAAGATCCTGTGGCTGCAGCTGCGCGCCACGCCCGCGACCAGAAGAAGGATCAGACCAAAGCCGCGAAAGTGTATGACAACGATAGCCTCCCCAATGTGCCGGGAGCCATCAACGTTGTGGGACAGGCGCCGTCGGCAAGCGACGCCTCGGCCAATCCGCCACCGGCGGACCAGGCCGCAGCGGCTGCTTCGGGCCAGGCGAATAACGCGGCGCCGGGCGCAGCCGCAAAACCGGCCGATGCTGCAGCCGTTTCCTCGGAACTTGAATCAGCCAAGGCGAAGTTGCTAAGTTTGCAGAAGGACCTCGACATACTTCAGCGCAAATACGCGCTCGACGAGCAAATGTTTCTCGTCAACCCCAATAAAGATTCGGACAGAGAAGGCGCTGCCGCGTTGAGGAACCAACAAAGCCAGATGGCGGTCAAGCAGCAGGAAGTGGCTGACGCGCAGAAAAGAGTGGACGAGCTGCAGGCCAAGCTGGGCCCTGGCGCCGCGAAATAATAATCCCGGGCTCCGTGCTGGTTCGAAACCGAAATGAAATGCCCCGCAAGCCCGCTTTGAAACAGCACCCCTACTAATAGTATCCATTTTTCTTGACACACTAGAATGCCCGGCGCACAATCCCGTGAGTTCTCTGGGGCGTTGCTTGCTGCAAACGCGCTCGCGCGGCGGGATGGCTTGGCTTTCCGCCGCAGCGCGAAAAATTTGCGAAGCGTGAGGGCCGATGCAACATTTACCGGGCTGGACGGTGCAGTGCTTGAATCCGGAATGTACCGAGCGAGGACACTGGACGCGCATACAGGACGCGCCGCAAGAACGCTGCGGCAACTGCGGAGCGCCGCTTCACAGCGTGCCCCGGCCGCTGCAACCGCGTTTCCGCATGCGAGCGCGGCCGCTGGCGAGCTATCGTCCGATCGGACGTCCGCACTAGAAAGTATTTGCCTGGATTTGCAGGTCCACGGTTTCAGGCGTGCGGCGCAGATGCCGCTGTGACTCCGCTGGAGGCAGCCAAGAAAAAAGCCCGAGCCAGTGAAATGGCCCGGGCTTTTTCGTTTCCGAAAAGTTTCGCGGCGTCCGCTTAGAAGCCGTACCGCAAACCAAATTGCATGACGCGGGGATTCGTCAAAAGATTTTGATATCTCCCGAAGGTGTTGGCCGTGTCGTAGGCGAGTGACGCCGTTTGGACGTTGAAGCGAACCTGGTTCGGCACGTTGAACACGTTCCAGGAAAACTCCAGCGAGTGGCGATCGTTGTAGGGCATCTTCCAGGTTTTCGCGAGCCCCATGTCGAGTCCGGCGTAGCCGTCTCCGCGAATCGGATTGCGCGCGCCGGATTCACCCGGAAGGGCGTGCCGGAAACCCGCGTAGGCGTCAGTGGGGCTCGGAAACATATTTTCGTAGCCGTCCACCAACGACGTGCCCGCGACGATCGGCGAGCCGGTGAGTGAGGCGTGACCTTCCAGTTGCCAGTCCGTCGGATAGAATCCGCCGTTGTCCACGGTGACGTTGAATCCACTGCTCCAACGCGCGAGCCCGGAAAGTTGCCAGCCGCCAATCACCGCGTCCAGCCCTTTCCCGGCGCCACCTGCGAGCGCGCGGCCTTCGCCAATCGGCAATTTCCATACCCAGTTGGCGTTCACCTGATGCCGAAGGTCGAAATCGGAGGGCGCAATTCCCTGCCGAGGATCCCAGGCATTTGTGATCCACCCACCCAAACCGCCCCAGGGACCAACCCCTTCAGCGTCTGAGGCCATATCGATGGCCTTCGAGTAGGTGTAGTTCAAATCAAATTGGAGTCCGTGGGAAAAATCCTGTTTCAGAGTGACCTGCAAACCGTGATACCAGGAGGGCGCCATCGTCCGCCAGGCATACAGGGACGAAAATTGGTTCTGGAAATAGGAATAAGGACCACCGACGGGAAAATATGAAGTGCTCAGGTTCGCGTCGGGGATGCCGTATTCATCCAGGTAGTTGAGCGCGGTGGTTTCATTGCCGGGATAGCAGGAGTACATGTCGTAGACGGCCTGGAGGACGGAAGACGTTCCGCCGCCACTGCAAATCAGACCATACGAACCTCCCGGTTGAAGTTGCTGGACCATGTCTTGCCAATACGCCGCAGTGGAGCCCACCGATGCGGGAGTAATGCTGGAAGTGGAGGGAGGGTTAGGTACCTCATAGATTTTGGCTAACGCCGAGGCGGCCTGGAAATAGCTGATCTTCGTTTTCGGGTCCACCAGGTTCATCGGGGAAGCCAGATCGTCTTGAGCGAGGAGCCGGTGCCCCAGATGGCCGACGTAAGCCACCTCGAGGCTGAGCCCTTTCGTGATTTCGCGCTCGTAGGAAAGATCAATCGCGTACGAATAAGGCGTCTTGAGGTTGTTATCCACGCCCCAGCAAATGCAGAAGTTGCCGAGCGGATACTGCTCGGGGAAACTCGGCGGCGGAGTGGTTAGATACAATTGATTCTCGCAGAGATCGGTTTGCGGAATCGAGTTGAAGCTGGTCAAGCGCGGCGAACACGCAGCGGATTCCACCGCAGCCGGATTCCCGAGATTCGAAAGCAAGCCGAACGATCCATTCTGATCGAACGTCTGCACCAGCCCGTAGCCGAAGTGGTCGTAGTACATTCCAAATCCAGCCCGGATCACGGACTTATCCGCGCCGCCGGTCAGCTTCTGCAAAAATTGCGAACCCGGATCCAGCGACCACGCCAATGAAACGCGGGGCGCAAAATTCTTGGTTTGCCATCCGTAATAGCTGGGCTTGCCATAGGCGGGCCCGGCCAGTGCGAAGGAAATATTCGGGCTCGCGTTGGACGGAATCCCTTGCAGCGCGTTTTCCGCACGTTGGTTGAACCACTGCCCGAGCGGAATTGTGGGCATCACTTCCTGGCCATTGGTTTCGCCCACGGGCGACATCAATTCGTACCGCACACCGTAGTTGAACGTCAGATTGGGGCGGATCTTCCAGGAATCTTGAATGTAGAAATCGTATTCATCGGTGGAAAAATGGCGCGACACGGGAGCGCCCTGCGCCAGCAGCGTGCCGGCGCCCTGGTGGTTTACCGAGTAGTTCGACTGCGCATTCACCTCGGGGACCATTCCCAGCATCCCGATGAGCGGAAAGTCGTAACTGGTGGCGAATGAACCGTCCACCGCCGGATATATATCCGTTGGTGAACAATTGGGATTGTATCCGCCGCTGCTGCTTTCCGTGAATTGAGCGATACATCCCGGATTGAACGGGCTGGGGTCTCCCGCGAAACCTCCGGTATCGAGCCATTCGGAGTTCGCGACCGCATAACTGAAAGACGAGTTTTGATTGCTGCTGGCGCTGCGGATAAGCCTGATATCGGCGCCAAAGTTGAGCGAGTGGTTTCCTTTGGTCCAGGACAAATCATCCACAAAATCGTGAACGGGCAGCGTGAAATCGTCGCTGTACGTGATTCCCTGGTCCAGCCCGCGAACGTAAATCCACTGCTGCTGATTATCACCAATGTTGTTGATGCTCTGTCGAGTGAGGCCGTAATGAAAGTTGTTGACGAGATTCGATCGGAGCAGCGCCGTGTAACCCACTACGAAACCCTTGCTGCGGTCGAGCACCACATACTCCGGAACGTCACCCGGCAAAAATGGATCCTGGTTCTGGTGTTCGTTGGTGCCGCTGCCGCGCCAGAAAAGGGAGTGGTTGCCGTTGGCCGTAATCTTGTAATCGATTCTGCCGACCAGCCAGTCGTCGCGTTCGTCGGCAGGGGCCGCAAAACGATAGCCGGAAAAATTGTAGTTGTCGCCCACCGTCTGATCGTTCGGGAGCGGGTAAGTATTGAAATAGGCGAGCGAGACCGGATTGGGTCCCCCCGCAGCGCCCAAGGGATCCATGGCCTGGATCTGCGATTGCAGCACGCCGCCCGAGGATGACGTCGTGTAGCCCAGGG
>Ga0308309_10001455_pt1 | contig 14151 bp, 10 predicted proteins | sample HubBroMetageWFT5_FD_192491 | JGI IMG/M metagenome (GOLD analysis project Ga0308309, IMG submission 192491) | Warmed and freeze-thawed soil microbial communities from the Hubbard Brook experimental Forest, New Hampshire - Hubbard Brook CCASE Soil... | ecosystem: Environmental > Terrestrial >...
GTTAGCTTTGGAAGTTCATGCTGCCAGGTTTCTCATCGCGCATTGCCGACCTGAAAAAACACTACCCTCCGCTTCCAGCCCGCACGTACACTTGTGCCGACCGATGGCGCACAATTCATCCTCGAATACGAACGCCAAGTCAGGCCGCCTGTGTGTGCTGGGTGTAGACCCGGCGGCAGCCGGCGCGACGGGTTACGGCGTAGTTGAATTTCTCGGCTCCAAGCCGCGGCTGCTGCGTTTCGGCGCGTTAAAGTTTCCCCCGCGTGCGACGTTTGGCGTGCGCCTGCGTGACATTCACGATTTGATCTCGCAGCTGGTGGAAGAATTCGCCGCGGACGCAGTAGCTGTCGAGTCCGTCTTCACCGCGCAGAATATGAGCACAGCGTTGAGGCTGGCGGAAGTCCGCGGAGTAATCCTACTCGCGGCCGCGCAAGCTTCGATTCCCGCGCACAGTTATTCGCCCCGCGAAGTGAAATCCAGCATCGCAGGCTATGGCGCCGCATCGAAACAACAGATGCAACAGATGGTAAGCTCCGCGCTGGGGTTGATGGAATATCCCGAACCGCCCGATGCGGCCGACGCCCTGGCGGTGGCGCTTTGCCACGCACACGTCTTCCGCGCACAGGAACGTATGGCTATAGCGATTTCATCTCACAACGCGTCGGTGCGCCAAACGAAAAACTCGCTTCGAAACCAAGCGCGCGCCGCGCGCATCTCTGGTCTGTGATGCATCCGGTATCGCCGCGTTCCAGCGCCTGCGCCCCCGCAACTAGGTGGCTCGTTCTGTCTATGCTCGCCGCGTTCTTCGCGACAGGAGCCGCAGCAAAAACCGCGGCACCTGCGAAATCAGCGCCATCGCCCACATCTTGGTTCGCGACCACGTCCGCCAAAGCGCACCCCGCCGGCACCGCCGCAATCACCTATCGCAAGATTTTCAAGACCAGCTACCCTGAGTTCGTGGAGATCAAGATCGGCGAGAATGGCTCTGGAACCTACGACATACGCCAGCTCGACGAAGAAGCCAACCCGCAGCCTTTTGAAATCGGCGCGCCGCTTGCCCAGCGAATTTTTTCGTTGGCCGCGAAACTGCACAATTTCCAGGGCGTGGATCTGGACGTACACCGGCGGCTCGCCAACCTCGGGGAAAAAACGCTGCAGTACGAAAGTGGTGCCGAGAAGCACGAGACAAAATTCAACTACACGCTGGACGATTCCGCTTCGCAGCTGGTGAACATTTTCGAAGGGCTCTCGCGGCAAACGTCGGACATCTCTGATCTCGCTCGCACCATGCGCTACGATCGCCTGGGAGTCAATGACGTGCTGATGCAGATCGAGAGCGATCTCAACAATAAGCTGATTCCCGAGCCGGAACGCCTGCTTCCCACGCTCGACCAACTCGCCGGCGATGACAAATTCATCGAAATTGCGCGTCAGCGCGCGCGCACTCTCGCCGGGCGTATCCGTTCCGCTCATTAGGCACCGCAAGCGCGGTTAGTCCTGCGCGCGTTGCTCCGATATGACTTGTTAGTTCGGTTCACTTCCTGCGAACGGCTGGCCCAAGTACAACTTGACACTTCTTATAACTTACGTCTATTCTCCCTCGCGTCCTCAGGTCCAAAAATTGCACTCCAGGTGAACAGAACCATGCGAACCCAACCCGCACGATTCTTTCGAATATTACTGTGTTTTGCCTTTGTTTCGCTTCTGCCGGCGCGTTCATTCGCGCAAACCAGCCCGGCGGCAGCGCGCATCACTCAGGCCGTTGACGAGTCGCAACTCACGGTGCTGAAGGGTAATACGTATTTCATGGCGCGCGCGCAATACGATCGTGGCGTCGCTCCTGCAAGCCTGCCCATGAACCGCATGTTGCTGGTTTTGCGCCGCAGTCCCGAACAAGAGGCTGCCCTCGAACAATTGCTCGATCAGCAGCAGGACCAATCCTCGCCGAACTACCATCAGTGGCTCACGCCGCAGCAATTCGGCGAGCAGTTCGGCCCGGCGGATCAGGACATCCAGACCGTAACTTCGTGGCTGCAATCGCACGGCTTCCAAGTCACGCGCATCTCAAACGGCCGCACCGTAATCGAATTTTCCGGCACAGCCGGCCAAGTCCAGGAAGCGCTGCACACCACGATTCACAAATACGCAGTCCCCGGAGCAAACGGAATCGAACAGCACTGGGCCAACTCCAATGATCCGCAAATCCCCACCGCGCTCACCCCGGTCGTCGTCGGTGTCAACACCCTGCACAATTTTCCACGGAAACCGATGCACGTGGTCGCTGGCGTGTTCAAGAAAAATAAGTCCACCGGAGAGACCAAGCCAGTCAACCCGCAATTTTCATTTTCATGTGGACCTTCGAATCAACCACAGACTTGCTACGGCGTGGGTCCATACGATTTCGCAACGATCTACAACGTCCTGCCCCTCTGGAATGGCAGCCCCGCGCCTGTGATAGACGGAACCGGGCAAACGATTGGGATCATCGGCGAGACGGATGTGGATCCGAAGGACCTCGCCGCCTTTCGGAATCTCTTCGGTCTCCTTCCGAACCCACCGGTCGTTGTGTTGGATGGACCGGACCCCGGCGTTGTGCCGGGCGACGAGACAGAGTCCGATCTCGATCTGCAATGGTCTGCCGCAGTCGCGAAGGGGGCCACAATTAAGTTCGTCACTTCCGCCACCACAAACACAACGCTGGGCGTGGATCTCTCGGCGCAGTATGCTGTAGATAACAACGTCGCTTCGGTATTAAGTGAAAGCTACGGCATCTGCGAAGCGGCGCTTGGCACGGCGGGCAACCAGTTTTACAGCGCGGTGTGGCAGCAAGCCGCCGCCCAAGGAATCACCGCCTTCGTTTCTAGCGGAGACAGCGGCTCCGCAGGTTGCGACAACCATGATGCTGCGGCTCCTGCACCTGCTGAGTTCGGCCTGCAAGTCAGCGGTTTTGCGTCCACGCCGTACAACGTGGCCGTCGGCGGCACAGATTTCAACGATCTTTCGAATCCGAGTACGTACTGGAGTACCACCAATACTTCCTCCACTACGCAGCTGTCCGCCAAAAGATACATTCCTGAAGTGCCTTGGAACGACAGCTGCACCAGCGCCGCGCTCGTATTTTTCGGCTATTCCAGCAACCCGTTAACAAATTGCAACGATCCGAACTTGCTTCAGTTTAATGTGTTTACTCTTGGCGGGTCCGGCGGAAAAAGCAGCTGCACGACGGGAGACGGCCAGGACATCACGAGCTGCGCGGGGGGTTACGCCAAACCATCGTGGCAAACTGGCACGGGTGTACCGAGCGACGGTAAACGGGATATTCCAGACGTCTCGTTGTTTGCCGCCACCGGACTGTATACCAGCAGCTTCTACATCGTCTGTGAGGCCGACCAAACCAGCGGCGTTTATTGCGACGCGAATCCCGCGAGTCTCGAATTCCTCGGTGTGGGTGGCACCTCTGCCTCGTCGCCGGCCTTCGCCGGCATCATGGCTCTCGTTAACGAAAAGATAGGATCGCGCCAGGGCAACGCCAACTACATTCTGTATCAACTTGCCGCAAAATCGGGGAATAGCTGCACTTCTTCGGGCACGCCGGCGAGCACTTGCGTTTTTTATGACGTAACCACCGGGACCAACGCGATGCCGTGTGACGACACTGTCGCCAAGCCGGTTAACTGCGGTTCCTCAGGTGCCGCAGGTATCGGCATTTTGTCCGGTTACAACTCCACGACAGGCTATGACCTTACAACTGGCCTCGGTTCGGTGAACGCTGCCAATCTGATCAACAAATGGAGCACCGTCACGTCGGCGCTAAAGGCCAGCACCACTACTTTGTCGCTCAGCCCTATGTCGCAGATCCCGCACGGCTCCGCCGTAACTGTAAGCATTAACGTCACGCCCACTCCTCCCGCTACTGGAACAGCCTCGGGCAATGTGGCTCTGACGGCCACGTCAACCGTTGACCCGGGCGTCACGGATTTTGCACTCACGAATGGTGCGGTGAACACAACGACGAACGTGCTTCCTGGTGGCAGCTACAACGTCACGGCGCATTATCCCGGCGATGGCAACTTCGCCGCTAGTGACTCTGCGCCTGTCGCCGTCACCGTGATTCCCGAAGGAAGCAAAGCAGCGGTTTCCTTCATCTCTCAGGACGCTCAAGGCAATCCCCTACCGTTCAGCTCCGGCCCATACGGTTCAGCGGTATATCTTCGCGCCGACGTTAGCGGCAATTCCGGCAACGGCGTTCCTACCGGCACCGTCACGTTTCTCGATGGTGGGAAGTCCATAAGCGGCATTTCTGCTCTCGCACTCAATAGTCAGGGCAACGTGTTGCCCACAAATCCCGCGTCGACCTTCACGGCGGGCACGCATTCCATCACCGCTGGATACAGCGGCGATTCCAGCTTCAATGCCAGCACTTCGCCCGCCGGATCGTTCAGTATCACGCAAGCGGTGACGACAGCAGCTCCGCCAAACGTTGGGAACGGAACGTCTATTCTTGGATCGAGTGCCTTAGTTTCGGGTATGGTGAACGCCCAAAGTTGTGGAAATCTTCCCACCGGCACGATTACTTTCTTCGATGGCTCGACGCAACTCGGAACTGCTCAAGCCGTTCAATCCGGCACGACCGCAAGCTGCGCTGTACAAGCCACGGCGTCCCTTGTTACCAGCGCGTTAACGCTCGGAAACAATTCGATTACCTACAAGTACAGTGGCGACACCAACTATGCACCTACGGTTTCAGCCGCAGCTCAGTTGGATGCGCAAATAGGTACAGGCCTAACACTCACTTCGAGCGCAACGACAATCCAACAGGGCCAGTCCATCACATTCACCGCCAAGGTCACGCCCTTTCAATCAGGACCGGCCATGACCGGCACCGTATCGTTCCTCGCGAATTCCAATTCGCTCGGGAGTGCGTCTTTGACGAACGGGCAAGCGCAGGTTACTACCACGAGCTTGACAGCCGGCAACGATCAGATTGTCGCGAATTATTCGGGAGATACGAATTACTCGTCTGCGACATTTACGATCAGCCAGCAAGTTACGCCCGGCCCGGACTTCGGCGTCTCCTTCGCACCTGCCACGGTAAATGTCAGCTCTCCCGGCTCTTCCGCTGCCACGATGCTTACGGTGAGCGGGTCGAACGGATTTAACTCGCAGGTCGCCTTCTCCGCTACCTGCGCGGGCCTTCCCAGTGAAAGCAGCTGCTCATTTAGCCCGACCATGGTCGCAGTCGGCGGCTCGACGACCCTGACCGTTTCCACGACTGCTCCCAGCTCGCTCGTGCCCGTCAGCCACCGCATTGATATCGGCGGTTGGCGACGAACGCCGGGAGCGCTCCGGCTGTTGCTCTTCGGCCTGGTGCTTTTCGCGTTGGGGATTCAAGCGCGGCGGCACCGATGGAATCTTGCTGGCACGGCGCTGGTGCTCGCATTGCTCGTCGTCAACGCAGCCTGTGGTGGAGGCGGCGGTGGAGGCGTTAAGAATCCCGGCACGCCAATGGTGCAGAACCAAACAGTCACTGTGACGGCGACCAGCGGAACGACCACCCACACATTCACGTTCACGCTTAACGTCAATTAAAGGCGACAAGCGATACGGACAGATCTTCTGGAGTGCGGCGGCTTGCCGCCGCCTGGCAGTGCGCAAGCAAGCTTCGCGTGTTCGTGACGAGGCACGAAGCGAGCCAGAAAAGCCGCCACTTGGTCTCGATACCGGGCCTGCGGTTTGAGGGCTTATCGCAACTCTCCTGACTCTAACTCCGGCCCGCCCAGCCTGTTCTAATCGCGAGCCGCGGCTTCACCGAACGATCAAACCCGCATATCCCACAACCTCGTCGCGGTCTCCCGTCACATCCCCGGAAGTTGCATACCGCAGGAGTCCCACATCCTTGGCGCCCAAGTCGCGCATCGCCACCAGCATTGCTGTGGTCGCCGCATAACCGCACATCGAGATTCCCTCGCCGCGCACCGTGTCGTACAGCCCGCGCGGATCGAGCGCCAGCACCTGCGCAATCGCGCGTTCATCTTTAGCCCGCGTGATTGCATCGTTCTCGTAATGATTCATGTCCGTACTGGCAATCACCAGCACGCGGTCCGGCGCGTGGGCCGCGACGATTTCCGCCACCGCATGCCCCAATTCCTCCAGCATCGGATAACGGTCAACCGCCAGCACGACCGGTACAAATCGAAAATCGGGCGCTAGCTGCTGCAAAAATGGAATCTGCACCTCGAGCGAGTGTTCGCGCTCGTGCGCCACCGCGTCTTCGCGCAAGCCCGGACACGCCCGCATCAACTCCGCAGCCAATTCCGAATCAATCTGCGCGTCGCCAAATGGAGTGCGCCAGCTCCCCTCCGATAAAATCGCCAGCGCCTCGCCGCGAGGATAATGCCGCGGCCCCAGTAGAATGCAACGCGAAGGAATGTCAAGCGTCCCATACACCACGCCGGCCACGTGGCCCGAATACATCCAACCCGCGTGCGGCACCACACAACCACGCGCCACAAGTTTCGAGGTTCCACGTGCATATTCGGAAACCAAGCGCGATAGTTCCTTCGCGTCAGATGGATAAAAGCGGCCGGAAACGGCGGGAGGGCGAATCATTTCGCGATGCCGATTTACATTGAGATGTAACTTCGTGGAAAACTGCTAGTTCAACACGGGGCCCACAAAATTAAATCGCCGGGGAAGGTTTACCTTTAATGTCCAATGCTTCCGAAGTACCCGGTATCCAGCGAATCTTTACATGGTCGCCGCTCTGATAGCCGCCCTGCTCGAGGATGTTGCTCATTTTATCTTTGGCTTTGTCCGCGTACGTGAAGGTATGAATCTTCATCTCGTTGCCGGCCTCGCGAACGATCATCGTGGTCTGGTCCGCGTGAATCACTTCCGCTCTCAACCACTCAGCCTTCACGGGCCTCTGCTTTACGATCACCGGCGTCGCGGAGGAATCACCATTAATCTGCGCGCGAACGGGCGCAGCCGCCAGAGTTGCCACACCGGCACACAGAATCACAGCCGCGAAAATTCTATAGTTCTTCATCGAAGGAAATCTTCAGGGACTTCAGGAATTTAATGTCTTGCGCGGTAATTTCCACGCGCGGCTCAATGGTTTCTTCGTCCATGATTTCGTCGTCCACGCGAATGTGCAGGGATTCCAGGAACCGGCGGTCTTGCGTGGTCATTTTGGCGTCTTGCGCCGAGCGGCGCGCCAGGCCAATCGTGGCGTCAAGCTTCAGCACGATATCGAAGCCGGCCGAGCGGACCCCCGAAATCGCTTCCGCGATCCGGTCGGAATCAGACACGGTGTCATTGATGGCGTGTCCCAGCTCTCGCAGCAACTGCTTCATGCGATCGTCGAGTTGCAAGGGCATCACCTCCTTTGAAAACCCTTTCTATACCAATCTTAAAGCGCGCGCCAGCCCGAAACAAGACCTTGGTGCGCAACCGGAACCCCTCTCGTTACCTGGCCGTGCGCTCAGGTTTTTGGACGTCAAACGCGATTAGAAACATAAGGACCCGACCAAACGGGCAGCGAACCAGCACAATGTGTACTAGAATTGTGGCATGGCCGCAGGCTTCTATTCGGCGCTCTGGAACTCGGCGAAAATCGCCCTGCGCGTCATCTGGCGCGCGACGCGCCAGCTTTTTCATGAAGCCTCTGGAGCAGTTTTTGGCATGTTCGCGCTCTACGGCGCGATCGCCGCGTGGCGTCAGTGGCATACCCGCCCGGCCGCTTGGCTGCTGGGTTTCACCGTCGTGTACGCCGTCATGATGCTGGTATTTGCATTCACGTCTTTTCGCCGGGCCCGCCGCGTACGGTGAGACGGAAATTGGAAAATAGAAAGTGACAACGGAAAATCGCGACCCTCAAGACATAACGAGACGATTCCCCGTGATTTTCGCTTCCCTTCCCAGAGAAATCCGGCTGCCCAACCATGCCTGCGATGACACCAAGGCGTCGGGCCATTTTCCTTTTTCGCCTTCTTGCTCCCAATGACTGAGTCCACGCACAAATCAGCAACGCAATCCGAACCGAAGCCTGCTTCGCCATCCGGCCTGCCCATAGAAGCCGTCGTCACACCTGATGACTTGCACGATTGGGACGCAGAACGCGACCTCGGCTATCCCGGCGAGTTCCCTTTCACTCGGGGCGTCTATCCCACGATGTATCGCGGACGTCTGTGGACCACGCGCCAGTACGCCGGCTTCGGCAGCGCCGTGGAATCGAACCAGCGTTACCGCTATTTACTAGCGCAGGGCGTCAAAGGCCTCTCCGTCGCATTCGACTTGCCCACGCAAATCGGCATGGACTCCGACCACGCACTCGCGCAGGGCGAGGTGGGCAAAGTGGGCGTCGCCATCGACTCGCTCGAAGACATGCAAACGCTCTTCGATGGCATCCCGCTCGAAAACGTCTCCACTTCGATGACGATCAACGCCACCGCTGCTATTCTGCTCGCGCTGTACGTTGCAGTCGCGAAGCAGCAGGGCGCGAGTCTGAAACGCCTGGCCGGCACGGTGCAGAACGACATCCTGAAGGAATACATGGCGCGCGGAACCTACATTTATCCGCTGCGGCCCGCGATGCGCATCGTCACCGATATTTTTGCGTGGTGCCGGCACGAAATTCCCAATTGGAACGCCATCTCGATTTCCGGCTATCACATCCGCGAAGCGGGCTCGACCGACGTGCAGGAAGTCGCCTTCACGCTCGCAAACGGTATTGCCTACGTGGAGTCCGCCGTCGCTGCGGGGCTTTCTGTGGACGAATTCGCGCCGCAGCTTTCGTTTTTCTTCAATTCGCATAACGAACTGCTCATGCAAATCGCGAAATTTCGCGCTGCGCGCCGCCTGTGGGCTCATACCATGCGCGAGCGCTTCCATGCGCGCGATCCGCGCTCGATGATGCTGCGCTTCCATGCGCAGACTGCGGGCTCTTCGCTGACCGCGCAGCAACCTGAAAACAATCTCGTGCGCGTGGCTTTGCAGTCGCTCGCAGCGGTTCTCGGCGGCTGCCAGTCCTTGCACGCAAATGCGCTCGACGAGGCTCTTGCACTACCCACGGAACAGTCCGCGCTCCTCGCGCTGCGCACGCAGCAAATCATCGCACAGGAAACGGGCGTGGTGAATACGATTGATCCGGTCGCGGGCTCTTACGCCATCGAAAAGCTGACCAATGAAATCGAAGCCGGCGCGCAGGATTACATTTCGAAGATTGACGCGATGGGCGGAATGTTGCGCGCCGTCGAGACGGGTTACGTCCAGCAGGAGATTCAAAAGTCCGCCTACGAATATCAGCAAGCCGTGGATTCGGGCGAGCAGGTCATCGTCGGGGTGAATCGCTTCCAGGCGGAAGAAGGAAAAACAATTCCTACGCTGAGTATTGACCCCGAGATCGAGCGCACGCAAGTTGCGCGGCTCCAAGCGCTGCGTGCTCGCCGCGACTCCGCGAAAGCAAATGCCGCTCTCGCCGAAATCGAGCGCCGCGCGCACACCACGGAAAACCTGATGCCCGCAATCCTCGCCGCCGTCGAATCCTACGCCACGGTCGGCGAAATCTCCGACGCCCTCCGCCGCGCCTTTGGCGAATACCAGGAATCCGTCGTCATCTGACGCTGCTCCCTGCGAAATTTGCTGCGCGTTCATATTCGGCTCCGGTGCCGTAGAATAGGCGCGCATGAGCGCTGGTGCCGACCTCAACAATCTCCGCGTGGTGCTGGTGGCCACGCGCAATCCTTTGAACATTGGCGCGGCGGCGCGCGCGATGAGCAATTTCGGTTTTTCGCATTTGCGCGTGGTGAATCCGTACGAGCCGGCGTATCGCGAGGCGCGTTCGGCCGTGGGGGCCGCGTCGGTGCTGGCGAAAGCTGAGGAATTCGATAGCGTGGCGGAGGCTGTTGCCGATTGCGCCCTGGTCGTCGGCACTACTGCCGTGGGCCATCGCGAATTGCACCATCCGCTGCGGCGACTTGAAGATGGCGCGAAAATCATCCGCAAGTCGCTCGCGCGCGAATCGACCAGCCGTGGCGCGGAAACGAGACGTAAGAAGGCCGCGCGCAAACGCGCGGCGTCGAATCGCGTGGCGCTGCTTTTTGGCTCCGAGAAATTTGGCCTGACCAACGAAGATTTGAGCCATTGCAACTGGCTGCTGCACGTTCCCACCTCGGCGCAAAATATTTCGATGAATTTAGGGCAGGCCGTCGCGGTGTGTTTGTACGAACTGATTCGCGGGTCGCAGAACGCGCTCCAAAAGAGACCGGAGTTTGCGGCTAAATTCGCGTCCAGATTTGAGAAGGCGTCGGAGAAACCGCAGCCAGCCACGGCGGGCGAGCTGGAGCGATTTACGACGGTCCTCACCGACGCGCTCAGCGCCAGCGGGTTCCTTGATCTGCGCAAAGTCGCCGACGCCGATGAAAGAGTCCGCCGCCTGGTTCGTCGCCTCAATCTGCCTTCCCGCGACGCTGACATGTGGACCGGCATCATGCGGCAGATCGTCTGGAAGTTGAAGAGAAAGCCGTGATTCGTGACTTGTGACTGGCAATTCCTGACCAGCAAACCCACGCCTGACGCCGCAGGCGCGGGTCACGGATCAGGATCATTTCCAAATCTGCAAGGTTCTCTTGCGTCTCTCTGAGTTATCTCACGTCAACTTCCATGCGCATCCACGGGTGAATGCAGCACTGAAAGTAATGTTTACCTTTCGACAGGCCCGTGATGTAGCTCTGGCTACCTTGAAGGATTCTAGTCTTGGCCACGGCGACGCTTGAGAATCCGGCGGCACATTCGGGAACCACCTCCTCTCCCGGCGCATTGAGCCCCGGTATGAATCCGCCGCCGAAGTGCGCCACCTCGGTGAAGGTGTGAGGTTCGCCGCCCTGGTCAACGACGTTCAAATCGGTTCCTTCTTCGATGGTGAGTTTGTCCGGTTCGAAGTCCCAGTTCGGGTTCGGCTTTCCGCTCTGTGCCTCTGCAAATAAGTCCGAGAATGTGGTCGCGGCTCCCAGCGCGATGTTCCGGCAGAAGTCCGGCCCAACGGCGTTCGGAGCATTGAAGGTGGCAGGATCGCACTCGTCCAAAGCCACGACTGGTGCGACACGTGCTCGATTTCCTTCGTGCGGCGCGTCAAATAACATCAAACAGCCAGCGAGTAAACCGGCCTTCACTACGATATTCATTGTTATCTCCTCCATGGGACCGGAACCCATCCTGATCGGTCCCTCGAATGCACGGAGAATCCAGCAAGGCGGCTCGTACCTCAATAGGCGGAAACTCAAATCTTCCTCGATCTCCAACCCACTGAAAGCTAAATAGTTCGAGGGATTGCTCGCAGGCGAACTCTCGCTTCGCCTTGAGGCCGTGGTACACTCCGCAGCAAGAAACGCTCGCCATGGCAACAGAATCAACCGCGCGCTCCCGGATTGTCCGATTTGGCATCTTCGAGACAGACCTGAGCACACGCGAACTCCGCAAGGGCGGAGTGAGAATTAAACTCCACGGCCAGCCATTCGAAGTTTTGGCCTTGCTGCTCGAACGCCCGGGCGAAGTTATCCCGCGTGAAGAGTTTCGCCAAAGGCTGTGGCCGACCGATACATTTGTGGACTTTGACCATGGAGTGAACACAGCCATCAACCGGCTGCGGGAGGCTCTTGGCGATTCCACCGAAAGCCCCCGTTTCGTCGAAACACTTTCCCGCCGCGGCTATCGGTTCATCGCACCCGTTGATTCAGAGCCACGTGACCGCTTCTCGGAAAAATCAGCCAAGCTGCTGGAAACGCGCCCTCCCAATATTCCGGTGCAGCGGACCGGGTTTGTAGGGCGCGAGAAGGAAGTAGCCAGCGCCAAGGAACTGCTGCTGCGTCAGGATGTGCGCCTCGTGACCGTCACCGGTCCAGGCGGGATCGGGAAAACGCGTCTTGCGCTGGAAGTCGCGAAGGACCTCACCGAGAACTTTCCAGGTGGAATTCATTTTGTTCCGCTGTCCCTGCTGCGCGACCCGGGATTGATCTCTTCCGTAATCGTTCAGACTCTCGGAATCCGCGAAGCGCGGCGACAGTCGCCACTCGAAATCCTCAGAAGAAATTTCCAGGACTCGCGGCACACGCCTGCGCTCTTGCTTTTAGACAATTTCGAGCACCTTATGCAAGCGGCGCCTACAGTCGCGGAACTCCTGGCCCTCGGAGCCGATCTAAGAATCCTGGTAACCAGCCGCGCCGCGTTGCACGTTTACGGCGAGCATGAATTTCCGGTGCCTCCGCTGGCCCTGCCGGATTCGCAATCGAAGCCTTCGGTCGAAGTCGTCGCGCAATACCCCGCGGTCGCGCTATTCGTGCAACGCGCCGTTGCCGCCCGGCCGGATTTCGAGCTGAATGGGCAAAACGTATCCGCCGTTATCGAGATTTGCGCGCGGCTGGATGGTCTGCCCTTAGCGATCGAGCTCGCAGCCGCCCGAGTGAAAGTACTTTCACCCACTTCGATGCGGACGCGTCTCGCCAGCCGGTTGCAGCTACTTACGGGCGGGGCGCGCGACTTGCCGCAGCGGCAGCAGACTCTGCGCGCCACCATCGATTGGAGCTACGACCTGCTAAGCCCCGCCGAGCAGAAACTTTTCCGAAGATTATCGGTCTTCGCCGGGGGCTGCAACCTGGAAAGCGTGGAAGCCGTGTGCGACACCAAGGGCGATCTCGAGTTGGATCCACTCGACGGCACGGCCTCTATGGTGGACAAGAGCTTGCTGCAGCGGATGGAACAAGCCAATGGCGAATCACGCTTCGTGATGCTGGAGACAATTCGTGAATACGCTCGGGAGAAACTCGAGGCCAGCGGCGAGGACGCCTTGACGCGGCGTGCGCAAGCTGCCTATTGCCTGGTGCTCGCAGAAGAGGACGCTACGGAGCAGGGTGGCGCTGACAGACCGGAATGGCGAGAACTCCTCGCGTTAGAACATGACAATCTTCGCGCGGGCCTGGAATGGCTGATAGAAACCGGAGACGCCGAGTGGGGCTTGCGTCTCGGCGCAGCTCTGTTTCGCTTCTGGGAGGCGCGCGAGTATCTCGCCGAGGGCCGCGTCAGTCTGGGCAAGCTGCTGAAGATCCCGGGAGCGGCAGCTCCCACTAAATGCCGAGAGCGCGTTCTATTTTCCGCCGGCGCACTCGCCGCCGAGCAGGGAGATTATTCTGCGGCGAGTGCGCTCATGAGGGACAGCTTGGACATCGCCCGCCAACTCCGAGACAAACAGGGCGTGGCGGTCTCGCTCAATGCGCTCGCGGTAGTTGCCCGCGACAACGGCGAGATCGCAGAAGCGCACGCTCTGTTCCAGGAAAGCCTGGGTGTGTGGAGAGAACTAGGCGACCTGAAAGCCATCGCTCGTTCCCTCAGTAACCTGGCAAATGTCGTCGCATTCCAGGGTGATTATGCCCGCGCACGCTCCTTATATGCGGAATCTCTATCAATCTTCCGAGGACTCGGAGATCGCACGGGCGTCGCCTGGTCGCTAAACAATCAGGGAGACGTCGCCCGCGATCAAGGCGACTTCGCGGCTGCGCGAGCACTATATGAACAGGGCCTGGCAATTTTTCGCGAGCTCGGTGACTGCTGGGGCACTGCGGGCACGCTCGCGGATCTGGGAAATTTAGCCAGAGATGAGCGGGATTGCGCAACAGCACATTCTCTCTATCGCGAAAGCCTGAAGATTTTCCAACAGCTAGAACATAAACGCGGAATTGCCCGGCTGCTGGAATGTTTTGCGTGCTCAGCGGTTGCTCAACAGCAACCGGAGCGTTCGCTGCGGCTGGCGGGCGCGGCCGCAGCGCTGCGTAAAAACATTGGCGCACCGCTGACGTGCGCGGAGCAGGCCAAACTGGACACCATTCTGGATCCGGCGCGTCAGGCATTAGTGGATACGACGGGCGCGACGGCTTGGCGCGAGGGTTGGAATATGCCGCTGGAGAAAACGATTGCAGACGTGCTGATGCCAGAGGGGCGTCCGACCCTTCTTAGCGTGGGAAGTGATAAACCACGTAATTAGACACTACGTCGAAGATGTCTACGCGACGCCAGCGCGATAAACGCCGCAGGGTCACGAATCGCTAACTGCGAATCACCAATCAATTCTCAGCCGCCGCTTTTCAGTTCTTGCTGACTTCA
>Ga0308309_10001456_pt1 | contig 14150 bp, 12 predicted proteins | sample HubBroMetageWFT5_FD_192491 | JGI IMG/M metagenome (GOLD analysis project Ga0308309, IMG submission 192491) | Warmed and freeze-thawed soil microbial communities from the Hubbard Brook experimental Forest, New Hampshire - Hubbard Brook CCASE Soil... | ecosystem: Environmental > Terrestrial >...
CAGCTGTCGGCGGGGTCGTGTTTGCCGGATGCGTTTGAGCTGCCTGCGCCATACCAGCCGTTTCTGATAGCCCCGCGTCATTCAGATCAGCTAGTGCGAGGTTGCAGCCACGGCGCGCGAGAGAGAGGGCGATGGCGCGACCGATGCCGCTTGCGGCGCCGGTGATCACTGCTGTGCGGTTCTTCAGGTTCATTGCGCTCGTCATAATCTCCCCGCAAGCAAGTGCAGGATAGGGTCGCAATTTCTTCAGGCGCGATGACTCTACCCCAGGTTGCGATTCTAAGTTGCGGAGACTTGCGCATGGCCACGCTGAGTGGCGAGATATTCCAAAATTGCCCGGTTTGCTATGCCAGGCTGGTCGGTCTCGAAAATGTGGCTAGCGCGAGGGATCAACAACAGTTTGGCGCCGGGAATGCGTTCAGCGATTAGCCGGCCATTTGCGGGTGGAATGAGCTGGTCGGTCTCGCCGTGAACGACCATGGTTGGAGCGGTTATCCGTGCGATTCGGCTGTAGGCCTCCCAACCGATAATTCCTTGTAGTTGACCTTGGTATCCTTGCGAAGTGGGATACCACTTCATGCGGATAGCCATATCTTCGTCGATTCGCTCGCGCGGCGTCCCAGGGTCGTAGATGAACGGGATGATGGCCTCCTTTGCTTCTTCTGGGGTCATTCCTTGGCGCATAAGAACTTCAAGCACCTCGGGTTCCGCCCGCACCGCATGAGGGCCGCCCGCAGCAGTACAGCCCAAAATCAGCGAACGTACGCGCTTCGGATATTGCAGCGCGAACTCCTGCGCAATCATGCCCCCCATCGAATGACCGAAGACATGCGCTTTCTGGACGCCGGCAGCATCGAGGACGGCTGCTGCGTCGGAGGCCATCAATTCGATGGAATAAACGTCGGGGGGCACGTCGCTTTGTCCCACGCCGCGATTATCCAGAGCGATGGTGTGATAGGTTTGAGCAAGAATCGGGCGGGTGCGATGCCACATGTAGGACGGATAACTGAGGCCCATGATCAACAACAAAGGCTCCCCGGAGCCTTGTTCATCCCAATATATTTTGGTGCCCTGATTTTCAACAAACGGCATAGATCCCTCCGATTGCCGCTAGACCGCCCGGCGGGCCTGGAAAACACCCTCAAATGAGATAGCGACCCACAGATGAACGTTACTAACGCGGCTGCCATTGTATATAATCCGCTTCACCATGCAAAACCAAGAAACGCAGTACCACTTAGCCGACCGAATCGCAACGATTACGCTCAACCGGCCCGATAAACTGAACGCCTGGACAGCGACAATGGAGCACGAAGTGCGCGCTGCCATGGCAGCGGCCGAAAACAACGAAAACGTCCGTGTGATCATTTTGACCGGCGCGGGACGCGGGTTTTGCGCCGGCGCGGACATGTCACTGTTGAGCGCGATCTCGGAAAAAGGAATCAACGCGGCGCAACGGGCGCAGGCGGTGCAGCCTGCTGGCGGGATCAGCGAAGGCATCCGAGCGGATTTTCAAAGGAAATATTCGTATTTTCCGGCGCTCACCAAGCCCGTGATTGCGGCCATCAACGGCCCCGTGGTGGGGTTGGGTTTGCTGATTACTCTATATTGCGATTTGCGTTTTTCTTCTGATGCAGCGCGTTTCAGCACAGCGTTTGCGCGGCGGGGATTGGTCGCAGAGTACGGAATGGCATGGATCCTGCCTCGTCTAGTGGGCCATGCCAACGCGCTGGACTTGCTCTTTTCGGCGAGAATGATCGACTCTGCGGAAGCGTTGAAGATGGGATTGGTGAATCAGGTTTACCCGCAGGAGCGATTTGCTGAGAAGGTGCGCGAGTACGCACTAGATTTGGCTTCCAACGTTAGCCCGCGTTCCTTGCGCGTGATCAAGCGACAAGCTTACCAGGCCATGTTTCAAACGCTCGCCGAATCGTTTGAACTCTCTGAGCAGGAAATGCTCGCCAGCCTGCAATCGGAAGACTTCAAGGAAGGAGTGGCACACTTTGTCGAAAAGCGTCCGCCAGTCTTCACCGGAAAATAGCAGAGATCTATGAGTTTTGAACCCAGCGCGAAGGCCAAGCAACTGCAACAGCGGTTGCAGCGATTCATGGCTGCCTACGTGTATCCGAACGAGCGTCGATTCCACGAAGAAGTAGAGCGCGAGCGCTGGAAACCGACCAAGATCGTCGAAGAACTGAAGTCCAAGGCGCGCGACGAGGGATTGTGGAATTTGTTCTTGCCGCAAGATCCAAACGGCGCGGGCTTAACAAACCTAGAGTACGCACCGCTTTGCGAAATTATGGGCCGCAGTCATATGGCGCCAGAAGTATTCAATTGTTCTGCGCCTGACACTGGAAATATGGAAGTGCTGGCGCGTTATGGAACGCCAGAGCAGAAGGAGCACTGGCTAAAGCCGCTGCTGGCAGGGGAAATTCGATCCTGCTTTGCGATGACCGAGCCGGATGTTGCTTCCTCAGACGCCACGAACATTTCCGCAAGCATCGTGCGAGACGGCGATGAGTACGTGATCAACGGACGGAAATGGTGGTCTTCTGGGGCAGGCGATCCGCGCTGCAAAATCGCGATCTTCATGGGCAAGAGCGATCCGTCAGCACCGGCGCACAAGCAGCAATCGATGATCCTGGTCCCGCTCGAGGCGCCGGGAGTCACCATCGTCCGGCTTTTGACTGTTTTCGGCTACGACCACGCGCCGCACGGCCACGCCGAGATAAAGTTTGAGAATGTGCGTGTTCCGGCCGCGAACATGTTGCTTGGCGAAGGCCGCGGATTTGAGATTGCGCAGGGTCGCCTGGGTCCTGGGCGGATCCATCACTGCATGCGGTGCATCGGCATCGCCGAGCGCGCGCTGGAAGCCATGTGCAAACGGGTGCAAACAAGGGTGGCCTTCGGGAAACCGTTGGCAGAACAAGGGACGATTCGTGCAGGCATCGCCGAGTCTCGGATGGAAATTGAGCAAGCACGCCTGCTTACGCTCAAGGCGGCGTATATGATGGACACGGTCGGGAACAAAGCGGCGCGGGCGGAAATCGCAATGATCAAAATTGTGGCGCCCAACGTCGCGTTGCGCGTTCTGGATCGGGCCATGCAAGCACACGGCGGCGCGGGAGTTTCACAGGACACTTTTCTGGCTAGTTCCTGGGCGATGGTTCGCACGCTGCGGCTAGCCGACGGACCAGATGAAGTACATATCGAATCGGTCGCCAAATGGGAACTAGCTAAGAATCCGCAAGAAACATGAGGGTCACACTCATTGATTGTGATAGATAACGTCCGCTGTGGCGAGGAACTTTGATTGGAAGAAATCTATGGCGCCCCTGGTGGTCAACGATCTGCAATCGCTGAAAGAACTGGTTGGCCGAGAGATTGGCGTCTCGGAATGGTTTCCTGTTACCCACGAGCGAATCCAAGAGTTCGCTCAAGCAACGGGAGACCGGCAATGGATTCATCTAGACCGCGAGCGCGCGAGCGCGGAATCGCCTTATGGCACGACCATCGCTCACGGTTTTCTTACACTTTCCTTGATCAGCCATTTATCGAAAGGGGTGATAGAAATCCGCAGCGGCGTGCGGCTGGCGGTGAATTACGGATTGAATCGCGTGCGTTTTCCCGCCGCTGTACGTACGGACTCGAAGATCCGCGCGCGGTTCGCGCTGCTCGCCTGGAAAGAGCTTTCGGACGCAACCGAGGCGATCTTCACCGTTACGGTCGAGGTCGAACATGGCGATAAGCCTGCATGCGTCGCCGAATGGATTTTGCGCTACTACTCGTGATGAGTCAGGATTCTTTTGCGATCGGGGAAGGCCGCGGCCGGGTAAAAATACACACTAGATTTGTCCGGTCTGCGCGGTATGTAAGGAAGCACGCAGGAGCATTCGGATTGTTTCAGGCATGGCTGCAAATCGTTGATCCTTCGTCAAGCCTTGGTGATAGCGAAAATAAATTTGCTGCACGATGACGGCCAGTTTGAAGCGCGCGAATGCAAGATAGAAAGCAATTTGGGAAGCGTCACATCCGTTTTTTTCAGAATAGTAGTGCACGATTTCCGCGCGGGTAAGGCTCCCAGGTTCGCTGGTGGGCCCCCAACGATTTTCTTGTAGCTCCTCTGGATCCGTTCGATCCACCCAATAGGCTAATGCAGTGCCCAGGTCTGAAAGCGAGTCTCCAATCGTGCACATCTCCCAATCCAGCACTCCCACAATTTTAGTGATCTCGCCCGAATCGAGGACGACATTGTCATATTTGTAGTCGTTGTGAATGAGCGAGACGGCGCTCGTAGTCGGCATGTTTTGCCGCATCCACTGACCCATTTTCTCTACTTCGGGGTACTCGTGCGTTTCAGAACCGTAGTAGCGTTCTGTCCATCCGCGCACCTGCCGCTCGAGGTATCCCTCCGGCCTGCCAAGATCGGAAAGTCCTGCGGCGGTGTAATCCACGCGATGCAGGCGAACGAGGTTTTCGATAAACGCTTTGCTGAGTCGACCTGCTGTTTCGGCAGGAAAGTCCAAAGCGGCCGGGAGATGTCTGCGAAGGATGATGCCGTGGATCGGTTGCATGAGATAGAACGGAGCCCCGATCACGGAAGCGTCGTCGCAATAAAGAAGTACTTGGGGAGCCGGAGCGTAGACGGAGTGAAGCTTTGAGAGCACACGAAATTCGCGGCTCATATCGTGGGCGGATTTCACTTTGCTTCCAAACGGCGGCCTCCGAAGAACCAATTCCTTGGCGCCGAGATGCAATGAATAAGTCAAATTGGAATGGCCGCTGGGAAATTGGCGAACCTCGAACGCACCGGTTTCGTTAGGGAAGTGGCGGCGCAAGAAAGGTTCGAGCTTGTCCACATCCAGCTCTTCGCCAGATCGAATGGCTGCCGCATGGTCCAGGCAATCGCTCATAGCAAGCCTCCCCTAACGGTGAGTGAGCATTGCAGGATCGTCGAGATGTCCGTGGACATTGAAGGAGCTGAGTGTAAACCGATCAGCGGAGTAAAGAAATTCACTCCAAGAAGAATTCCGCGACATCCAGCTCACTTGCAAGGTGCCTTCCGGTGACAGGTCGAAAGCGCGCCCGACAGCAACCGCGATGGGACCACCGGAAGTAAAAATCACGACGCGTTCGCCGCGCCCGCCGGCAGAGAGAAACTTCACGAGACCGGAATTCACACGTGAGCAAAACTCCAACCAGGTTTCCACACCTGGCACACGAATCGCGCCGCGGACCCACTGACCGATGACGGCCTCGAAAAGCTTTTGGAAAGCGGCACGCTTCTTTGCGATGCCAACGGAGGATTGGAATGCCGCGTGGAGATCCCGGATGTTTGGTTCGCTTTCGAGCAATCCGGGCAAACTGCGTTGGAGCACAGCTTCACCCTGGTATTCATCGAATCCCGGCAGCACCAGAGGTTCTGGAAATTCGAGACCGGCCCTGGCGTAGGCGTCGCTCACGATTTTTAAGGTGTCTTGCTGGCGGACACAGGGGCCCACGCACGCGCGGTCGAAAACCAAATTGCGCCGCGCCCAATATTCCCCGAGCAGGCGCGCTTGCATTTCTCCCAGCGCAGACAACTTGTCATAGTTGTCCTCGAGAAAGGAAGCTTGCGCGTGGCGGACAAGGAAGAGGATTCCCATGAGTCTTCTGTGAAGAGAGGTTAGCCGGCTGCGCCTTCTTCCTTGCCGAACTGCGCGAAGGTTTTGCCTTGCTCCGCCAGCCGCTGTAGCAGCGGGGCAGGCCGCCAGGTTTCACCGTGCTCTCGATGGAGTTCCGAGACGCGCTCGAACACTTTTTTGAGGCCAACAGTGTCGGCATACCACATGGGACCGCCGCGATGTGCGGGAAAACCGTAGCCATTCAGATAAATGATGTCGATGTCGGAAGCGCGCAGCGCGTAACCTTCTTCCAGAATCCGCGCACCCTCGTTGACAAGCGCATAGATGCAGCGATCTGTGATCTCCTCGGCGGAGATTCTACGCTGCACGATTCCGGCCTCTGCAACCCATTTGCCAAGGAGTTCATCAACGGCTGGGTCCGGGCGGGCCTGCCGTTGGTCGTCGTATTGGTACCAACCCGCTCCGGTTTTCTGCCCGAACCGGCCGAGCTCACACAAACGATCTTCGGCGAAGGGCTGACGAATGCCGGGCACTTCCAAGTGCCGATACTCCTTGCGAATTCGCCAGCCAACATCGAGACCGGCGAGGTCGCCGACGGCTAGAGGCCCCATGGCGTTGCCGAAATCGACCAGAGCCTTATCCACGGCTTCGATACCCGCACCTTCTTCGACCAGGAACTGAGCTTCGCGACGGTAGGGACCAAACATGCGATTGCCGACGAAACCTCGACAGTTGCCAACCAGCACTCCTACTTTGCCGAGCATCTTTGAGAGCTGCATGCAAGTGGCGACAACTTCCTTTGAGGTGGCTTTACCACGGACAATCTCCAGCAATCGCATGACATTCGCGGGGCTGAAAAAATGCGTGCCGATAACAAAACCGGGCCGAGAAGTAGAAGCAGCAATCTCGTCGATGCTCAAGGTCGAAGTGTTGCTGGCAAGGATCGCGCCTGGCTTGCACACCCGATCCAGCTCCTGGAAGATCTCCTTCTTAAGAGCCATGCCTTCGAACACCGCTTCGATCACCAGGTCAACGTTTGAAAAGCCGTCGTAGCTAAGCGTGGGCGTGATGCGGTGGAAGCGTTCATCGGCAGCTTCCTGAGAGAAACGGCCGCGTTTGACGGAATTCGCATAGTTCGATTTGATCGTTGCCAGTCCGCGATCGAGTGCCGCTTGGTCCGCTTCTTTCAGGAGCACGGGGAAACCTGCGTTCGCCAGGACCATGGCAATGCCACCGCCCATGGTGCCTGCGCCAACAACCGCGGCAGATTTTATGAGAAGGGTGGTGGTTTCCTTAGGAATATCTGGAATCTTGCTGACTTCCCGCTCGCTAAAGAAGACGTGGATGAGCGATTTAGATTGCTCAGAGAACAGGCACTCGACGAAAAGCTTTTGCTCGGCCTGGCACCCTTCTTCAAATGACAATTTTGTCGCGGCTTCGATCGCGTCGATGGCAGCAACCGGAGCGAGCAAACCGCGCTGTTTCTTGGTAACAGTTTCCCGCGCGGAGGAGAAGATCGGCGCGTTATCCGAAGGTTTGCCAAGTTTTTCATTTCGGTCCCGAGTTTTGGGGGCGGGCTTACCCGCAACTTCGCGCGCAAAGGCAACCGCTCCCGCGAGCAGATCGCCTTCGACGATGCGGTCGACGATACCGAACTTCAGCGCTTCTTCCGCTTTGAGGGGATTGCCGGTAGTGCACATTTCCAGGGCTTTTGCGATGCCTGCGAGCCGGGGAAGACGTTGCGTGCCCGCCGCGCCGGGAATAATGCCGAGCTTCACTTCCGGCTGACCGACCTGTGCGGAAGAAACAGCCACGCGATAATGTCCAGCCATGGCCAGCTCCAAACCGCCGCCCAAGGCCGTCCCGTGAATGGCTACAACGACGGGTTTGCTGCTGTCTTCCATTTTCAAGAGCAACGGAAGCAAGCCGGCGCCGCGCGGTTTGCCGGAGGTCATTTTGCCGAATTCCTTGATGTCCGCGCCGGCCACAAAGGTACGTCCGCCGCCGATCAGAACAACGGCTTTGACGCCGTCGTCCTGCGCTAGCAGGTCTAACGCTTCAGAAATTCCTTCGGGAACGCCGGGGCCGAGTGCATTGACCGGCGGATTGTTGATGGTGATGACCGCGATGTCATTCTCTTTGGTGAGCTGCACTAAATCATTCATGGAAAAATTCCTTTGGGTTGCGGATTTAAGCGCTTTTCGCGGTGACGCCGCCGGAATCGATTACCAGGGAGGCAATGCGCTCGCGATGAAAGGTAGCGTCGCCGAACGCGGCCTCCGATCCTTTTGCTCGACGGTAATACAGGTGAACATCGTTTTCCCAGGTGAAGCCCATGCCGCCGTGAATCTGTATGCCCCGGTTGCCTACCGTGCGGCCGGCATCACTGGCATACATCTTGGCGATAGAAACGGCTGTCGCCGCATCCGGCGAGTTTTCTTCCAGCGCCCACCCTGCATAGTAGACAGCCGAACGCGCACTCTCGGTTTCCAAATACATGTCCGCGCACTGGTGCTGCACGGCCTGAAACGTCCCGATGGGTTTGCCAAACTGTTTGCGAGTCTTGGCATATTCGACCGTGATATCAAGAGTCCGCTGCATGCCACCTACCAGTTCGGCGGCCAACGCTGCAGTGGCGATGTCGAAAGCCCGGGCGAGGTTGGCCGTAGTGCCAATTTCCTCCGCCGGAGTGTCATTGAATTCAACGGCGTAGAGCTTGCGTGTAAGGTCCATGGCCCGCATGGGAGAGATTTTCAGGCCAGGAGCCTTGGAATCCACCGCAAAAACGCCGTTGCGCGCAACGACGATGATGAAATTGGCGACCGCGGCATCTGAGACAAATAGTTTTTCTCCAGTGAGCTTCCCATTCGCCGCGCTCAGCTGGATATCCTGCGGGTTCCAGCTCGCGCCCAATTCCACAATGGCCACCGTGGCGCGAACTTCTCCCCGGCAGATCGGAGCGAGGTATTTGTTCTTGTGAGCCGGCGAGGCTACCGCATCCAAGACAGTTCCCGCCAGCACTGCGGTCGAGAAGAACGGCCCGGGCAATAGTGCACGTCCCGCTTCTTCCATCAAGAGCATGAGTTCGACCTTGCCGAGGCCGACGCCTCCGAGGCTTTCCGGAAAAATAATCCCGGTGTAACCCTGGTCGGTAAGTTTGGACCAAAGAGCGGCGTCGTAGGCCGTATCGGTTTCCATCAGGCGCCGCATTTCGGCGCTAGGACATTCCCCTGCGAAAAACTTGCGCGCGCTGTCCTTCAAGAATTCCTGGCTTTCCGTCAAACCAAATTGCATAGCGTATCCCCTTAGTAGCTTCTGGGCAGTCCGAGAACGAAATGTCCGATGATGTTCCGCTGTACTTCGGAGGTCCCCGCCTCGATAGTATTTCCGCGCGTGCGCAGGTAAGCGTAAGACCAAATCCCTTTATCGACGGCGCGCGGGTCGCCGCCTAGCAGTTGACCGTAGGGGCCGAGCAACTCTTGGGCGATTTGTTGCAGGCGCTGGTTGAGCTCGCTCCAGAAAATCTTCTGAATGGAACCCTCCGGGCCAGGCACGCCTGTAGCGGTGATGCGGCTGAATGCGCGCATCTGGTTGAAGCGCATGATTTCAATTTCCGCGCTGCACTGCGCGAGTTTCTGGCGGATGAGCGGGTCCTGGGCAGCGGGCCGACCGTTGCGTTGAACGCTTCGAGAAAGTTCAATAAGGCGTGTGATGGCGCGCTTGAATATGAGGTGCAGGCGAGCGCCATAGGAACCTCGCTCGTACATCAGCGTGCTTACTGCCACATTCCATCCGTCATTTACTTTACCGAGAACGTTTTCAGTTGGAACGCGGACATCGCGAAAGAAAATCTCGTTGAATTCGGATTCGCCGGTCATCTGGCGCAGGGGACGGACCTCGACCCCGGGCGACTTCATATCGACCAGGAGTACCGAAAGTCCCTTATGTTTCGCGACACTCCCGTCGGTGCGAACCACGAGCTCGCACCAGTCGCCAATCCACCCGTAGCTGGTCCACACCTTTTGGCCGTTAACGACGTAGTGATCGCCGTCCAATCGGGCTTCCATTTGCAAACCGGCGAGATCAGAACCGGCATTGGGTTCGGAAAAGCCCTGGCACCAGATTTCTTCTGCGCTTAGAATTTTCGGGATGTAACGTTTCTTTTGCGCCTCTGTTCCGTAGGCGATGATGGTGGGTCCGATGAGGCCTAAGCCAAGCGAATTGGCCATCGGCGGTGCCTCGACACGCGCCATCTCCTCCCAAAATATGGCTTGTTCCATGAGCGTAGCGCCGCGCCCTCCGTATTCCTTGGGCCACGAAACGGCTGCCCAGCGGCCTTCTTGGAGTTTTCGCTGCCAGGCGCGAAGATAGGGGAACGATTCCTCGATGGGTTTCTCGCGCCATTCGTTCCAGTCTTTCGGCAGGTTGTTGGCGAGCCAGGCGCGAAGTTCGTCGCGGAACGTCAACTCCTGTTCGGTTAGGTTTAAATCCATGACCAAACCTCCTTCAGGGCCGCCCGGTATTAACTGCATTCCGGTATTTCTGGAAAAATTACATTTCGCGAATAATCTGGCTCAAGCGCCGGATTTCCGCCTTGGCGAAGCGGAGCTCGGGCGCAGGGTGTCCTGACCTCGCCAATACTTTTTCCGGATGTCTTTTTTGAGAATTTTTCCAGTTCCGGTTTTGGGCAAACTATCCAAAAATTCGAAAGAGCGGGGACACTTGTAATGCGCCAGGCGCGAACGGCAGAACGCCATGAGCTCGGACTCGGTGGCAGCAGCATTCGGCTTTAGTACCACCAGCGCTTTGGGCACTTCGCCCCACTTTTCGTCGGGAACGGGAATGACCGCGGCTTCCAGGACGGCCGGATGCGCGAGGATGGCCTTTTCAAGCTCAAGGGAGGAGATATTTTCTCCCCCGCTCACGATAATGTCTTTTTTGCGATCGACAATCAGTAGGTAGCCTTCTTCGTTGAAGGTGGCCATGTCCCCGGTGTGAAACCAGCCGCCGCGTAGAGCTTCGGCGGAAGCTTCCGGCTGGCGCCAGTAACCTTCCATCACGCCATCGCTACGCGCGATGATTTCGCCAATGGCTTTCCCATCGCGCGGCACGTCGTGATCTTCCGCGTCCACTACGCGAATCTCCGTGCCGGGAAACGCGTATCCGGTCATCGCTTGGCCGACATAACGCTGTTCGCCTTCCCAGCCGAGACCGGACTTCATGGGAGAAATCGTAAGCGAGGGCGACGTTTCCGTCAGGCCGTAACCCGAAAAGCACTCGCAGCCGAGTGCTTCTTCGACCTCGCGAATAAGTGTTGGCGACGACGCGGCGCCGCCGATGACAATGCGTCGAAGGCTACTTAAATCGTAATTATGGCGCTGGGGGCAGTTCACCAGGGCGGTGGCCATGATGGGAACCAGGCTGCAGGAGTGAACCTTTTCTTTTTCGATCAACCGGAATACTTCTTTAGTTTCGAAGCGCTGGATCATGATGTGCTTTCCTCCAAGTAACGTGAGGAAATGCGCGACACCCCATCCGTTTGCATGGAACAGAGGGATGGTGTGAAGTTCGACCGCCCCGTTTTCGATCTGAAATCCCAGGCAGACGTTTAGTGCATGGAGATAGATGTTTCTGTGGGTTAGCATCACACCTTTCGGATTTGCGCTGGTGCCGCTGGTGTAGAAGAGCTCAGCGAGAGCGTTCTCGTCGATGGAGCTGATGTCCGCGCGATGGGGCGTAGCCGCGCTGAGAAGGGAATCATAGTTACCTGGAGCGAGCCAAGAAGCTTCGGGCGAACCATCCAGCTGGACGAACATTTTCACCGTGTGAAGATTCTTGCGGAAGGATTCCACCAATCCGAGAAACTGCTTCTCAATGAACAGGACGGTCGCTCCGGAATCATTCAGAATGTAGGCCAGCTCTTCTGATGCGAGCCGGATGTTCAGCGGGAGCAGAACGGCGCCGGCTTCCGGAACGCCGTAGTAGCCCTCCAGCAACCGATGACAATTCGCGCTGAGGAAAGCGACGCGATCTGCAGCCTGGACGCCGAGATGACGCAGGGCGCCCGCCAGACAGCCAACGCGCTCCGAAAATTGTGCATACGTAAAGCGATCCTGATTGCAGACTACTGCGGTCCTGCCGGGATATTGCTGTTCCGCATAGCGAAGGAAGCGAAGAGGCGTGAGGGGAATATTCATAGCGTGCCTCGCCTGGATCAGGCGGACTGACCTCCATCGACCACCAGGATATGCCCGGTCACAAAATCGGAGGCATCGGAAGCGAGAAAAATCGCGGCGCCTTTTAAATCATCCGGCCCGCCAAACCGCCCCAAAGGGATGCCCTCCAACAGCGCTTGCTTATTTCTCTCGATGACCTTCTCCGACATGTCGGTCGGAAACCAGCCGGGAGCGATCGCGTTTACCTGAATGTTGTGCATGCCCCACTTACAGGCCAGATCTTTGGTGAAAATGATCACACCGCCTTTGCTGGCGCTGTAGCCGATGGCAGACAATTTCGGGGATGAACCGCGTAGCCCGGCGACGGAGGCCATATTAATGATTTTTCCCCGGCGTTGCGCGATCATGATCTTGCCGACTGCTTGGGAAAACAGGAAGGTTCCAGTCAGGTTGGTTTCGATGACTTTATTCCACTGATCGAGCGTCATCGACTCGACCGACGCACCCCAGGAAGTGCCGGCATTGTTGATCAAGACGTCGATGCGCCCAAATTGTTTGACCGCGGCGTCGGCAACCTCTTGAATACTCGCTGGGTTTCTGACATCGCAGCCGAATGCGAGAACTTGCACACCCAACCTTTGCAGTTCCTCGGCGGCCTGTACGCAGCGCTCTTTCTTGCGAGCGCAGAGAACTAGATTCGCGCCCATTTGAGCAAGCCCTTCGGCCATCTGCCGGCCGAGGCCGACAGAACCGCCCGTAACGATGGCCACGCGGCCGGTCAGATCGAACATCTGTGGGGGCTTCATGGCAGGAATACGAAACATCCCTCTTAAACAAACGTGTGTTTATATCACATGTTAGCAGCTATCGCTAGTTGACCGCGCGGCACTAAACTGCGACGAGGTCTGAACTTTTGCCAAGCCTGATACTCCTTGCTGCCGCCATCGACTGGTCGCTCCAGGGCCGCCGGCAAAAATCGCACGCTTTCCACCACGCGCTTGGCTGCCTCGGAATGGCTTGATCGGGTCGGCGGCTCCTCTCCTAGATGTGCAAAAGGCGGATCGCCAATCCGGCAAGCGCGCCGCCCGCTAGAGTGCCAATGAGCGAAATCGGAGCGTATCCCCAGTCCGAGCCACCCTTGCCCGCGATGGGAAGAATTGCGTGGGCGACCCGCGATCCGAGATCACGCGCTGGGTTCATGCTGGTGCCCGTGGGCCCGGCCAGAGCGAGAATCAGTCCCCAGACCAACGCAGCAATAAGAACTGGACCAAAACCAGCGGGCAAATTGGCGCGTGTCAGAATGCAAACGGCAACGAACACCAGCAGGGTGGTGGGAATAATTTCGCTGACGAGGTTGGCTGCTCTGTTGGGAATGGAGGGGTGGCTGCAGAAGCAACTCAGTTTCATGATAGGACTTGGCGTAGCAGCCCAATGTGGCAGAAAGTGTAGCCAGACGAGTACCGACCCTACGAACGCTCCCAACATTTGAGCGGTGACGTACGGCACGAGCTTCGAAAAATTGCCAGTGGCGACGGCCAGGCCCAGCGTCACAGCAGGATTGATGTGAGCGTCAGCGCTTCCGCAGGCCAATGCTGTGAATATTCCCGCCATGGCTGCGACGGCCCAGCCCGTCGATATCGAAATCCATCCGCCGCCTTCTCCCTTGGAACGTGACAGAACTATGTCGGCGATTACGCCATTGCCGAGCAAAACCAGCACCATGGTGCCCATAAACTCACCGAACATAGGCGATAGCATTCGTTCCTCTCAACCGTCACTTAAAAATGGGCCCACCGTCCCATGCCGAGCTATTCGCTGCGGTTAGCGGCTCAGCGCAAACCCTGTTTCACGAGCATGGCAGCGTTTCGTTTTAAAATGACTCCCGTACTAAACGGGGCTTGCAGCTTCCGCGCGAGATCATGAACCTAGTCCCCGTTTCGTCCGCGCGTTCCAGCAGCGCAAGCTGCCGCCAGTTACCGGCACTCGAAATCAATTTTGCAATCGTGCGGCCCTTCATCGAACGGGCGTAAGTAGGGAGCCGGAACAAAATCGATAAAGGCCGGTGACGTAGCAACCACCGTGCTACCGGAAAGATAAACATTGAACTCGGGTCCAAGCGCTGCGGCCGCAGCATTCAGATCGCTCGCATCCGGTTCATGCCATTTTCCCGTATCAATGCGATCGACCAGCTTTTCAACTGCTGCAATTGTTTCCGCCGGGGTGAAGGCACAGTGTCCCGCACGATCGACAAAATCCCGGCGTAATAACCGTCCGTTGCCCTCCGAACGGACGACCTCTTTGTAGGCTGACTCGTTTTCTACAACCACCAGGCCATCGCCCTTGGTGTGTA
>Ga0308309_10001457_pt1 | contig 14142 bp, 12 predicted proteins | sample HubBroMetageWFT5_FD_192491 | JGI IMG/M metagenome (GOLD analysis project Ga0308309, IMG submission 192491) | Warmed and freeze-thawed soil microbial communities from the Hubbard Brook experimental Forest, New Hampshire - Hubbard Brook CCASE Soil... | ecosystem: Environmental > Terrestrial >...
CCCGAGCGAAGCGAGGGACCCTTAGTCGACGTCGCGAAAGGTCCCTCGCTGCGCTCGGGATGACATCATCCTTTTCATTGACGCTTGTACGCGCGCTAGATCACGCCGCCGGCCTTTAGCGCGTCGATCGACTTGCGGTCGTAGCCCAGGCTCGCCAGCACCTCGTCGGTGTGCTCGCCGAGCTCGGGCGTGGGTCGGAGCTCCTTGGGCTGCGGCGCGTCGGACAGGTTGATCGGCTGGCCGACCACCTTGATGTCGCCGAGCTTGGGATGCTTCACCGGCCGGGCGATGCCGAGATGCTTGACCTGCGGCTCGGCGAAGGTCTGGTCGATGGTATTGATCGGCCCGCACGGCACGCCGGCCTTGTTCAACGCCTCGATCCAATGCGCCGACGGTTTGGTCTTGGTGACGTTGGCGATGCGCTCGTTGACCGCCTTGCGATGCTGCGAGCGCAGGCCGGGCGTCGCGTGCTCGGGATGATCCACCAGCTCGGGCGCACCCATCGCCGTGGCGCAGCGCTTGAACATGTGGTCGCCCGACGCCGCGATATTGATATGGCCGTCGCTGGTCGGGAAGACGCCGGTCGGAATGCTCGTGGGATGGTCATTGCCGGCCTGCTTGGCGACCTCGCCCTTCATCAGCCAGCGCGACGCCTGGAAATCGAGCATGAAGATCTGCGCCTCGAGCAGCGAGGTATGGACCCACTGGCCTCGGCCGGTGCGCTCGCGATTGAAGAGCGCCAGGATCATGGCCTGGGCCAACAGCAGGCCCGAGGTCAGGTCGGCGATCGGGATGCCGACCCGCATCGGGCCGCGGCCGGGCTCGCCGGTGATCGACATCAACCCGCCCATGCCCTGGGCGATCTGGTCGACGCCGGGACGCGCCGCATCGGGGCCGCTCTGGCCGAAGCCCGCGATCGAGCCGTAGACGATGCGCGGATTGATCTTGGCCACGGTGTCGTAGTCGACCTTGAGGCGATGCTTCACGTCGGAGCGGTAATTCTCGACGATGACGTCGGCCTTGGCCGCGAGCTTCATGAAGATGTCGTGGCCTTCCTTGCTCTTGAGGTTGAGCGTCATCGCCTTCTTGTTGCGATGCAGGTTCTGGAAGTCGAAGCCATGGCGGTGGCCGCCCATCGCATCGGTCTTGCCGTCGCCCAACTGAGGAGGGGGCGGCGGCTCGATCTTGATGACGTGCGCGCCCCAGTCGGCGAGCTGGCGCACGGCCGTCGGCCCGGCGCGATGCGCCGTGAGGTCGAGGACGGAGATGTGGGAAAGCGGCAGGGTGGTCATGGGCGGTTCCTCACTATTCACGATGCTCGTTGCGACACTGCTGTCATCCCGAGCGCAGCGAAGGACCTTATCCTGTTGCCTCAAAGGTCCCTCGCTGCGCTCGGGATGACAATGTGCGTTTAGCTAACGTCCTTTGAAAGCCGGCTTTCTCTTCTCCATGAAAGCCCGGCGGCCTTCCTTGAAGTCTTCGCTGTCGAAGCAGGCTTCCGCCATCTTCTCCAGCTTCTTGTGGTCCTGCTTGGATTCAGGTTTGGCGATCTCGCGCGCCGAGGCCTTGGCAAGCGCGATGGTGAGCGGAGCGTTCTGGGCAATGGCGCCGGTGATCCCGGCCACCATCGCATCGAGCTCGGCGTCGGCGGCCACGCCGTGGACCAGGCCCATGTCGTAGGCCTCCTTCGACGAATACTGCTTGGCGGTGAACAGGAATTCCATGGCGCGGGGCAGGCCGACGATGCGCGACATCCGCTCGATCCTGAGGAACCCGTAGCCCAGACCGAGCTTGGCCGCCGGCACGCCGAAACGCGCGCCCTCGTTGCAGTAGCGCAGGTCGCAGCACGCCGCCAGGTTCATGCCGCCGCCGATGCAATAGCCGGTGATCTTGGCGATGGTGGGCTTGGGGAAATTGTAGAGCGATTCGTAGCCTTCCTTGGAAATCGAGTCGTAACGCACCTGGGCCTCGGCGTTGGCGCGCTCGCTCTCGAACTTGGAGATGTCGGCGCCGCTCACGAAGGCCTTGCCGCCTGAGCCGCTCACCACGACGCAGCGCACCTCTGGGTCCTTCTCGTAGTCCCGCAGGATGCCGACAAAGCCGTCCCACATGTCGAGCGACACGGCGTTGAGCTTGGCCGGGTTGTTGAAGACGAGGTGCCCGACGGCGCCCTCGCGCCGGCCGTAGATCTTCTGTTCCTGCATGCCGTTCCTCCGATGAGGCCGTGAATATACATCATCATTGTCATGTTGAGAGAAGCGAAGCATATCTTCGACTCATGCTCCTCTCCCCCGCTAGGGGGAGAGGTTGGGTGAGGGGGTTACGCACCGTGACTGATCACCCCCTCACCTAACCTCTCCCCCAAGGGGGAGAGGAATATGAAAGGCAGGGAGGACACATGGCCTCAGTCGAACTGAAGGGCCTTACCAAGCACTACGGTGATGCCGTCGCGGTCGACGGCGTGTCGCTGCGCGTCGAGCACGGCCAGCTCGTCTGCCTGCTGGGCCCCTCGGGTTGCGGCAAGACGACGACCTTGCGGCTGATCGCGGGCTTCATCGAGCCCTCGGCAGGCGAAATCGTGGTCGGCGACAAGGTGCTGTCCTCGCCGGCGCGGACGGTGCCCCCGGAAGGCCGCAACATGTCGATGATCTTCCAGAGCTATGCGCTGTGGCCGCACATGACGGTGGCCGAGAACGTGGCCTATGGGCTGAAGATCCGCAAGCTCGACAAGGCCACGATCGACGGCAAGCTCCAGGCGATCCTGTCGACGGCGCGGCTGGGAGCCCTGGCCGACCGCTATCCCGGCGAGCTGTCGGGCGGCCAGCAGCAGAGGGTGTCGCTCGCCCGCGCGCTGGTGGTCGAACCCGAGACGCTGCTGCTCGACGAGCCGCTCAGCAATCTCGACGCCAATCTGCGCGAGGAGATGCGCTTCGAGATCCGCCGCCTGCACGACCGCTACCGCTACACCACGGTCTACGTGACTCACGACCAGGCCGAGGCCATGACCACGGCCGACCTGATCGCCGTCATGAACCACGGCAAGGTCGAGCAGCTCGGGCCGCCGGAGGAGATTTACAGCCAACCGCGCTCGGAATTCGTCGCCCGCTTCATCGGCGGCGCCAACATCCTGCGCGGCTCGGCGCTCGACGCGACGCGTGTCTCGGTGGCGGGCTCAACGCTTCGTACCACGGGCCGGGCGCTCGTCGCGGGCAAGCCGGTGGCCCTCTCGGTGCGCCAGCACGAGATCGCGATCGCCGCCGAGAAGCCGCAATCGGCAGCCGACAATCACCTTAACGCCGTGGTGACGCGGCAGGTCTTTCTCGGCTCGGCGCGCGACTATACGGTCGCGCTTGACGACAAGACCGAGCTCCGCGTGACGGCACCGCCCGGCCGCAACATCGCGCCAGGTGAACGGGTTTGGCTGCATCTGCCGGCGGAAACATGCCGGGCACTGGCGGAGGAATGAAACGATGACCAGGAAGCTGACGCGCCGCCACGTCCTCGCGGCCGCCGCGGCGACGACGACCGCGTCGTTTGTCACCGTTGCGCGCGGCGCGCCGGTCGAGGCGCAGAAGATCACGCCTGAATTGATCGAGGCGGCCAAGAAGGAGGGCAAGGTCTCGTGGTACACGAGCGTCGACCTGCCGCTCGGCGAAAAGGTCGCCAAGGCCTTCGAGGCGGCCTATCCCGGCATCAGCATGAAGGTCGAGCGTTCGGGCGCCGAACGCATCTTCCAGCGCATCGGCCAGGAGTACCAGAGCAAGATCTACGTCTGCGACGTGGTGAACAGCTCCGACGCCGCGCATCTCATCATCTGGAAGCGCGCCAACATGCTGGCGTCGTTCCTGCCGGAAGAGGTGGCCCAGCACTTCCCCAAGGAACACTGGGATCCCGACGGCATGTACGCCTCGTGGCGGCTCACCCTCTCGCCGATCGCCTACAGCACCAGCCTGGTGAAGGCCGAGGACGCGCCCCGGGGTTTCAACGACCTGCTCGATCCCAAATGGGTCGGCAAGATCGTCAAGGCCCATCCGGGCTATTCGGGCACCATCATGACCGCCACCCAGCAGCTCGCCCGCGACCTCGGCTGGAGTTATTTCGAGAAGCTGGCCAAGCAGAAGGTCATGCAGGTCCAGTCGGCGGCCGATCCGCCCAAAAAGCTGGCTCTGGGCGAGCGGGCCGTGATGGCCGACGGCACGGAATATCTGGTGAGCATGCTGAAGGCAGAGGGCGCGCCGATCCAGGAAGTGCTGGCCGTCGAGGGCACGCCGCTCATCACCGGTCCGTCGGCGGTGATGGCGCACGCCGCCAACCCCAACGCGGCGCGGCTGTTCTACGCCTGGTCGATGACCGCCGAGGCGCAGCAGATGAACATCGATGTCGGCGCCCTGCGCTCGGCCCATGCGCTGGTCAAGGAGCGGCCCGACCGCAAGAAGCTCAGCGAGATCAAGACCCTGCGTGAGGACGCCGCCGCCGTCGCCGACCAGGCCGACGACATCAAGGCGCACTACACCAAGCTGTTTAAGGTGTGACGATGCGCCGACGCACGCTGATCACGGCGACTGTTCTGCTTCCTTTCGGCGGCCGCGTGGTGTCGGCCGCGCCGGCGCCCGAGGCGGTCACGCCGGCGCTGGTCGAGGCCGCGAAGAAAGAGGGCAAGGTCAGCTACTATACGGCGATGGACCTTTCCGTCGCCGAGCCGTTGGCCAAGGCTTTCGAGGCCAAGTATCCCGGCATCAAGGTTGCGGTCGAGCGTACCGGCGCCGAACGGCTGTTCAACCGCATCGCCCAGGAAGAGGCGAGCAACATTCGTCGCTGCGACGTCGTCAACAGTTCGGATGCCGCCCACTTCATCGTCTGGAAGCGCCAGGACTGGCTGGCGCCTTACCTGACGATCGAGATCGCCGAGAACGTGCCGGCCGACATGCGCGATCCCGACGGCACCTTCACCAACCAGCGCACGCATTTGAGCGCCATCGCCTACAATACGAGCCTGATCAAGCCCGAGGACGCGCCCAAGGGATTCATCGATCTGCTCGATCCCAAATATGCCGGCAAGCTGGTGAAGGGCCATCCCGGCTATTCCGGCACCATCATGACCGCCACCCAGCAGACCGCGCGCGAGCTGGGCTGGAGTTATTTCGAGAAGCTCGCCAAGCAGAAGGTATTGCAGGTCCAGTCGGCCACCGAGCCGCCCAAGAAGATCGAGGCCGGCGAACGCGCCGTCGCCGTCGACGGCAGCGATTACCTGTTCTGGATGGCCAAGGAGCGCGGCTCGCCGATCGAGGTGGTGCACCCGATCGAAGGCACGCCGCAGATCTCCAACCCGATGGCGGTGTTCAAGTCGGCGCCCAATCCCAGCGCCGCGCGGCTACTGTTCGGCTGGATCATGTCGGCCGAGGGCCAGGCCTTCATCGTCAATCTGAGCGGCCAGTATCCGGCCAACAAGCTGGTGAAGGCCAAGGCCGGCCGGCCGCCGCTCGCCTCGATCAAGACCTGGCGCGAGGATCCCGCCGAGGTCGAGAAGACGGCCGACGAGATCAAGACCAGGTACCAGCGGATGTTCAAGGTATGAGACGGACTCATCGCTGGGAGCGCGCCACTCCGTGGCGCAGTCTTCCTCTGGTTCGACAAAGACGCGCCACTGGAGTGGCGCGCTCCCAGCAAAGAGGAACCCTTGTCGTCCGCGGCTGAAGAAAAGGTCCCTCGCTTCGCTCGGGATAAAACCTGGCGCCTGCCCGACCTCTCGCGTCCGGTCCTGGTCGCCGTCGCCGCGCTTCTGGTGGTGATGATCGCCCTGCCGATGGGCTGGCTCGTGGTCTACAGCCTGTCGGACAAGGCGGGTCACGCCACGCTGGGCAACTTCGTGGCCCTCTTCACCGACCCGACCTTCGTCGATCCGCTGATCACGACCCTCATCATCGCCTTCTCGACGAGCGCGATCTGCTGCGCCGTCGCCGCCCCGCTGGGCTGGCTGGTGGCGCGCACCGACATGCCGATCCGCCGCACGGTGCGCACCTTGGTGATGGCCTCGCTGGTGACGCCGCCGTTCGTCGGCGCCATCGCCTGGGAGATGCTGGCCGCGCCCAATTCGGGACTCCTGAATCAGCTGTGGCGCGCGCTCAGCGGCATGCCGGCCGACGAGGCGCTTCTGGACATCTACAATCTGCCCGGCCTGATCTTCGTCATCGCCTGCTACACCTTTCCCTACGTCTTCATCCTGGTCGCCAATGCGCTCGACCGCATGCCCGGCGAGCTCGAGGACGCCTCCTCGATGCTGGGCGCGAAAACCTGGCAGACCGCACGGCTGATCACCGTGCCGCTTGCCCTGCCGACCTTGCTCGCCGGCGCGCTGATCGCCTTTCTGCAGGCGCTGAACCTGTTCGGCTCGCCAGCCATCCTCGCCATTCCCGCCGGCTTTCATACGCTCACCACGCGCATTTGGAGCCTGTTCCAGTTCCCGCCCAAGCCCGAGCTCGCCGCCGCCGCCTCGCTGCCGCTGCTGCTGCTTACCATCGTGCTGCTGCGTGCCCAGTCGCTGGCGCTGGGCCGCCGCGGCTATGCCGTGCTGGGCGGCAAGTACGGCCAGCCGCGCCTCGTCAGGCTGGGCTGGCTGCGCTGGCCCGCGGCGGCGGCGGCCTTGCTGGTGCTCGCCATGCCGCTCTTCCTGCCCTACGCCGCGCTGTTCAACTCGGCGTTCTCGCGCGTCGCCTCCAAGCTCGTGACCTTCGACACGATCACGCTGCACAACGTGCGCTTCACCTTCCTCGAGCTCAGCTCGACGATGCCCGCGCTCGAGAACACGTTCCTGCTGGCGACCGCTTCGGCGACCCTGGGCGCGCTGCTGGCGCTGCTGATCGCCTACATCGTGGCCCGCCGCGCCGTCCCCGGGCACAGGCTGCTGGGCTTCCTCGCCACCGCGCCCATCGCCATTCCCGGCATCGTGCTGGGCGTCGGCCTGTTTCTCGCCTATACGCGCCCGCCGCTCACGCTCTACGGCACGCTGTGGATCCTGCTCATCGCCTTCGTCACCATCGAGCTGCCGGCGGCCTACCAGCAGCTCTCCTCGGCGTTCCACGCGGTCCATCCCGAGCTCGAGGAAGCCGGCCGCATGCTGGGCGCCACGCGGCTGCGCACGCTGGCCGATATCACCGCGCCGCTGTTGCGCTCGGCGGTGATCGCCACCTGGTGCTTCGTCTTCGTCGCGGTGATCCGCGAGCTGTCCGCCGCGGTGATCCTGTTCACGTCGGAAACCAAAGTGCTCTCGGTCCTGATCTTCGATCTCAAGGAGAGCGGCGATGTCGGTGCCATCGCCGTCCTCAGCCTCGCCATGGTCGGCATCACCACGGTCGTGATCGTGATCGCCAACCGGATCGGCGGTGGCCGCGACGCCGGTCGGCTGCACGCGCGCGCCGCCGGCTAGCGGATCGCCGCCTCGTCGACCGTCACCGGCCGCCACAACAGGCTGGATCCACGTCGCCGGGCACGCGTCTGATCACGTCCGGTAGCGTGGTAACCGCGCCCTCGCGGCTCAGCACGATCCAGCTCGGCGTCTCCTCACTCGCGGGGAAGTTCTGCGACAGGTACATGCCGTATTCGAGCCGCGCCCGCTCGGTCCAGGCGCCGTAGGTCGAGAATTTCGGAATGAGGACGTGATCGGCCTCGGCGAAGACCTCGTCTGCCCGGCGCACCGGTGCGCCCGGGCCCGACCACAGCTGGCCGCCGCGCGGCGGCGGCCAGCCGAGCATGAAGGGGAAGGGATTCACCTGATCGAGAACCACGATACCGCCGCGGCGATGGCGGCCGCTGCCAACCATGGCGGCCGCCTCCATGATCGTCTCGACATATTCGGTAGGAGAAAGCTCGAAGCGCGGCTCCTTGGCGCGCGCCCAATTGAGCAGTTGGTGCCGGGGCCGGTCATCGGTGAAGGCGGCAAGCCGGCCGCGCAGCTCGCCGGGCACGGCAAGCCCCTTGAGCTGCGTGCGCTCGACCACCTGCAGAAGCTCCTCACGCCCGGCGCGCGCGTGGTAGCCCGCCAGGCTGAGCGCCTAGGTGCCGATCGTGAACAGCGGAAAGACCATCAGCACCGGCAGGGCCGGTACGGTGGCGCCGAAGCGCGCACGGATCTGGTCGTACAGCAGGAAGGCGATGACGAGGCCGACCGGCAGGCCGTGCGATTGATGGTTCTGCGACAGCACAAAGGCGCCGATCGCTAGGATGCTGGCGATGGCAAGCGGCTGATGCAGCGGGGCGAGGCCGCGCGCCCACATCCAGATAGCGACCACGAGACCGGCGGCATAGGGCGCGTAGCCTTCGGCGTTGGCGAGGAAGTTGTTGAGGTGGAAGCCAAGGCTGTTGCGGACCGCGCCGGCAGTGGCCGCCTGCAGAATGTCGGACAGATAGGGATAGCTCCAGGGCGCCACGGCGTTGGCGACGATCAGCCCGCCGACCGCCAGCCAGGCCGGCAGGCGGGCGCGGATGTGCGGGGAGATCAGCATGGCGAGGCCCACGAAAGCGAACCCGCCGGCGAAGTAGGTGATCTTGAGATAGAAAAGCGCAACAAGCAGCAGACCGCCGTTGGCGACGTCGATCCCGTCGCCGGCGACACGATCGCGCGGCGGCAGGAACAGGATCAGCGCCAGGATGCTCAGCAGGCTCCAGCCGTAGCGGTTGTACGACATGGCGAAGGAATAGGCGTTCGGCTCGTCGCCGACATTGGCCGGCATCAGCACGAGCAGGGTGACGAAGATCACGAAGAGGGTGGCGGGCAGAACCGCCAGGCGGCGCATCGCGGCGAGCGAAGCTGAGGCGAAGGCGACAGCGGCCACGATGGTGATGCCGACCAGGAAGGCGAAGGGCGTCGGCCCGACCAATCCGAAGCCCAGCAGGGTCAGCATGAAGTTGAGTTCGCCCACCGGTTCGTGGAAGTCGACATGTGCCCCGTGGCCGTGCTGCAGGTGCCAGGCGCCGGAGAGATTGTAGAGGAGGTCCCAGGTCATCTCGTGCGACAGGACTAGACCCGGGGAGAGAAGGGCCCACCAGGCGACAAGCACCGGCGCGCCCGCCAGCAGCGCGAGAGTCGCGGCCGAAGTATGGAATTCCGATCGCGGCTTGGAGCCGGCCAACCCGCCTTCGGCAGGTCGCGCCATCGTTCGTTCCTCCCCACCCAGGCGGCGACCCTAGCCCACCGGGAAATGGCAGGACCGTGACAAAGCGGGGGCGCCGCCAGGCGAAGAGGGTCATCGTCGCCGGTCGAAGGATCGCCACCTCGTGCTATTCTAATCTATTGATATCAAATGATAAATTTCGATATCATGAGCGGATGAAGACCATCGCCGCCATTCTGATCGCGCTGCTCCTCGTCGCGCCGCCGGCCGCCGCGCAGTCCTCGCTCGAGGCCGACATGCGCGACGCGGCCGCCGCCTACCAGCGCAAGGACATGACGACCGCGGCGCGGCTCTGGAAAGTCTGGGCCGACAAGGGCAACGCCGAGGCACGCACCCTGTTGGGGGCCATGTACTGGAGCGGCGAGGGGGTGCCCCGCGACCACACGGAAGCGGCACGGCTCTACCTGCTGGCGGCAAACCAGGGCTATGCCCGGGCTCAGAACGACATCGGCTTCATGCTGGGCTTCGAAGGGCCCCCGCCGCACGACGACGTCGAGGCCTATAAGTGGTTGACGCTCGCCATCCAGCGCTACACGGCGAGAAACCAGGACCGGCTCGACCAGGCGATGAAAGACAAGGCCACTTTGGCCAGCCGCATGACCCCGGCGCAGATCGCCGAGGCCGAGCGGCGGGTCAAGGCATGGCAACCCGGGCCGTAGCTGCGCCACAGTTACGCAGGCCCCCCTTATTCACCGGACTGGGCTGGCGGTCGCCGCAATTTCGGCGCTAGAAACCTTATTCGACGAAGGCGTAGTCGTCCTGGTTGGGGTAAATCCGGACATTGCGCTGAAAAGGCCGCTGTGGGGCGGCTTGAGGTCGGGCGGGGTAATCCCCCGGTGGAGCTGGGAATACCAAGATCGATACTGCCTTTGCGCGGCCGTGCCCAGTCGCGCCTGGGGATGATGCGCGTCCGTAATCTGTTCGGAAACATCCTAGGGGGCTCATGCAGAGGGCATCGCTTGCCGCGGCCTTCGCCGCGTCACTGATTTTCGGCTCGCTGTCGGCGGCGGTCGCCGCGGACAACGACAATGCATATTTGGCGGATGCCCGCGTCGCGGAGGAGCGCCTGCTGGGCAGCGCCGACGAGGATGCGCGATACCTTGACTGCCAGCCCTTCACGCGGCAGATCGCGGCAGACGGCATCATCGCCCAGTCGTTCGACGCATCGCTGGCAGAGGCCGGCGTCCCGGCCGCCGCGATGCTCGAGGTGCGGGGGGCTTTCGCCACGTCGATCGATCTCGGCAGCGACGTGGCTGCGGGCGATCGTTTCTATGTCCGCTACGAACAGGCTTTCACGGCGGAGGGTACGCCGATCGGCGTCGGCCGCGTGATGTGGGCGGAGCTACGCACCAAGGCCAAGGGCACGATCGCCCTTCATCGCTTCCGCCCGCAGGGCGGGGTCGAGCGGCTCTGGCTGGCGAGCGGGGAAGCGGCGACGACGCCGTCGATGCGTCTGCCGCTCGATGTCGTGACCGTATCGTCGGGCTTCGGGCTGCGCGCCGATCCGCTCGACAAGCCCTCGGCGATGCCGCTGGCGATGGGACCGCTGCCCGATCCGGCAAAGGCGGTCCCGGCAGCGTACGTCGAGGTTCCCGTGTCTGAACAGCCTGTAGTAGTGCCCCGGGAGGAACCGGTAAAGCCCGCCCGCCGCCAGATGCACGGCGGCTTCTTCCCCGGCCAGCCCGGCTTCGCCGGCTTCTCGATGAATTCGCATCCCGCCCTCGACGGCGCTGACCTTCAGCGCGTTGTCGCGGAGCGCGACGCCGAAGCCCGCCGCGCTGCCGCGGCACGGCCTGTCGATGTGCCGTCCGACGCGGCGGCGCAGACGCCGCAGGTCGCCGTTGCAGCGCCCGCGCCGCGGCCGCGCGTTGTGCGGCGGCCGTTGTTCATGCATGACGGCGCCGATTTCGTCGCGCCGACCGGTACGCCCGTATACGCCGCTGCCGACGGCGTGGTGATCGGTGCGGCGCCGAACGGCGGCTATGGCAACTGGATCCGGATCGATCACCAAGGGAAACTCTCGACGGTCTATGGGCACCTCTCGAGTTTCGCACCAGGCATTCAGGAGGGTGCGCGCGTAAGCGAGGGCGAGCTGATCGGCTTCGTCGGCAACACCGGCCGCTCGACCGGTTCGCATCTGCATTTCGAGATCCTGAGCAATGGCAAGGCGGTCGATCCGCTGGCCTACCCGGATCTCAAACGCGCCCAATTGCGCGGCGCCGATCTCGAGCGCTTCCGCAAGCAGGTCAAGAACGCGCTCGCCGAACGCGAGCGCGAGAGCGCGATCACGCTGGCGTTTGACGGCTTCTGACAGGGGCACTGCCGCGCGACGATCTCCGTCGTCAGCTCCAGTCGACACGGCGCGCAGGACCCCTGCGCAAATCGCCGTGGCCTGGCCTCGGATCAGGCTCTGGAAACCGCGACCCTGATCGGGTTAGTATCGGGCGGTCACCGCTTTATCACCTGATCTCACTGGCCGCGGCGACGATACCGGCGCTACAGAAGGATTCATGAAGAGGGCCTCGCTCGCCGCGGCGTTCGCCGCTTCGCTGTTCGTCGCTTCGGGGTCTGCTTGCATCGCCGCCGATGAGGCACGCGCTTCCGAGGAGCGCCTGCTGGGCAGCGCGGACGAGGCGGCACGGTTTGCGGCTTACCAGCCCTTCACGCGCGAGATCGGGGCGAGCGGCGGGGTTTCCGGATCGCTCGATGCATCGCTCGCGGCAGCGGGCGTTTCGGCGGCCACGATGCTCGAAGCGCGCCAGGCCCTGGGCGGCGTGCTCAACCTCGATCGTGACGTGCAGCCCGGTGATCGCTTTTATGTGCGCTACGAGCAGACCTTCACCGCCGAAGGTGCGCCGATCGGCATAGGCCGGGTGCTGTGGGCCGAGCTGCGCACCAGGGCCAAGGGCACCGTTGCCATCCATCGTTTCCGTACCCACGACAAGACCGAGCGCTTCTGGCTGGCAAATGGCCAGCAGGCGACGCCGCCCTCGATGCGCCTGCCGCTCGACATCATCTCCGTCTCGTCGGGCTTCGGGCTGCGCGCCGATCCGTTCGACCAGCCGCCGCCGGTCGCGGTGTCCGGCAAGCTGGCGCCGATGGGCGGCCCCAAGCGCAGCGCCTTGTTGCCGCCCGGCCTGCCCACGGGCGGCGTGAGCGGCAACAGTTCGGCACTGACAGCCAACATGGCCACGCCGCTCGGCGCCGCGTTCGGATTGGTGCCCTATGGCAACTGGCAGGCGGCGCCGCACGCGGCCCATGCGATGTTCATGCACGAGGGCATCGATCTTGTGGCGCCGTACGGCACGCTGGTCTACGCCGCAGCCGACGGCGTGGTGGTGGGCGCCGCGCCCAACGGCCGCTATGGCAACTGGATCCGCATCGAGCACAGCGGCAGGCTCGCCACTGTCTACGGCCATCTCTCGGCTTTCGCGCCGGGCATCGAGCCGGGCGAGACGGTGGTGCGCGGCGAGCTTATCGGCTTTGTCGGCAGCACCGGCCGCTCGACCGGCGCACACCTGCACTTCGAGCTGCTGAGCGACGGCAAGCCGGTCAATCCCATCAATCATCCGGAGCTCAAGGCGGCGCCGCTGCGCGGGGCCGACCTCGATCGCTTCCGCAAGCAGGTCGCGCGTTCGCTCGAGGAGCGCGACCGCGAAGCGCAGGTCGCCGCGTCAATCGGACTCTGACGCAGCGATCGCGACGGCCTCTTCCGGCGCCAGAGAGCGGCGAGCGCGAAGCCGCCTCATCCGCCGGCTAGCAAGCCGAGGTTACTATCCGAATAATGGCCCGAGATGACGGCGCCCTTTCCCGGCGGCCATAACGAGGCGACGCCGGCGTAGCGGCGCAACCCTCGTTTGGCGAAATAGTCTGCGGGGACTTGGAATTTTGCTCGTCGAGCATCTCGTTGCGGTTAGTCTATAGTGTTGTGGTTGAGAACGAGTTGGGGGAGACGAGGTTGAGTGCTGTCGCCGTAGGCTTGATCGCCTTTGGACTGATCTTGGTCAGCATTGCCATCGGGCTGATGATGCGCCGCTGGGTGCCGGAGGCTCATATCAGCGGCGATTCCAAGGACGTGATCCGGCTGGCGACGGCGCTGATCGGCACCATGGCGGCGGTGGTGTTGGCGCTGCTGTTTGCCTCGACGCGGACTACTTTCGAGACGACCAGCGCCAGCGTCGGCCGGATGACGACAAGCGTCATCGAGCTCGATCATATGCTGTGGGAATATGGGCCGGAGGGTGAGGCCCTGCGGCGGGCGCTGCGCAAGGACATCGTCGCAATTGTGGGAACGATTTGGCTGGACGATGCCACCGTCACGCACCCGGCGCATCCCGACTCACCGGAAGGGCAAGTTACGGTGCTGACCAAGCTGCGGCAGATGACACCGGCCACACCGTTGCAGGCCGCCCTGCAGGTCCGTGCTCTTTCGGTCAGCGGCGATCTCGAGCAAATCCGGCTGTCCTTGCTCGCTCAGCCGACCGATTCGCTCTCCAAGCCGTTCGTCACCGTGCTGGTGCTGTGGCTCTGCTTCATCTTCCTGAGCTTCAGCATGTCGGCCAAGGCGAACACGACGCTCGTCGTCATTTTGGTTATCTGCGCCTTCTCCGCCTCGAGCGCGATCTATCTTATTCTCGAGCTCGAGCAGCCGTTCGACGGGCTGATGCAAATCCCCAACGCCCCGTTGCGCAGCGCGCTGCCGCCCCTATCCTGAAGCGGGTTGTCCTGACGCGCGTCAGTCCCACGCCGCGTCGACGATGCGGCCGTCCTCCGACAGCACCAGCGTGAGCCGGTTGGGATTGAAGGTGTAGCTCGGCACGCCATCAGTCGGCTTGATCACGCGCAGCATCCACGGCAGGTCGGCCTCGCGCACGATCTGGTCGGCCGCCACGCCGGCCGGCGGGTTGGCGCCCTTGGCGACGAAGTACTTGCCCATGCACTTGGCGCAGTCCTCCTTGGCCGCGGCGGCTTCTTC
>Ga0308309_10001459_pt1 | contig 14131 bp, 10 predicted proteins | sample HubBroMetageWFT5_FD_192491 | JGI IMG/M metagenome (GOLD analysis project Ga0308309, IMG submission 192491) | Warmed and freeze-thawed soil microbial communities from the Hubbard Brook experimental Forest, New Hampshire - Hubbard Brook CCASE Soil... | ecosystem: Environmental > Terrestrial >...
ATTCATCGCTTGCTATGGCGTACGCGCGACTCGGGCCGCGGCTTTTCCTTTGCTGTTCCTCTTCCTGATGGTTCCGCTGCCCACCCGGGTTCTGGGCGAGACGATTTCTCTACTTCAGAAGGGTTCGACCGAAATCGCTTATACGGCAATCAGAGCGATGGGCGTGCCTGTCCTGCGGCAGGGCCTGTATCTGTCACTTCCGGGTCTGAGCATTGAGGTTGCTTCGGAATGCAGCGGCATTCGATCGAGCATGGCGCTCTTGATCACGTGCCTACTTGCCTCGCATTATTTTCTTCGCACAAAATGGAGGCAGCTCTTCTTTGTTCTTCTTTCACTTCCATTTGCGATCGTGAAGAACGGAATTCGGATCGCGACTCTGGCGGTACTTAGCGTATATGTGGACCCGGCTTTTCTGAATGGGCATCTGCACCGCGACGGGGGATTTGTTTTTTTTCTGTTAGTTCTGGCGATGCTCTGGCCTGTGCTTATTTTTCTGCAAAAGGCTGAAAACCGTCGCGATCCACCAGCGTCGGACGCACCACAAAAGGGCCGTAGCGAATTCGCGCAGGGATAATTTTAAATTTTGGAAATATCAGCTCGCAAGCGCGGTGCGCGGGCTTCACGGAATTCGAGAAGGCAGACGCGGTAAAGAGTGAAAATGCACGCGCGGGCGCAAGGAAACATGCAGGATCAAATCAAAAATGAAGATGAATCGAATTCGTTGATGGGCCGCATTTGAATCTTGCGTTTGCATTTCATCGCTGTGTATCCCAGTATCGTGTTCAAGGATCGTGGGCGTAACGACAGAGTAATATTACGGCGTTCGCTCAAGCTTCGCACCACTACCACGTAGCGTATTGGGGCGCCTACCCAAGTTGGTGCTTTAATTAGTTGCCAACAACCTGAAATTAAAGGATTTATGCCCGAAATGGGGCTGTGGTCAGGGACATACTAGAGTCCGGAAGGGGTTTTCACATTTGAAGCAGATGTTTTCTCAACCGATGGCCCTATCGGACTCAGAGTGTGGAATTCTGATGTAGAGGGAGTATCGTTCGTCGTAAGGGTAACAGAATCAGCAGATTGCGGTTGCATGGTTTTGATGAAAATGGCGACTCGTGGGACAGTTTTGGTAGGTGAATTGCAGTCTCGTACAACGGGCGGTCTCCCAATTGGGGCTGCTTCGGCGGTAGCTTGTACGGGAATTGCCCCAACGAACTGCGAATTCATCAATCTTCAAGCGTGAATCTGAGTCAGGCACAGAACGGCTTCGCTGAAATCCTGGGTTCCTGGCAGCCGGAGTGAGCAGTGAATCTTAGAAACAATAATTTCATTTCGGAATTCTGAATAAAAAGGAGAGCTGACCTCGGGGGTGGTTCTGCTGACGAATATATGAGCGCAAATGCAAAAGCAACGACGATGAAAGTTGTCACTTCGCGGCGTCGAGGAAGTGAGTCGACGCGAATACTTTCGCGGCCTGCCATAAATGCGTCGGATTCGATGCAGGGTATTTTGTCGGAGAACCTGTTCCTGGGAATGCTCTGTTTGGAAAGGAAGCGCGCGGAACGATCGCGAAAGAAGTTTCTGCTGCTGCTTCTGGACGCGGAAGACGCGGGAAAGTCAAAGCGGAAGGCTGAGATATTGAAGGGCGTGATCCGGGCGGCCGATGAGGCGCGACGAGATACGGATCCAGCCGGGTGGTACAAGCACAATTCGGTTTTGGGAATCATCTTCACCGAATTGGGAGCCTTGGACGACGCTGCGACGGTCAGCAAGCTTTTGGACAAGGTCCACGGATCACTTTTGATGCAGTTGAGCGCAGAAGAGCTCAGGCTGGTGCATGTATCTATCCATGTTTTCGCCGACGACTCAGAAGGTCAGCCCCCGGATGTTTCTGTGAACCCAACTTTTTATCCGGATGTGCTGCATTCGCACGGATCGAAAAAGATTTCGCAAATGATGAAGCGCGGGATGGATATTGTCGGAAGCGCATTGGCACTTCTTCTGTTCTCGCCTCTTTTCCTGGTGATCGCGCTGGTCATCAAACTGACTTCGAAGGGCCCGGTTTTCTTCCAGCAGGAACGATTGGGGAGATTTGGGTCGACATTCCAGTGCTTGAAATTCCGCTCGATGTATTCCAATAACGATCCGAAGATCCACCAGGAATTCATGAAGCGCGTGATTGCCGGTTCCCATGATGGGGCGGCAACGGACGGAAGCAAGCCGGTCTACAAGATGACGGACGACCCGCGCATAACACGAATCGGAAGAATTATTCGCCGCACGAGCCTGGATGAGTTCCCGCAGTTCTTGAACGTGCTCCGGGGCGAGATGTCGTTAGTGGGTCCGCGCCCGCCTCTCGCATACGAATTCGAAGAGTACGACATTTGGCATCGGCGGCGGGTCCTTGAAGCGAAGCCGGGAATTACGGGCCTCTGGCAAGTGAATGGACGGAGTCGCGTACGGTTTGACGACATGGTGCGGCTGGACCTGCAGTATGCGCGTGGATGGTCGTTGTGGCTCGATATCCAGATTCTGATGCAAACACCGCGTGCAGTTGTGTTCGGAGACGGCGCCTATTAGATTTAGCAGTCTCTGTAACTGAATATCTTTCGAAAGCTTTTCGGAATCGTCCGGAAACGCATCCAGTTGAGCTTCTTCTGAGTTGTCCATCGCCGAATTGGATTAAGGTACCTCAAGTCCAGCTCCCGTTTCCCTCGCTGGCGTTTATCAAGAATTCGACCGGTGTGCTTTGTCGACGTCGGGCATTCATGGAAAACGAATGTCGGACGAATGGAAGCAGTCGCACAAAAAACGGCGAAGATCTATTTCGGGCCCTGGTCGCACGAAATAGCTAAGCCACGTCGCAAATGTCAATAAAATTGAATAAGACCGAGCCGTCCTTGACGCACGGTTCAAATGGATCGTCCCAGAACACCCGGGGGCGGAGAATATGGATTGATATCGACAATTCTCCGCACGTTCCCTTTTTCCTGCCCATCATTGAAGAATTACGGAGCCGTGGCTTCGAGCTGTTGCTGACCGCGCGCGACATGTACCAGGTATGCGAATTATTGGAATTCCACCATTTGTCCTGCAAGGTGATTGGAAGTCACTACGGGAAGAACAAAGCGCTCAAAGTCCTCGCGAACAGCTTGCGGGCCATTCAGCTAATCCCCATTGGGGCAAAGTTTCGACCCGACCTTGCTCTTTCCCATGGTTCCCGCGCACAAGTTCTTGCTTGCAAGGCTCTGGGAATTCGAACCCTGATGATTCATGACTATGAGCACAGCACAAAAACAGGCTTCCTAGAGCCGAACTGGACCCTTATGCCGGATGTAATCCCGGAAACAGTAATGAGCCGCACGAAGGGACACACACTGACGTATCCCGGGTTGAAGGAAGATGTTTACGTGCCACGCTTTCATCCGGATCCATCTATTTTGACCCAATTGGGAATTCTCCCCAGGGATTTGGTGATCACGCTCCGTCCTCCCGCGACCGAGGCACATTATCACAACCCAGAAAGCGAACTTTTGTTTGAGGCGTCACTTCTGCGAATCGCGAATGAACCTCAGGTGCGCGCTGTGACGCTTCCCCGAAACGCGAGGCAAGAGAAGCAGTTGCGAGAAAAATATGCGGGTCTGATTGCGTCGGGGTGCATGACGATTCCCGAAAAACCCGTGGATGGGTTGAACTTGATATGGTTTTCCGACCTGGTGATCAGCGGCGGCGGCACGATGAACCGGGAAGCCGCGGCGCTGGGAGTTCCCGTCTATAGCGTGTTTCGCGGAAAAATAGGGGCCGTGGACCAATATCTGGCGGAAAAAGGGCGGCTGATTCTGCTGGAGAGTACGGCAGACGTACGCAACAAATTAATTCTTAAGCGCTGGAACCGGCCAGCCCAATCAAGCACGGTCAATCGGCCGGCTTTGCAATGCATCGTGAGCAGCATTATTAAGGTTATGGAGTCGAGATGACAACCAATTCGACCTCCTCCACGATGAGCATTGAAATGAGAATACAAAGTCAAAGAGTGGAGGAAATTGAGCGGACCATTCACCATTACAACGATTTGGCGGTGAAAGGTCTGGTATCGATGTTCATTCCGGAAAAACGACTGTTCTGCTTCAAGTTAAAGCAAACACCAGCAGGGGTGGTTCAAGAGGGTGTTTCACCGCGCTACACGGTGTTTACATTGCTCGGGCTTCACCGGCTGAAAGAGTGCGGCGGAACTTCTCCCGTCGATATCAAGTTGTCATTTGAGGCTTTGCTGGCAGACCTCGACTGGGTGGATAACATCGGGGATCTGGGATTGCTTGTCTGGTTGTGCGCCGCGATCGCGCCGGAACGCCTGAACGAAATAGAGGGTCGGCTGGACGTGAAGAGCGCTTTGAATCGCTTTCGCGATGCCGCGCGGGGTCAGACGATGGAATTAGCGTGGTTTCTTGCGGGGCTTTCTCATGGAATTTTGGCGCGCCCTTCAGAAGTATCGCACTTCAAAGATCTGGCCGTGATGACATACAGGATGCTGATTAAGAATCAAGGTGAGCAGGGAATATTCGGACACCTGGCCCGGCACAAGAGCGTGGCCGGAATGGTTCGAGGAGCTGTGGGCAGTTTTGCCGACCAGGTTTACCCGATTTACGGGCTGACAAAATTCGCGCAAGCCTGCAACGACGAACATGCTACGCAGAGGGCGCTCGACTGTGCACTTGCGATCTGCGAAGCGCAGGGATCTCTGGGGCAGTGGTGGTGGCACTACGACTCGGCGAACGGGCGAGTAGTGGATGGTTACCCGGTTTTCTCCGTTCACCAGCACGGAATGGCGCCAATGGCGTTGTTTGCGCTGGGTGAAGCTATTCAGTCGGACTTCAGCCCGTGGATTTACAAAGGGTTGAAATGGATCGACAACAACGAATTGGGATTTGAAATGAAAGACGAGCGCGCGAGCGTTGTGTGGCGGTGCATATCGCGCCCGATATCAAGAAAATATTGGAATTTTGCAACGCGTCTGGTGAAGCCTCGCAAACACCCAAAATCGCACGATGATATGAAGGTGTTGTTCGAATGCCGCCCTTACGAATTAGGATTTCTTCTGCATGCGTTTGCGGACAAGGATACGCAGTTGACCTCGATTCAAAATGGGAAGCCATCGAGTGAAGTGGGACGCAACTGTCGATAGTATTTATATGAACTCAACCATGAAAATCATGATTGTCGTCGGGGCCAGGCCGAACTTTATGAAGGCAGCCCCTATAATTGCAGCCATCAAGGAATGGAACATTGCTGCTTCCAACTCCTTGAAATCATCAGGGGTGGCGAAATCTGCCGGGAATCCGAAAATTGAAACGATTCTTGTCCATACGGGACAGCACTACGACGAAGCAATGTCTAAATCATTTTTTGTGGACCTGAACCTGCCTAAACCGGACGTGGATTTGGAGGTTGGTTCCGGTTCACATGCAGTGCAGACAGCCGAAATCATGATTCGGTTCGAAACAGTGCTGATGCGGGAAAAACCAGATGCGGTTGTGGTTGTTGGCGACGTAAATTCAACACTCGCATGCGCGCTGGTGGCTGCTCGCACATACTATGACATCTCCGGGACACGGCCGATCATCGCGCATGTCGAAGCAGGACTCCGGTCGTTCGATCGTTCGATGCCCGAAGAAGTGAACCGCGCCTTGACGGATCATGTCTCTGATCTCCTCTTTGTGACCGAGGAAAGCGGGATAAAGAATTTGCGGCATGAGGGTCTTCCGGAGTCGAAAATTTGTTTCGTGGGCAACACGATGATTGATTCATTGCTGGCTTATAAGGACAGAGCAGATGAATCAGCGATTCTGGATAAGCTGGGTTTGAAAATATTCAAGGGCGGCAGACCAGCGAACGGCGTCCGCCCGTATGCGTTGTTGACTCTGCATCGCCCTTCCAACGTGGATGATCGAGATACCTTTTTGAATATTTTGGATGGGATGAAAGAGTTGTCGGAATCCTGGCCAATCGTATTTTCCGCGCATCCCAGGACGCGCAAGCAGATTACAGAATTCGGGCTTGAGCGATACTTTCAATTCAAAGACGCGAAGCAGTCATTAAACGGCTCGAACGGCACTGGCGCCACGAACGGCATTCAATTGCTTGATCCTCTCGGTTATCTGGATTTTCTGTGTCTGATGAAAAATGCGTCGCTGGTGGTCACCGATTCGGGCGGGATTCAGGAGGAGACAACGTGTTTGGGTGTTCCTTGTGTCACCGTCCGCGAAAACACCGAGCGACCCGTCACAGTTACGTGCGGAACAAACATTGTGGCAGGAACGCAGAGTGAGGGCATTCGAAGCGCCATTAGGACGCAGAGCACGCGAGCAGGCAACATCCAACCGCCGAAGATGTGGGACGGGAAGGCGGGGCGCCGGATCGTAGACGCCATCGTGGCCGAGCTCAGGCAAAAGGAATCGAGTGTGCCTGTTCCTGCGGGGCAGGCAAGTTTGCATCCGCATGAGGATGCAAAACGGAAAAAGATTATGGCTGTGGCATCTGGCGGCGGACATTGGGTTGAACTTCTGCGCCTCGATCAGGTCTGGTCCGACTGTGATGTGGTTTTTGTGACAGTTAATCCAGAGTATCGCGTGGACGTTCCAGGCCAGAAGTTTTATTCGATCACCGATGGCACTCGTCAGACAAAGTTTCGATTGCTTCGCTCCTCGTTACAGCTGCTTTGGATTCTGTTTAAAGAGAGGCCCGACGTGGTGATTTCAACCGGAGCAGCTCCCGGCTACATAGCCATCCGGATCGGTAAGTTTCTTGGGGCGAAAACAATCTGGTTGGACAGCATCGCGAACGCGGAGGAGCTTTCCTTGTCTGGCCGCCTGGCCGGGCGACATGTTGACCTGTGGTTAACGCAATGGCCTCACCTTTCCAGCGAGAATGGCCCGCATTTCCGAGGAGCAGTGCTTTGATTTTCGTCACCGTGGGCAGCGCAGACCCCTTCGATCGGATGATTCGAGCGATCGATGAATGGGCAGGTTCGCGGCAGAGAACCGATATCTTTGCCCAAATCGGCAGGTCGCGTTATAAGCCCCAGTATATTGAAGCCGTCCAATTTCTGAGCCCATCAGAATTTCGCGAACGTGTTTGTGCCGCGCACCTGATCGTCGCACACGCGGGTATGGGATCGATCATAGCGGCTCTAGAGGTCGGGACACCGATCATTGTGATGCCCAAGTGGGCGCGACTAGGAGAGCATCGCAACGACCACCAGGTGGCAACGGCTAAGAGATTCGGTGAAAAGCAAGGCGTCATCGTCGCAAATGATGAGAAAGAGCTGATCATCAAGCTGGAGCAGGAAGAACACCACTCCCCTCCGAACGTGATAACGCGCGAAGCCTGTCCCGAATTGATTTCTGCCATCAGGAGCTTTGTTTCGGAGCCGAATGGCGGTGGCAAGTCAGGGTGGTCAGGGTTTCGTTCGACCCGGGCGCGCAAATGAGAGCGCTCGCTCTTATATTAGGAATTCGATTGCTCTAAGACGGTCATGACCATTTCCAAAGCAAAAACGTTTCGAAACGTCATTTACACCACGCTCACCAAGGGCACAACCATGGTTTGCGTCGCCGTGACAGCTGCGGTTGTGGCCAGGAACCTTAGTCCCCCAGATTTCAGAGATGTGGGGTTTGCTGATTACGTCGCTTCTGCCCGCCTCGTTTGGCGTCAATCTTTTTACGCTGGGTTGTAGGGGGATATTTACGGCCTCGGTGACAGCTCTGATTCACGGGATTTGCACGCGGTTTCGTTGCTTCCAGGAAGTCAGCGGCATGATTATGCAGAATCTCCAACGTGCCCATGCCTAAGGCCGAACGCTTCACCGGGTGATCGCACGATCGACGCCGAGCCAATTTCCGGCGTGCCTGCTCAGCGACATTGTATGAATCAGAAAACCAATCGCATTCGAGTGCTATACAGCTTTCCTTATAAGCTGGGGGCCGACCGTATCAGTTACACCGCCTGGCAACAGGTGAACGGTCTTCAGGCTGCTGGTGCGGACGTGCGCGTGTTTTCGGGGTCAATCTGCCGTCCCGTGCACCCTGGTGTCATCGTGGAGTCCACACTCCAGTGGGGCAAACTGAGAATGCCCTACAGACTTCTTGGGGGGCAGCGCACTTTGCAGCTGCACGACTATATTGTGGCCCGCAAGGTCAAGGAACTGGCGGGTGAGATAGACATCGTTCATACCTGGCCGAGCGCTGCTCGCAGGACCATTGAGACTGCGAAAAACCTGGGGATTCCAACCGTATTAGAACGATGCAATTCCCACACGCGTTATGGATATGAAGTCGTGCAGAAGGAGTGCGAGCGCCTGGGCGTGCGACTTCCGGCCAGCGATACCAGCGCCTACAACGCGGAGACCCTACGAATTGAAGAAGAAGAGTTTCGACTAGCGGATCGCCTTTTGTGCCCGTCCGATTTCGTCCTTCAGACTTTCCTGGACAAGGGATTCGCGCGGGATCGGCTTGCGAGACACGCCTACGGTTTTGATGGTAAGGACTATTTCCCGGCTTCCGACTATCAGCCCAATCAGGCCGGCTTGAGAATGCTCTTTGTGGGTTCCTGCGCGGTTAGAAAAGGCGTTCATTACGCATTAGAGGCATGGCTGAAATCTCCCGCGCATGAGAAAGGCACGTTTACGATTGCGGGAGAATTCTTGCCGGAATATGCCGAAAAACTCGCGCCAATGCTGTCGCATCCCAGTGTTCGAGTTTTAGGCCACCGAACGGATGTGCCGGAATTGATGCGCAATCACGACATTCTAGTGCTGCCAAGCGTCGAAGAGGGGTTTCCGTTAGTTTGCATGGAGGCATTTGGCAGCGGATGCGTCCCCGTGGTCTCGGAGGTTTGCGTTGGCATATGTGCGCACATGAAAAACTCACTCATCCACCGCGTGGGTGACGTAGAAGCTTTGACGCAACATCTGACTCTACTGGATAAGGACCGTGCACTTCTGCAGAGACTACGTTTGGCGGGCTTGAAGGAAAGGAGCACCCTTACGTGGGAGGCTGCGGGAGTGAAACTTCTTGATGCTTACCGCGAGACAATAGCTATGTGCTCTCCAAGTAAGATGTGGAGCGTCGCTGCTGAAAATTTATCGGGCATCGAGGAACGCCGATGACACCGATTTCTGCGAAGAAATCTCTTGAGAAGTCCGCCAGAGGAGCGCTATTTGGCTCCCGACTGTTCCACGCGGCCAGGAATGCGTATCAATCGGTATTTGATCGTGACAAGTTGGCGACCAGAAAGAGGATGCTGGAGTTCTACGCCGGATTCATATCACGAGGAGACCTGGTCTTTGATGTGGGGGCAAACATTGGGGTATATTCCGACGCCTTCCAGACCCTGGGCGCGCGTGTTGTGGCAATTGAGCCGAATCCCATTTGTTGTGAGCGGCTCGAGTTAATCGCCAAGCGGAGCGACCTTATGATTGAGAATTGTGCCGTGGGAAGCGAACCAGGCGTGGCTACGATGAACGTTTGTTCGGACCCAACGCTCAGCACCCTTTCAAGTGAATGGTATGAATCGGCCAGAACGTCTCCTACCCACAGAAGCGAAGAGTGGCTTGGCACAATCGACGTGAGGGTTGCAACCCTCGATTCTCTGTCCCAAAAATATGGTATCCCTGCATTCATCAAGATTGACGTGGAGGGGTTTGAAGATCATGTGCTTGCTGGCATGTCATTTGCCCCGAAAGCACTGAGTTTTGAATTCCACTTTGCCCTTTTGAACATCGCAAGGGCGAGCTTGAATAACTCCTCACTGCGAAATGGCTATTGCTTTAATTACATCGATGGCATCGAGCCCGAATTCAGATTGGATACGTGGGTTAGTGCCGGTGACCTTGAACGAATCCTGACTGAAGTGCATTCTCGCGCGGAATATGGGGATGTCTTCTGTCGAAAGGTCAGCAAGGATTAGTCTTTGGGAATGCTTCTGGAGCCAACGTGGCATCGCTATACTGGAATTATCGACTCTCCGGGACTTCCACACCTATTGAGTGCTTCAAATCGAATTTCTTTTCCGGTTGAACTGGTCGGTCTCGACACCGCGCTCCATTTTTGAGTGCCATGCGGCGTGTTTTCGTCAGCTTTGGCCGGCATGAACGAGGTCTTCTGATCAACTGTCTCTTGGACCTGTCCCAAACCTGTCCTTCGGGCCAATTGTAAGCCGTCGGCGACTCGCCTATCGTAGTAGATGAAGAATCGAACCGGTGACCATGTCATGAAACTATCCGTTTGCTCCCATGTCCGCCGCGATTCGTTTGTAGAATCAGGCAATTCGCAGGCGGTGCCTCGGGCCAGCGTTTTTGGCCAAATTATGAAGAGATCGATTGCCAACTTTGAGGTTTATTTGATCTTGGCTGCGGCGGCTTGCGTCTTTTCGATGAGTCCGTCCAGCATTCAGGCACAGACTCCGACTCTCACGGTAAACGCCTCATCGGGTCAGCACCCGATCAGCCCATACATCTACGGGATGGCATATGGGCCGGGAATCACTGAACCCGACATCGCTCTCGCTGCAAAAATTGATTTGCCCATGGGAAGGTGGGGCGGAGATGCGGCGACGAATTACAATGGGGCCTTTGATTCTTTCAATAGCGGTCTTGATAACTACTTTCTGCAAGGGTACCTCACTTCCAATGGGCCCTACTCCCAAGCGGATTTCTATCTGGACCACTATCGTGCCGTGGCCCCCGGCACCCAGGAACTCGAGACAATCCCGATCAACCCTTGGCTCCCTTCAAGCAGCGCTCAGAACTGCAGCTATTCGAATGCTCGCTACCATCCTCAGGGTGGCTGGGCATATGCCGTGTCGTGGCCTACGCCGGGCTTTTCTTCCGATTCGTGCAGTGGGAATGCTGTTCCCTGCGTGAGCGGTGCCCCTCCATCGTGCTCAACGGGACCTATAGTTACATGGAGCAACGCCATCTCCGGAAACATGATGCCCAACACGCCGACGATTCAGGAAACGTGGATTGGGCACAACGTCTCAAAATACGGAAATTGCGCCGCGGGCGGGGTTTGCTTCTATCAGCTCGACAATGAGCCAAATGGGTGGTCGAACACTCACAGGGATTGGCAACCCGCAGCTGCGGGTTACGCAACCATCACCACCGATGGCGAGACCTACGCGACGGCAATTAAGACCGCCGATCCAACGGCAAAAGTTCTCGGGCCGAGCGATTTCGGCGGCTGGGGATGGGTCAACGAGTCACCCACTTCGGATCCTGCGGTCGTTTATTACCTGAAGCAGTTCGCTGCGTACGATGCGGCGAACGGCAAACGGTCGCTCGACTATCTAGATGAACACAACGGCGTGGGCGACGCCAGCGCAAGCATTCAGCAAGACTTCGATGCGGTGCGAGAATGGTGGGACCCAACCTACAGCTCGCCCGCAGGTAATGACCTATATTTCGCGGGATACAATAATCTTGGTTTTGGCCCCCAGGTTCAGTTCATACCCAGGATGCTGGCGTACATCAACGCTTACTATCCCGGCTTGCAGCTTACTGTGTCGGAAGTCGAAGTGCAGCACTACTCCAGCGCGGCGTTTCCTCCAATCAAGGGTGCCTACTTTAACGGCTCATCTGTAATTGACGCACTGGTGCTTGCGGATGCCATTGGGATTTGGGGCTCCTATAACATGCAACTTGTGAACCTGTTCGATTATGTGGGGACGGGCGACGGAGAATCGTTTACTTATCTGCTCTACCGAAATTATGACGGCGCGGGAAGCAAGTTCGGGGACACTTCGATAACTGCATCGAGCACCAACCAGTCGTTTATGTCGGTGTACGGAGCATTACGGTCGAGCGACGGCGATATGACGGTAATCGTCATCAACAAGGAAGCAACTCCGTATACGACAACGCTTACCATTTCCGGTTACACCCCAGCCGCGTCAGCTTCCACTTACACTTACAGCAGCGCAAACACGGGTGCGCTGGTTGTTGGTACTGCAAGCGTGGCCGGGGGAAACACGGTGAACTACACTTTTCCTGCGTACTCGGCGACTGAGTTTGTCTTTACTCCGTCTTCGACGGTAGCGCCACCTACGGACCTAACTGCAACTGTCCAATAGGGAGTGCTCGGATAGGGGAACAGATAATGAATCGGGTCCTTCGATACTCTATCTTCACTTTGGCCATCGGTCTCAAGCTGATGATCGCGGGAACCGCCTCGGCGACGACGTACTATGTTTCGACGAGTGGCTCAGACTCGAACAGTGGCACATCTGAATCGAGCCCTTGGGCTCATCTGCCGGGGATGCCGACATACACGGGTGGGCACACGCCGGTTGCAGGCGACACTTTCACCCTGCGTGGCTGCGATGACTGGGGCAACTCCAACTTCCCGATCAATTGGACCTACAGCGGCACGAGCAACTCCCCTATCAACGTGACCGTAGACAACACATGGTATAACACCGCGGTTTGCCCGTCCGGGTGGAATCGGCCGATATTCGATGCGCAGAAATCGGTTATCTCCTCTGCTGGGGCCGAGTGCGGTGGACCCGTACACAACGTATTCATCATCAACACGGGCTCCTACACAACTTTCGCATGGATCGAAGCTAAAGGTCTGGCATGGGCCGGTGGCTGCGGAAATTCGGGCATCGGCTACATGAACGGCACCCCCTCCAACGATACCTTCGATAATTGGTATATCCATTCGTTCTACCCGACCGCGGGCAATTCAAGCGACAGCTCGAACGTCTTCTGGGTGCAATACCCTGGAGGCGCATGTGGTGTCGAAGCAACTCCGAACTGCACTGTCTCGAATACCGTGATCAATGACTGCGACGTGCAAGGAACAGGACAGGTGCAATACGGGGGCGGCCTCGGAGGTTTCAATTCCATCGGCAACATATTCACGTGTGTCGCCGGGGCAATTAAGACCTACGGCGGCGGCATCCTGGCGTACAACAACATTCAGAGGGTCGCAGAGGTCCCGAACGGTGGCCATCCCAACTGCATAGAGACTCTCGCGGCCGTCACGACGGGTGTCATCTATTACATCCACGACAATTACATTCAGGAAACGACCGGCGGTGGATGTGAGGGCGGTCAGGTGGGCAACCCCGGCGAGGCCGATTACGTTTGGAACAACGTCTGGTACATGGTTGGCACGGGTGCTAATCAGCCGCAAGTGCCGCAGTCAGACGGGTCGAACTGGTCACTCTACTTCTGGAACAATACGGCCTATGTCGCCGCAGGCTGCATCTCGACAGGAGTCCACGGAACCAGCATCGTCAACTTCTACGCGCAGAACAATCATTGCATCAATGACAACGGGTACACAGTGAACAGCAATACCGGCTCCGGGAATGCTCCGCTGATCCCCACTGGAGCCAGCGTGGTCAGTAACAATCTGAACATGACGACCGCGACCGCTGCCACACAGGGCTACTCAACAACAAACAACTTCGCGCCGACGTCGGCTAGCGACTCGACCGTCGGCGCAGGAACGAATCTAGCGACCCTTCTCACCACAACTTGGCTGGGACAGATAAATGGAACGAACATCACATCGTTAGATGCGTTGAATCCCGTCGGAACGAGCGGCGCCTGCGCGCAGCAGACGGTAAGCGGCGTTATCGAGTCGGTGTGCCCCACCTCCACGCCGACCGTGCGTGGGGGCTCATGGGATATTGGTGCGTATGAATGGGGTTCCGGTTCAGCAGGCGCTCCAAACCCACCCTCGAGTCTTATAGCCACTATCCAATAGATATATAAAAACCTGAATAAGACTAAGGATTCGGTACTTGATCAGTCCAAACTCCAAGCAATAATTGACTCGAATTCACAAATCCCAAGAAAGTCCGCGGCCGTTTCCGAAGGAAAATGCACGCCGCCGTACGGAATCTTAAAACCCTATTTGTTTTGGATTCTCGATCCTCGTCGTTTATCAATTTCCGCCCATCAACAGCGCAAACTCACATCCAACAAGGCTGCTAATGTCGGTAGGAACAAAGTTGCGAACACCATTGAAAACGAATTCGGAATGGCTTGAGTGGGGCCGTCGTGATCCCCTTTTTGGCGTGGCTAGTTGGGAAAACAAGAATGTCAGCGGCGCGGCACCCTGGA
>Ga0308309_10001460_pt1 | contig 14110 bp, 10 predicted proteins | sample HubBroMetageWFT5_FD_192491 | JGI IMG/M metagenome (GOLD analysis project Ga0308309, IMG submission 192491) | Warmed and freeze-thawed soil microbial communities from the Hubbard Brook experimental Forest, New Hampshire - Hubbard Brook CCASE Soil... | ecosystem: Environmental > Terrestrial >...
CGGTGAGGAAACCTTCCAAATCGTGCGCGACGGCAATTCGCTCAACGTAAAAATGGAATTCAAGTTTACAGACCGGGGCACGCCGGTACCGCTTTCGGCCACATTCCGCGGTACCGAAGATCTCACCCCCGAAGCCTTCGAAATTAAGGGCCAGAACTCCCGCTCGACTTCCATCGACGAAGCAGTGGAAGTGCAACCGAGCCAAATCCGCGTGCGTGACCGCGATAAATGGACGGAGTCTGTACGCCCCGCGCAATTTTTCACCATTGCCGGCTACGCTCCGGCAACCATGCAAATGCTCATGGTCCGCTTTTGGGCCTCGCACAACTCGCCCGCAGAACTGGCTACGTTTCCTTCCGGACAGGTGAAAATTGAGCCTCGCGGCCAGGATCAAATCAGCATTGACGGGAAAACTGAAACCTTAGATCGCTTTACTGTCGAAGGCTTGATTTGGGGCCGCGAAACGCTCTGGTTTGATTCCAAGAAAAATCTCGCTGCCGCCGTCACCACCGACGCCGAATTCGATCATTTCGAGGCCATACGCGACAGATACGAATCTGCGTTGGGCACCTTTGTCGGAAAGGCTGGCTCCGATGGCATGGCAGCCCTGGCCGATCTTTCCAAGGGAATTTCAGGAAGCCGCGCGGAAACTTTGGCCCTCGTCGGCGGAACTCTTATCGACGGCACCGGCAAAGACCCATTGCCCGATTCAATCGTGTTGATCGAAAAAGGGCAGATCGTTGCCGCCGGCGCGCGCAAAGAAGTAAAAATTCCCAGGGGCGCTACAAAAATTGACGCGCGCGGCAAAACCATCCTGCCCGGACTTTGGGACATGCACTCGCATTTCGAGCAGGTCGAATGGGGGCCAATTTACCTCGCGGCAGGTGCCACCACTGTACGTGATTGCGGTAATGAATTCGAGTTCATCACCGCCGTGCGTGACGCGATTGCTCAGGGACGTGGGCTCGGTCCGCGCTTGTTGCTGGCAGGAATCGTTGATGGCACAGGCCCGCTTGCACTCGGCGTTGAACGTGTGGACACGCCCGAGCAAGCCAAAATGTGGACGGATAAATATCACGACGCCAATTTCCAGCAGATGAAAATCTACAGCTCTGTAAAGCTAGAAGAGTTGAAGGTAACCACCGAAGAGGCGCACCGCCTCGGCATGACCGTCACCGGCCACGTTCCAGAAGGCCTCACCGCCTATCAGGCTATCGATGCCGGCCAGGATCAGATCAACCATATCGAATATATCGCCGACATAATGCTTCCAGCGCTTCCGGCCAACGCTACTCGTCTGGATCGCCTTAAAGCGAACGGTGATATCGATCTGAATTCACCAGAAGCTCAGAAAGCTATTTCGTTCCTGGTTCAGCACGGTACGGTAGTTGATCCAACCCTGGCGCTTTTTGAATTCTTTACTGCCAACACATCAAAACCGCCCGTAAGTATTGAGCCGGGAGTTGCCAAAGTTGCTCCGGAGCTGGCAGCGATCCTTGCTGAGTCAGGACCACCGTCGCCGGTCGCGCCTATTCTCGAGAAAGCAGTTCAGAAGGATATAGCTATCGTCGGCGCGCTTCACCACGCCGGAATCCCCATCGTCGCGGGCACCGATCAGACCGTCCCGGGTCACAGCTTGTACCGTGAAATCGAACTATATGTTCAGGCAGGCTTCACGCCGATGGAAGCAATCCAGGCAGCCACGATTGTGCCGGCTCGGGTAATGGGCCTCGACAAAGAACTCGGCACCGTAGAGGGCGGAAAGCGCGCCGATCTGATAATAGTGGACGCCAATCCGCTGGAATCCATTCACAACATCCGCAAAGTTGAATTCGTTATCACCAACGGCGTTATGTACAACTGCGCCGAACTATGGCGCAGCGTGGGTTTCAAACCTTAAGGAAAATATTTTTAGAGCGACGATTCCGCTTGTTCCCGCGCTTCGTTGGAACTATGCTGCGCTCGCGTCAATCACTCTCGAGGCATATGAATGGAAAACTTCACCCGCAGGAAATTTTTCCTCTCTACTCTGGCAGGCGGCCTGGTTGCAGGCTCGCGACGTCTATGGGGAGCTTCCGTGCCGGTTGGCGAGGCAACTTTTCCGCAAGCGGGCACGCAAGGTTCGTCCAAAGCGGCTCGCCCGCTAATTGTTTCTGCAGCGAATGGTTTTGAGCATCTGAATGGCGGCATGGAAATCCTCAAATCCGGCGGCGACACTTTGGACGCTGTGCTCGCCGTAGTTACCAAGGTTGAAGATGACCCCAATGAAGATTCTGTCGGCTATGGCGGCTTGCCCAACGAAGATGGCGTTGTCGAGCTCGACGCTTCCGTGATGCACGGTCCTACGCGCCGCGCCGGCGCCGTCGGTTCCATTCAGAAAATCAAGAATCCATCGCTGGTCGCAAAGGTTGTGATGGAGAAGACCAACCATGTTTTCATCGTAGGTCCCGGCGCGGAGAAGTTCGCGGTCGATGAAGGATTCAAGACCATGGACCTGCTCACCGACCGGTCGCGAATCGCTTGGCTCGCTTGGAAAGCATTCTCATCCGAGAATTGGCGCCCGGGCCTCGATAGCCCGGAGTGGAAGGAAAAACTCGCGCTGCTACTCGACACTCCCGAAAGAATGGGCTGGCGCGAACATATCGAAAACGTCGTCAGGCATCCACAAACCGGAACTATTAATTGTCTTGCCGTAGATGCGAAGGGAGATATTTCCGGCACCACCACCACTTCAGGACTTTCCTGGAAAATCGCTGGACGCGTAGGGGATTCCCCAATTATCGGCGCGGGCCTCTGCGTGGATAACGACATCGGCGCCGCCGGCTCCACTGGCCGTGGCGAAGAGAATATTAAAATCTCCGGCGGCCATACCATCGTGGAAATGATGCGGAAAGGAATGTCTCCCACCGATGCGTGCCTGGAAGCATTGCACCGCGTCGCCAGGAATTACAAGCCTTTCCCTGACCGGCTACAGCAATTTCACATTCAGTTTTACGCGCTGAACAAGAACGGAGAGTACGGCGCAGGAAGCTTGTGGGGCATGCATCCGGGCGGACGCCGTGTGCAATTTGCGGTTCACGACGGCACTAGCGCTAGGCTGGTTCCATGCACACCTCTTTTCGATAAAGAAGGCGGCGACTACTAGAATCTACTGCACCAATTCCGAAACAAATACTAAGCGGACGCCCTGAGATTCCACGCGGGGAAGTCCATTTGCAAGTGCGGCAATGGTGTCAGGCCTGGGGTGTCCGATGGCAATAGCTGATCCATCGCGCTCTGCGTCCCGTGCGGCAAGTCCAAGCTGCCGAAGAATTGCTTCAGGATTCGCTGAATCATCCAAAAAAACCTTGCGCGAGGCCGCGCGAACACCGAATTGCTCGGCCGTGTTGTAAGCAACCGTGGACGCTAGTGTTCGGCTATCGACAAAAAATAGTCCCCGCCGGCGTAATTCCGGCATCAGCTCGGCCATCAACGCAGGGTCTGCCGTGGCGCGCGAACCCTGATGATTGTTTACGCCCACGGCGTGCGGCACAGTTTCCAACATTCCAGCCAGTGCCGAATCCACTTCTTTGGTATTCATCCCCACGCGTAACTCCACTTCCTCGGTTTTTGCTGCCGGGTTTTCTGACTGCATCGGAAGATGCAGCATCACCTGGTCGCCTCGGCGATAGGCTTCTTCGGCTACTTCCGATGACAATGGCAAATGTGGAAGAACGGAAACGGTGAGTGGGAAACCGAGTGCGAGCAAGGCATCCGCCGCGGCCCGATCGTAGCCGAGGTCATCAATAATAATCGCCAGCCGCGCATTGCCGCGGCCTTTGATAATTGGCGCGCTAGATCGACCCGTCAGAGGAGTAACTACGTGAATTGTATGCGTGCGAACGCCGCCGATCGCGTAATCGAAACGCAGCACACCCGCGGATCTGGTTTCCACCATGGAGAGTTGGTGGCGATCTGCGATTTCCTCCAAAGCTTTTCTGATCGCATTTGTCTCCGAGCCATCGGAAAGCGAAATGTAGATGTTGTCCGTAACCGACGGTCCACCCGCGCCTGGCTTAGAGGGTTGAAGCTCCGGTCGAATCGTCACCTCCGACCTGTGTCCGGAAATCCTTTGCGCTGAGGAGACAATCTCGCTAGTAACCGCGCGAATTCCGGTCTTCGAAGGGTTCTTGGTGCCACATCCCGAAGCGAAAAGAACAACTATTGCGGTGATAGAACAAAGACTCCACCGCAGGGATCTGTTGTGCGGGGAAATAAGAAAAAATTGTCGCGCCGTTTCGCGCGATCGAGCCACGAGCGGCTAAGCCGCCTTTCGTGCCGGAGCAGGAGCTCCTTCCAGCACTCCAATGGCTCTTTTGACCACCGGGTCATCGGCAGAAACCGGTTTCTCAGACGGAACTGGCTGAGTTTCGTCGTTCGCCGCAATGGCCTCATCAATCGTAGGATGAACCTCGACGGTCGCAGCAACTCCATTCGCGGGAATTTCTTTGTTGTCCGGTGTGTAATAATTTGCCACCGTCAAGATCAGTGCTGAGCCGTCGTCCATTTCAATAAGTTTTTGCATGGAAGCAGTACCGTACGTGCGGTCGCCGACCGTTTCCCCGCGATGATTATCCGAAATCGCACTGGCAACAATTTCTGCTGGACCCGCCGTTCCTACTCCAATCAGCACCGTGACCGGATCGCTCCAAGCAACCTTCGAAGGTTCCGCGGAAGACACAACCGGACTGACGGTTTGGCCCTTGAGTGTCGTGATGGTTCCAGAAGGAACAAATAGCTGAGCGGTCGAAACGCCTTCCGCATCCAGACCAGACGGGCAATCACGCAAATCTAGAATCAGCTTCTTGAGGCCCTGATGTTGAAATTGTGCGAGTTTCTCGTGAATCTGTTTTGTCGTACCCGCACTAAATCCGGTTACACGAAGATAGGCGATATCGCCTGGCAATTTATCTTCGACCAGGCGAGGTGCAGGAAGTTTTGCCAGCGTCAGTTCCACGTCCTGCGGTTCCGTTTTTCCGCGTCGAATCACCGAAAGCTTTACAACACCTCCGGGCGTTCCACGAAGCAGCAACTCGGCTTGGCCAATGGCCATCTGCGCCGTGCTGAACCCTGCAATTTTTTCAACGATGTCGCCGATGCGCAACCCCGCCTTGGCCGCCGGACTATCAGGCATGGATCCGAGCACGCCGATGTAGCCGCGCCTGATGAGAACCAACCCCGTCTCGCCCGTCGCGCTAGTGGTGCTCTTTTCTTTGAAATCTTTGTATTCCAGAGGACTCAGGTAGGCGGACTCCGAATCCAGCGAATCGAGCAATCCATGGAGCGCGCCGCTGGTCACTTGCCCGATATTAGGATCGTCCACGTAGTCATTCTGAACTTTATCGAGAACTTCGCTGTAAACCGTGAGTGCGCGATAGGCCTTTTCGTCGTTCGAGCGGGCGCGAACATATCCGGTGGCTACAAACGCTATGACGACCAAAGACAGTAGGATGACGATTTTCTTGGATAGTGGGCTCACGGTTTTTCCTTTTCCCCAGTTTCAGCAATGGCTACTTAGACGCCCGTCCGCTCCCCAGGTTTGCAACGAGCGGCCCCGCTTGCGAACAAATAATTATACCATCGGACATAATCCGCAGCGTTTGAATCCAGTGGATATTAGCGATGTCGGAGGTTTCTGCGGGTGGGGGACTGTTTATCCAAAAGATTCACCGCCTAAGCTGAGTTAACCTTCTCTTTTCAATAACTTATAGGATGTGACTTGCAATAACTACTTTTGGGCCAACGTCTGCCGCCTTGAGGGAACCTCGAAGGCGTCTTGCTCACCCAGCGGCATGGAACCGGTGATATACGTCTGCGAGATGCGGTCCTGCCAGGTGAAGTGATCTTCATCCCACAGAGCCCACACAAAACCAAGCATAAACGTGGCGCCCGCGAGCAAGTAACCAAAGCTACGCCACAGGAGTTGGCGAGTATCCGGAACGGTTCCGTCGAGCCGGACAGTGGTCAGACAGAGTAGCTGCATACCGGGCGTAGCCTCAGCACACGTAGTGAAGAGCGAGAAATATAGCCCGTAGAAAAGAAAAAATGCAGCGAGATAGACCGCGGTGTCCGCTTTTTCAACTACAAGCTGCCCGCCGAGCGATCGGAATAATCCCAGAAATGCCGCGTAAGTCAGTCCCAGAAAAATGGCGTCGAGCAATCCAGCCTTTCGCCGTTCCACCAGACCTGCTACCGGCACTAGGGCAGTCTGCGGATGTGCGCGTTCGTGCGCAGCACTGGAAAAATCAAGCTCCGGTTGCACGCAAATGTCCACATGTTCAGTTTTGCGCTGCGCCATTCGCACGCGCTGGCGTTCCGCCTGCCGTTGGCGCTCCGCTTCCCGCTGGCGTTCCTGAGCCGCCAGCTCTTCGTTGATCTTGGACTGCCGGGAAAATGGCAATCCAGACTGTGAATCATCGGAACGAAGATGTCCCCGCCGCGCGCGATAGTCCTGCAGCCGGCGCGAAACCTCACGACGCCATTCGGGTTCAACCGGTTGATCTTCGAGATCGATCGAGACGGAAGGTGTACGCGAGGACGAAGCGCGACTAATTATTCCAGCGCCAACCGCCACCGGTTCGAGATTTTCGCCTGCTTCGGCGAGAGGTGCGTCACAAAAAGAGCAATGGTTGGCGACCTCGAGCAAGAGGGCGCCGCACTCCGTGCATATTCTTATCACTGGTCCGTTTTGCGCTGCGGAAGCTCCAGTGGCGGAACGGCACAATGTTAGCAGGCCGCCACCAAAACGACCGAGGTCGAATGTAATGCAGTGTCCCCTATCAGGCAACCGTACGCATGTCCGTTTATTCTGAATTCTTCGAGGCACGACATACACCGTGCGATTGCGGCTGCGGAAGCCACGTGTTAGGCTCAACTTTCTTTTTTCCACGCTTTTCGAGGGATTTCAGCATTCTCCGCTGATGCCACACGCGAAACTCACTCAGCCATCCGTCAAGTGGCATTCTCTTTTCCTCGCATTAATTATTTCGCTCGCAGCTCCAGGCTTGGCCTTCGCGCAAGACCCCGCCAAGCCTCTGCCGCAAAATTCCGCCAAAAACCAATCATCCCAGGTCACAAAAACTCCGGCTCGGGCGGGAGCCAATTCAGACCAGACCGCCACGCTGGAAGCAGACCAGCAGCGCCAGGTCGGCCGAATCTACTACGCAGACGGCAACGTCGATATCCATTATCAGAATTCACGTCTGCGCGCCGATCACGTGGAATACAATGAAGACACCTATGTTGCCATCGCGCGCGGACACGTCCAGCTGGATTACATGACCCAGCACGTCGAGGCCGACGAAGCGCATTATGAATTGCGCACCGGTCATGGAACGTTCACGCGCGTGCGCGCCACCTTTTCGATTGAGCGCAAGCCCTCGCCAATCCTGCTGGTCAGCTCTAATCCGCTCTATTTTGAAGCGGAAGAAGCGGAGCGGCTGGATGAACACACCTACCGTATAAAAAAAGCTTGGATGACGGTTTGCAATCCTGACAAACCTACCTGGAAATTTTATGCTCCGGAAGCGACCGTCTATTTACAGAAGTCGGTGCACCTGGAAAATGGCGACTTTCGAGTTTTTTCTGTTCCGGTTTTGTATCTTCCGTACGCCACTTTCCCCGCCGGGAAAGACCGCGAATCCGGATTCATGATTCCGAATATCGGAGACAGTTCGAGCAAAGGCTACATTCTTGGTGAGTCGTATTACTGGGCGCCGACGGATTGGATGGATGCGAGCCTCGGCGGAACGTATTACAGCAAAAGAGGCTGGGGCCAGCGCGCAGATCTGCGAATGCGTCCATGGGAAAATGCCAAACTCGACGTCACCTACAATGGAGTGATCGACCGCGGACTGGAACAGCCACAAATCCCCGGGGAGCCTCCGGTGCCCGCCATTAACCAGGGTGGTCATGAAGCGCGTCTGCTCTTTACTGCTTTGTTGCCGGACGGCTGGCGCGCGGTGGCCGATTTGGACAACTTGACCTCGCTCACGTACCGCTTGGCTTGGAGCGAAACATATACGCAAGCGGTAAACTCGGAAGTCCGCAACTCCGCCTTTCTCACCAATAATTTCCGCGGTTTCAGCCTGAACTTCGCAGCGCTTAGCTATCAAAACTATTTGAGCGCTTCCCCGGACACCTATGTTTCTATGCGCGCCGCTCCGGAAGTGCGGTTCAGTTCGGTTGACCAATCCCCCTTTCCTCATCTGCCCATTTATTTTTCATTTGAAGGATTTTCAGATGCCGTGCATCGCAGCGAGACTGCCACAGCGGAGCCATTGGATACGCCGAATTTTGTTCCGCGAAGTGAACTGGCCCCCACGGTGACGATACCTCTCCATTTCCGGGACTGGCTGGATGTAACCCCTACTTTTACGCTCCGCTCCACCTATTATGGCGGGCAGCAGGAAAATAACGTTTACGTCCCTCAAGGTTTTTTCCGTACCACTGAGGAATTCTCTGTCGACTTTCGTCCACCCTCGTTCGACCGTATCTGGAGCAGCAGATCCGGAACCAAATGGAAACACGTGATCGAGCCTGACATGGTTTACAATTATGTGACCGGCGTGAACAATTATGCGCGGTTCATACGTTTCGATGAAGACGAAACGCTGACCGACACAAATGAAATTCAGTATGGAATTACTCAGCGGCTCTATCGGCGCAAAAAAGACGGCGATGCTGAGGAAGTGATCCGCTGGCGCCTGTTGCAAAAATATTACTTCAACCCAACTTTCGGTGGAGCTTTAATAAACGGCCAGCGCAACGTATTTCAAGCGCTGGACGACATCACGCCCTTCGCTTTTGCCGCCTCGCCTCGCCGTTTTTCCCCCGTCGTAAGCGACCTGGTTATCGAACCAGGCAAGCACTTCGACACTGAATTCATATTCAATTTTGATCCACAACGAAATCAATTGACCGCGATTGGAACTTTGCTGAAGCTTAAGCCTTATAAGCAATCATTTTTGACGCTGGCGCACTTTTCCACCACGAATCTTCCCACACCGCTCGACGAAAATCCGCCGGATTTCGTTTTCCAGACTCGCTCGAATCAGGTTCGCGCTCTGGTAGGTTACGGCGATTTGACCCGAATCGGCTTGAACTTTACCGCTGGCCTTAGTTACGACTTTACCCAGGACGCGTTTCAAAACCAGGTTTTGGAAGCCAGCTACAACGGCTCCTGCTGCGGATTTGGTTTTGAATACCGGCGATTTTCGTTCGGTACCATCCGCAATGAAAATCAATATCTGGTCGTTTTTCGCATCGCCAATCTCGGCTCAGCCGGTACGTTGCGGCGCGCGGAGAAAATTTTCTGAAGCAGGCCGCGTGACACCCAAATCAGAATCCGAGCTGGCATTTCTATCCATCGAGCAGGCCGCTCGATTGCTTCACCGTAAAGAAATCTCCCCCGTGGATCTGGTGGATGTCACGCTCGAGCGTATCGCGCGCCTGAATCCTTCGATCAACGCATTCCTAACCGTTCTCGCCGATCGCGGACGAAGGCAAGCGCGCGTGGCCGAGCGTGAACTTGTACGCAGATCTCGCGGACGTCGGGCGAACATCCGTAATCCTCTCTTCGGCATTCCGCTTGCCCTGAAGGATAATTTTTACACGCGCGATATCCCCACCACGGCCGGATCAAAAATTCTCGCGAATTTCGTTCCAAAGGAAGACAGCGATGTCGCCGCGCGTCTTGCCGCCGCAGGAGTGATTCTTCTCGGTAAAACGAATATGCACGAGTTTGCCTACGGAATCACCAATGAAAATCCGCATTACGGTCCGGTGCACAATCCTTGGGCAGTCGATCGCATATCCGGTGGTTCGAGCGGCGGTTCTTCGGCAGCCACGGCAGCAGGGATGTGTTTTGGGTCCGTTGGTACCGATACCGGTGGATCAATTCGTATTCCAGCGTCGCTTTGCGGCATCGTTGGGCTGAAGCCCACCTATGGATTGGTCAGCGTGTCCGGCGTAATTCCCCTGGCACCCAGCTTTGATCACGCGGGACCTCTCACGCGCGGGGTTGTAGATACGTGCATTATTCTGCAGGCGATTGCTGGGAAATTTCCCGCTGGCGCGGCCCGGCCTGATTTTCGAAAACTAAAACGAACTCCTCTCCGTCGATTTCGTTTGGGATGGCCAAAAGAATATTTTTTTGAACGCATCGACTCTCAAGTTCGGCACTCAATAAACATTGCAGCAAAGACCCTGGAAGAAATTGGCGGCCGAATCCAGAACGTATCACTTCCGCAACTCGCCGATTCCCAGGAGCCGTCCACACACATCGCCTTAGCCGAAGCCACTCACTATCACCAATCGCAGGGATTTTATCCGGTCCGAGCCGGCGACTACGGTAAGGATGTGAGCAGCCGCTTGGAAAGGGGTACCCAAGTACGTGCCGTGCATTATCTTCAAGCGCTGGAAGTGAAGCGTCAGGTCGAGAGAGATTTCGAATCCGCATTCCGGCGCGTGGATGCGATCCTCGCACCCGCCGTTCCCATCGCTGCTCCGCTCATCGCAGAAGACCAGGTAATAATTGACGGCCAAAAAGAAACGGTCCGTTCCGCTCTCGTGCGGCTGAATCGGCCCAGCAACTTAACCGGGCACCCGGCTATCTCTATCCCATGTGGATTCACCCGCGATGGATTGCCTGTGGGATTGCAGCTGATCGGCCCGAAATGGGGAGAAGCAACTTTACTGGCAATCGCGTTTGCCTTCGAACAGGCCACGGACTGGCACACTCGCAATCCAACGTTTCCAGCAGCGCCGGCGCGTCAAAAAGCGCAAGCACGCGTCTAATGAATGTGTAAATATAATAAGTTGTATTAGGCACCCGGTGCGGCGGCCGGAGCGTCCGGGCAGTTTCAAAAGGGGCTGACAAAACACAATGGGAGTTTCCGCATTAGCCGCGTTCGTTGCAGGACTCGTCTCTTTCCTCTCTCCGTGTGTGCTGCCTCTGGTGCCCGGTTATATCTCGATGCTTTCGGGTATCGGCGTTGAGCAACTGAAAGAGGGACAAGCTCCGCGCGGCGGATTGCTGACTTCCGCCCTCGCATTCGTTTTTGGATTTTCCGTCGTGTTCATCACTTTTGGCGCCTCCGCAAGCGCTGTAGGTTCTTTTCTGGTTCGCAATCGCAGCCTTCTCGCGCCCCTGGCCGGAGCGCTGATCGTCTTGTTCGGATTGCATCTCGTAGGATGGCTCGCGAAAATTTCTCTGCGTGCAGGATTTGTGATTGGAATTCTGCTGCTGGCTGCTGGCGTCGTCCTGAATTTTCGGCCGGGAATGGCCGGCCACACGCTGAAAGCTGTTCATTTCTATTCTGTCGCCATAATTTTTCTCTGGGGGCCAGCCTTGACGCGCTGGCTGAATCGCGACGTGCATTTCCGAAATCTGGGCGGCCAGCCCGGCATCGTAAGCGGGTTTCTGATGGGTTTTGCATTCGCCTTCGGTTGGACACCTTGTATCGGCCCAATCCTTGCCGGCGTTCTGGCTATTGCAGCCACCCGCGAAACCATCGGTCAGGGAGTTTTCCTGTTAGCCTGTTACTCGGCAGGACTGGCAATTCCGTTTCTTGTTACTGCATTGGGTATCGGCGGATTTTTGAAATTTTACCAGCGCTTTCGCCGCCACTTGCACACCGTGGAAGTTTTCAGCGGCGCTCTTTTGCTCGCAGTGGGCGGTTTAGTGTTTATGAACCGCCTGACCTGGCTTTCAGGTAAGCTTGCATTCTTGAATAGGTTTTCGTGGTGATGGGAGTGGAGCGCATGCGACGGGTCCCCAATGTTCTTTGGTTTGTTCTTTTGATTGTGTTGCTTGTCACCACGAATTTCTCAGGCTGTAACTCGCACGATCTATTCAAAGTTTCCAGCGCGGATGGCGGTAAATCCGCCACAAGTAGTGGCCCGCATCCAGAGGAACCGGATGTAACCTTCAAGAACCTGCAGGATCAGGATGTTTCTTTAGCCGGTTTGAAAGGGAAAGTAGTGATCGTAAATTTTTGGGCCACCTGGTGCGAACCCTGTCGCGTCGAAATACCTTGGATGATCGGTTTCCAACAGAAATATGCGGACAAGGGATTGACGATACTGGGCGTTGCGATGGATGACGAGGGCAAAAGTGTGGTCGCGCCTTACGTCCAAAGAACTCAGTTCGATGTGAACGGCCATTCCATGACCATGAATTATCCGATCGTAATCGGAAACGACGATATCGCTGCGAAATTTGGCGGACTCCTGGGATTCCCGACTACCATTGTTATTTCTCGCGATGGTAAAGTTCAGAAACGCTTTATCGGTTTAGCAGACGAAGACGAACTCGAGAAACAAATCAAGTCGCTGCTCTAATATGATGGACGAACAAGAATTCCAAAAAAAATGCGATACGGCCTTCGAAAGCCTCCGCAAACGCTTGCTTGAGTTGGGCGAGGAGCATGAATTCGAAGTGGAGGGCGGAAGCGGCAAGTTAGAAATCGAATTTGAAGACGAAGACGAAACACGCTTCGTAATTAGTCCCAACGCTCCTGTCCGCCAGATTTGGATTTCTGCTTTGACCACTAGTTTCAAACTAGGATGGTCCGATCGTGCTCAGGCGTTTGTGTTAGAGAAGACCGGTGAGACCCTGAGCCAGGTTATGAGCCGCATCCTGAGCGAAAAAACCGGTTCCGCGGTTCAGGTCTAAGATGAAGTCCGCGCAGGCCGGTCTCATCTCTTGCGTTCTTATATGCTTCGGCTCTGCGTCTATGATCAGGCGCGGACCTGCCGCCGCTTCGGCGAGTTCAACTCAAGAATCAAACCTCCCGAATGCATCAACCATCGTTAAGCCCCATGTATTTGTTTCACTCGATCCCGTTCCACGCGGAAAAGAATTCAAGATTGCGGTTGTCGCGGATATCGCTAAGGGTTTCCACATGAATTCGCACAAGCCCTCGGACGATTATTTGATCGCCACTACTCTAAAGCCTCAGCTTCCCGCGGGTTTTGAGCTGCTGGATGCCCTCTACCCGAAGGGCAGGCTCGAAAAGTTTAGTTTCTCGCCGGATCATCCTCTGGATGTGTACAGCGAGAGCGTTACGCTCGTGCTGCGATTGTCCGCGAAATCCGCCGCGGCGCTCGGTCCTGCGGAAATTCCGATGATCCTGCGTTATCAGGCATGCAATGACAGCGCTTGTCTTCCCCCCGTAAAGCTTCCGGTAGATGCCAAATTCATTTTGGCCGAAGAAGGCACAACACCTAGAGAAGTTCATCCGGAAATTTTCTCCAGGCTCGTTCCAGCCCGCTGACGTCTCAGTCTTAGTTTTCCGAAGGCCGTTCAGTCCCGGTGCGGAGAGTATGGTCTTTCCGGCTGGAAATCGCTGGCAGGGCGCGGCGGAGTCGCGAGATCACTCGATCTCTTCCAAGTACAACCATCGTTTCAAAGAGTGGTGGCGCGACAGCCCGGCCCACGATTGCCACGCGCGTCGCGTTTATTAGCAATCCAGCTTTGACGCCTTCGGAGGTAGCCACGCCGCGCAGAGCAGCGTCGCACGCATCATGGTTCCAATCCGTCACCGCCACCAGCGCCTCAATTAATTGGGGCATCAGTGACGGGAGCTTTTCGTCTTTCCAGAATTTTGCACGCGCTTCCGGCTCGTACTCGAAATCGTCGGTGAAAAATGCGCGGGCCCAACTGGTGAAATCTCCCAGCAGGCGCGTTCGCGGCCGAATCAAATCCACGGTGTGCGCGAACCACGCGCGCTCTGTCGTGGCCCAAGCTTCTTGCCACAGACCTGCGCGTTTGAGTTCCGCTTCCACATAAGGCAAAAGTTCTTCCACCGGTGGCTTCTGCAAATATTGCGTGTTGTACCACTCAAGTTTTGCGCGGTCGAAAATAGCGTTGGTACGGCTTACGCCCGAGAGAGCGAATCGCTCGATAAGCTCATTCGTGCGCAGGTATTCAGCGTCTGCGCCCGGGGACCATCCCAACAGCGCGAGGAAGTTGCGGAACGCTTCCGGGAGAAATCCTTCGTCGGCATACGAGCCGACGCTGGTAGCCCCATGACGCTTGGAAAGCCGCGTGCGATCGGGCCCCAGGATA
>Ga0308309_10001461_pt1 | contig 14098 bp, 15 predicted proteins | sample HubBroMetageWFT5_FD_192491 | JGI IMG/M metagenome (GOLD analysis project Ga0308309, IMG submission 192491) | Warmed and freeze-thawed soil microbial communities from the Hubbard Brook experimental Forest, New Hampshire - Hubbard Brook CCASE Soil... | ecosystem: Environmental > Terrestrial >...
GTTCATGCCCGCCGCCGCCCACTGGCGGTAGAATGAAATGTGGGCGCCTCCCACCAGGGCGGACCAGACAAAGTCCGGTTTCGCGGCTTGAATCTTTGAAATGGTGGAAGAGAAGTTGGTCACGTCGAGCGGGAAGAACTCGATCGAGAGAACCTCGCCTCCATTGTCGGTCGTGTATTTCTTGACCCACTGCGAGGTGATCTGGCCGTAATTATAATCCGCCGCGACAACATAAACCTTCTTGCCCCATTTCTTCATCGCATAGGGCACGAGCTTCTCGACCGTCTGCGCCGGCGTCACGCCGGTGTCGAACTGGTTACGATCGCAGACACCGCCCTCATATTGCGTGTTGTAGAAATAGAGCGTCTTGAACTTGTCGAGCACCGGGCGGATGACCTCTCGCGAGGCGGACGTGATGCCGCCGTGCACGACCGCGACCTTATCTTTAAGCGCAGCCTGCTGAGCGAACTGGGTATAGAGCTGCATGCTCGACTGGGTGTCGTAGTTGATGAGCTGAAGCTGGCGGCCCAGCAATCCGCCGGCAGCGTTGGCTTCCTCAATCGCGAACGTGAGAGCGTCGACCATCGGCTTGCCGTAGATGTCGAGCCCGCCCGAAAGGTCGTGCAGGCTTCCAACCTTAATGGGGTCGGCTGCGAAAGCGGGCGCGGCCAAAGCGCTCGCACCGGCCACCGCGGCCGCGGTCCCAAGGAATTGCCTGCGGTCGATATTCATATCAGTACTCCCTTTTCGTTGCCCCGATACTCGACACGTGAAGCCGCTCGGCGTTATACGCGCCACCTGGTCCGCGACCGTTGCGCCGGCCAGTCTAACGCGACTTTTCACAACATGCTTGCCTGCCTCGGCCACAGGGCTTGTCTATTGTTGCTCGGCCGAAGCGCTGACCTGAACTCGTAAGGTTAGCATATTAAGCGACGGGCGGGTGGCGCCGGTGCCAGTCAGTGGCCAGCTGAAACGCCTGCCCGGCGCGGACGAGGACGTCTTCAGAGAGATGGGGACCGACAAGCTGCATGCTAAGCGGCATCCCAGCCGAGTCCAGGCCGTTCGGCAGAGTGAGCGTCGGACTTCCTGAGAAGTCAAAGGGGGCAGTGAAGCGCAGGATGCTCAGCAGCACGTTAGGATCCTCGCCATAAGCCTTCATGAGCTCCAGGCTGGGGGTTGGAACCGGCATGGTCGGGATGAGTAGGACGTCGACAGCTTGGAACAATTCGGACAGCTCGCGAGAAAATCGCATTCGTTCGAGTGCAATGGCCGCGATGTCGGTTCCCTTTGTCGCCAGCCCTTGCTCGATCAGCGCCGCAAGATCGGGCCCGTATTCCGATTGTCTTCCCGGGTAAGTTTCGGCGTGCGCAGCCGCCGTCTCGACGGAGCACATGGCGATCCATTGGCTGACGAGCTTCTGATAGGCCGGAAACCGGACCTCGCGCATCGTTGCGCCTAAGCCGCTCAGTACCCGCTCCGCCTCCGTCAACGCCGCGACGATTTGCCCATCGATCCCGTCAGCAGCGTAACCCCGGTCGACGCCGACACGCAGGCCGCGAATTCCATCGCCGATTGTCTCAAGATAATCCGGGACGGGCGCCTTGTAGGTTGTCGGGTCATTTCTGTCCGCGCCGGCGATGATTCCGAGGATGGCGGCGGCGTCTGCAACGGATCGCGTCATCGGACCGACATGGTCCAGGGTCTCCGCTAGCGGAAAAACGCCGTAGCGGCTGACCCGGCCCCACGTTGGCTTGATGCCCGTAAGGCCGCAGGTGGCGGATGGAAACCGGATCGACCCACCCGTATCGCTGCCCAGGCTCCCGTAGCAAAGCCCCAACGATGTCGCGGCGCCAGATCCGGTCGAAGAGGAGCCCACCCAATAGTTCGTGTTCCACGGGTTCAGAGGAGCCGCCACCTGGGGGTGATGTGATGTGTAAGCGCCCTCCGTCATCTGCAGCTTTCCAAGCAGAATCGCGCCGGCGTCCTCAAGGCGCTCCACAACGGTAGCGTTGAAGGATGGAACGAAGCGCTTGAAAATCGTGGCGCCGGCGGAAGTCGGAGCGAAGGTCGTGTAGCAAAGGTCCTTGACGGCGATAGGCACGCCATGGAGAGGGCCGCGCCAGAGGCCGCGCGCAATTTCCGCGTCAGCGGCTTTCGCTCGAGTGAGCGCGCGCTCGGCGAGCACAGTCGCGTAAGAGTGATATTGTCCGTCGAGCTTTGCGATGCGCTTCAGGGTCGCGTCGGTTACCTCAACTGACGACAACTTCTTTCGCCGAATGAGATCGGATATGGTTGTTAACTGTTCGTATTGTAAATCTGATGACATCGGGCGGTTCTTCCGGGCTAGAAAGATGCATCACTAAGAAGACGATAGGACGAAGTTGAAGCAAGCGCGCCCGCAAAATATCGGGTCGCGTGAGCCGCGCTTGCCTCACGACGCCATCTCCGCTTGCCTCCGCGCTGCGGCGCGACGGAGACCTCGAAGAGACCGTGTCACAGCGACCGTAAGCACTTTAGTATGAACGCGGCGCAGGGATCGCGGGAAAGGGAGCGCGAACGAAATCCTCATGCACGTCCCGTAAGCGTGATCTAAGCGATATTAATGCCTTAATTCACTGGCGGATGGGGCGGGACTCGAACCATCATGTCACGATATTGAAATCGCTATGATTTCTCATTTTAAACGCGGCGCGACGAAGCCTTTGAGGCAGCCTTGTGGGCCCTCGTTTTTCGTTCGCTTGATGCGATTGCTGGCGGCGACGAGGCCTTGGCGCGCGCCTGGCTTGCGAGCCTGTCATTCGGCGAGGAGTCCCTGGTGGACGGCGGCCAATGCAAGTCGATCGGCTTATCGGACATTGGTTTGGAAAAACTGCGAGAGGTCGTTGCGGCTGCGCGGATAAATGAGGACCGGCATGCCTGGAGTCATTCCTCGGGTCAACTGAGCTGAAAGCGGGAGATTGACATGGACGATCGAACGATTCCGGCGGCGCTCGAGCAGCATTGGGACGTTTCGGACGCAGCGATCTGGCCGTTGAACATGAAATCTATCACGAGGACACCGTGCTGGATTATCCGCAGTCGGGCGAGCGGATCCGCGGGCGGCGCAATATTCAAGAGAGCCGGTTGGTGCAGCCTAACAAAAAGCGCTTCACGGTCCGGCGAATGATCGGCGCCGGCGATCTCTGGGTCACTGAATTTGTACTTGCCTACGACGGCAGACCAACGTACGCCGTGAGCATCATGGAACTTCGCGAAGGACTCGTGGCCAAGGAGACGCAATATTTCTCCGATCCGTTTGATCCCGGATTGTCTCGTGCACATCTTGTCGAGCGCGGGGTCGCCAATTCACCCTCTGTTTGATCAGCTCTTCGAGGCGTTCGAGAAGCGTGGCGAGGGTGAGTGGACCTAGGCGCTGGCCAGGCGCGCGACGCAGCCACCGCGGACTGACCTTTCCGCCCGCGGAGCTGGTTTGGCTGTCACAGATCGACAACGACGTCGCCGAGGGGACCGAGCAGCAGTCTTCGTGACGGTGTCGACAACGCCCGGCATCGACGACTTGCCCCCGTTGAAGATCTCCATGTGAATGCGATCAGGCCTGACGTCATGCTTCGCCAGGGCCGCGCTCATGTCCGCCATGAAGCGGCTCGGGCCACAGAGGTAAACGTCGGCGTCTGGCGCCAAGCCGACTTTATCGAACGCCGCCCGCGAAAGACGGCCCACCGCGTCAAAGTCGGTCCCGAGCCGGTCAGCGACCTCCGGCCGGCTGAAACAGACATGGCTGCGGCCGTGCGCCAGGCCCGAGAGGAGTTGCCGAACCTCGGCGGCGAAAAGAAAATGCCTGCCGTCGTGCGCGGCGTGCAGCCACAGCACCGGACGCGTCGAATGCGCCGACGACAGGGCGTACAGCATCGCAAGGAGGGGCGTCACCCCGAGTCCGACGCTGATGAGCGCCACGGCCCCTCGCCGGAGTGCAGGAGGAACGTCCCGCGCGGCGAGCTGACTTCGAGAAAATCCCCCACCCGCACGTGGTCTCTCACATAGGCACCCCCTACGCCGTTCGGTTCGATCTTCACGCTGATCCGATAGCGATCCGTCGAGGCCGGTCCCGAAAGCGAGTAGCTGCGAAAGAGCGGCGGGTCGCCGACGCTCGGTCGAAAGCGCAGCACGACATACTGGCTGGGCAGTGCTTCTGGCAACGGCTCGTCGTGGAACCGCTGCATTGTCAGCGACACGACATCGGCCGATTCCTGGTCAATCGCCGTCACCTTCAGCGGCCGGAATCCCGACTTCCTCCGATGTCGGCGGCGGGTTGGCCTCCATCCGCTCGACAACGTGCGGCATCAGGCCCAACGCGGCGGCACGCCACGGCTCGACCTGTGCGCCGCTCTCCACTACACGCCGCGCCGCCGGCCATTGCGCGCGGGTCAACACGGCTGTGTCAGGGCTTTTGCCGGGCACCGTCAGGTTAACGAATTTTGGAGTTAGGAGGTGGCAAAACGGGGGGCATGCCGAGTGCTTGTAATCCCCTCTATCGCCGCCACCGCTTTCCGCCGGAGGTCACAAGCCATGCCGTTTGGCTCTATTTCCGGTTTCCCCTGAGCCTTCGCATGGTCGAGGAGATGGTCGCGGAGCGTGGCATTTCCGTGAGCTACGAGACCGTACGTCAATGGGCGCTGAAGTTCGGCAATGCCTTTTCCGATCAGATCCGCCACCGGGCTCCGGCGCGGGGCGACAAATGGCATCTCGATGAGGTCGTCATTTCGATCGCCGGAGAGCCATATTGGCTGTGGCGTGCGGTAGATCAAAACGGCTTCGTGCTCGACATTCTGGTTCAGCGTCGAAGAGACAGCGGCGCGGCGCGCCGGCTCATGACGAAGGTCCTCAAGGCCGCCGGCACGTCGCCGCGCGTCATGATCACCGACCAGCTCCGATCCTACGCCGCGGCGCGGGCGAAGATGGGCCTTCGCGTCGAGCATCGCCAGCACAAATGACTGAACAATCGGGCAGAGAACTCTCACCAGCCGACACGGCGACGGGAGCGGATTATGAAGCGCTTTAAATCAGCTCGACAGGCGCAACGGTTCTTGTCGGTTCACGATCAGATCGCGAATATCTTCCACGTTCCTTATCCCGAATCCACAACCGCCGTTGACCGTCGCGCCGCGCGCGAGACCGCCTTTGCTGGTTGGCGCGAGATCACCAAGACAAGCGCTATCGCCTGACAACGCCTTTCCGCAAAATCACTCCTCTTTGGCCGGCCCCCGGTTAACGTGACGGTGCCGGTGCGGGACCGGCTGTGCGTTCGCGGACAATAACACTGTCGACTGGACGCAATCTGCGACGCGTTCAGCGGGCGCCGACGAGGGCCAGTTTCAAATTGGCCCAACGCCGCGGACTGACACGTTCAACAGCGACCCGATGATTAATGTCACGACGCCGGAACCCATCGTCCTCCGCGATCAACGCGACGGCGTCCCAGACCATCTCGACTCCGATCGTCGCGGGCGCCAAGTATACGTTGGATGTCGATCTGGGATTTGAGAAGTTCGCAGTCGATGAAGCTTCCGTCTTTCTTATCGTTGATGGCCATCAGCTGAAGGCAACCCCGCTTGCGTCATACGGTTTAACCCAAACGCGAATGCAGCAGAAAGGGAATTGGTATGACTTCGAGGCGTCGTATACTGCGACCAGTGCTGACGCCGACGGTTCAATCGAGATCCTTCTTTCGAGCCTCACAAACGGCGCCGGATACGGGTTCTTCGGCAATGTTCGGCTGACGGACTCATTGAGCGGACCGGTGCTGGATCCGCCGGCCGCGCCGGAGCCCGCGACTTGGGCGATGATGCTGATCGGCTTCGGCGGAATCGCTGGCGTTGCTGCTATGCGCCAACGGCGAAACGCAGCTGGCCAGGTCACCTGACGGCGACGAAAGAATATTGCGGGCTGGGGATTACGCGCCTAACGCCTAATCGCCCCCAGCCGCGCTCCTTGCGCCACCGCCTCGGCTCGCCCCTGCGCATCGAGTTTGTCGAGCAGCGAGGCGATGTGAAACTTTACCGTACGGACCGAAATCGTAAGGCGGCGCGCAATCGCCTTGTTTGACGCTCCCTCCGCGATCAGCGCCAGCACGTCGAGTTCGCGGGGCGTTAAAGCGACGTCGGGCCCCGGCTCAGGGTCGCCGGGGATGACAAGCGCCGCATCGGCGGGCTCGCCGGGCGCGGCGAGTCTCAGCCCCGGAACATCGGCCAGAAGCGCCGTCAGCCGATCGGCAAGCTCCGGCTCGCCGATCTCGATTGCGACCACCAGGATGTCAGGAGCCATCTTGGCTTGAGAATATCGAACTTCGCACCGAAAAAGCCACCAAACGTGAGAATGATCGCCAAAGAATATTCTCGCGTGTGATGGCTTTGTGTCGTCGCTTGAATTGGTCTCGTGTAAGCGCTCGAACGCCCTTAACCCTTTACGCTCGACTCGCCTCGAGGGGGCGGGAAAAGCGGTTCCTCCCGAGAAGTCGGCACAAGCGCCGGACGAACGGACATTGGTAGCGCCTCGATCGCGGTACGGTGAGTCCGCCTATTCACTGGAGCGAAATGCTTTGTCATCTTCAACACCGTCATGTCGCTGGCCGTCCCAGCGAACAAAGAGGTTTTGAATAGCAAATTCTCAAGTTAACCGGCCATGACGAGCCATATTGTCAAGTTAAATGGAAATTCCCAAGCATCAGATTTTGCTTAAGTCACTGATTTTATTACCGGCAAATTCTCACGCCAAAATGGCTCCCGACAACTCGATCTGGCGGCGTTCAGCCGTTGAGGTCGGCTCGAACCAGGCGCGTTCACGAGCCCTCTCGTCGAGGCGCTGTCCGAGTTTCAGCGTGCGGCGCCGCAGCGTCACAAAGGACTCGGTTGATTGGATAGGCAGGAACTCGGCCATCACCTCCGCCGCTTTGCGGTACGGCAAGAGGCTGCCGAGGCGTGCGGAGCGCTCCATCAATTCCGGCGTGGCCTGATCCGGGCAGATATCGCGCAGGACCCTCCAGGCGGCGCAAAAATGAGGCAGACAGCGCTGGCAGTTCATGATCCGCGGATTTCTGACTTCAACGCGGCCAAACACCGTCTGGATCTTGCGCTTGCCATAACCTCGCATTGCTGGTTGGCAGACCATCTGCCGGAGATGAGCCATGATGGCCTTGCCAACCGATCTCGCCAGCCGACAGGCGCTCCATATCCTTGTCGATAGCCAGTTCCGAACGATGGGCCGACCCGACCTCGTCCGTGCCCTCCAACAGTATTTTCCACCGCATCGACGCTCTCCATGACGAGAGCGCCTCGCGCTGCAAAATTCCTTAACAATCCTCTTGCACCCCAGTTAATTTAACGGTCCCCTATTTCGAAAAAGACGCCGTAATCGCCCTGGTGGCGCCGCGCCAACGGCGAGGTCAAAGCCGATGGAACGGTAGCTGAAGTCGCGAAATGGGCCTAAGTTGCAGCCTGCAAAGATGACCAGATCAGAAAAAACTCCCCGCGATCGTTAGCTTGTGAGGGCCGAATCCGGAATTTGGGGCCTTTGACTATGATGGTACATTCATCTGGACACATGGAGTTGTCATGGTTCGTGTAACTATAGCATTGCCGTCAATTGCACTCATAATAGAACTCGGGTGGGCGGAGCACGTTTGGGATTAGGGGGAGCAAAGTTTCAACGACTATGACGTGCCAGTGCGGATCGATGATCAACTCACTAAATAGCGCGCGGTCGAACCTACACCGGTGGCTGACTTGGTAAAACCGCACCGAAGGCTGAAGTGGCTCCACCCTCGAAATTAAGCTTACGTCATCGGTTCCATTCGAGAACATAGCAAGATGCCGCATTGCGATGAGGCGCCGGCCAACACGCCCCGCCAGCACATTTGGGTTGACGGGAGAAGTCCAGGACGGCAGAGAAGCAGCCGACCCCCCTGGCGACAGGGAGGGGAACGCGCGCATCGGCTCTTGCGCGGCGCGCCGTCTCTCGGCGACAAGGGGACGAAATCGTTCCGTCACGTCAATAACATATGAACTTTCTGATCTCGCTGCGCAGGGCATGACGCCATGAAACACGCAATGCTTTCGCTGGACTATTTTGCTCTCGCCAAAGAGGCGAAAGCCCTCAACACGTCAGGCGCGGCAAAGGTCATCCGCATCGCCCTCTTGGCGGACTGCGCGACCCAGCATCTGGCCGATATCATGCGCGCCATCGCCGCCCGAAACAACGTACAGGCGCAGGTGTACGAGGGCAACTACGACGGCGTCGACCTCGAAATTCTCGATCCGAACTCCGCTTTATACGCCTTCAACCCGCAATATGTCGTCATCATCCTGTCGAGCGAGAAACTGAAGGCGCACCTCTATGCGAGCGGCGACCGGCGCTCGTTCGCCGACGAGACGGTCGGCCGGCTGGAAAATTTGTGGAGCGCGTTCCGGGCGCAGAGCCAGGCGACGATCATTCAGAGCACGTTCGTGCTGCCGAGCGAGCGCGCCTTCGGCAATTATGAACTGAAGGTCGCCGATTCCGTTGGCTCAATCTTCACTGAGATCAACTATCGATTGTCCGTCAAGGCGCGGGAGGCCAAGAACGTCCTTTTGAACGACGTCGATTTCATCGCCGCCTCGGTAGGCCGGACGGAGTGGTTCGACGCCCGGATGTGGAACATGGCGAAGACGCCTTGCCGTCTCGAGCATCTTCCGCTCCTTGCCCAGTCGCTGCTCGACACTGCGCTCGCGGCCTCGGGCATGTTCGCGAAATGTGTGGTCCTTGACCTGGACAACACGCTGTGGGGCGGCGTTATCGGCGACGATGGTCTCGAAGGCATCGCGCTCGGAGAGTTCGACGAGGGCGAAGCGTTCGTCGGGTTCCAGACGTTCATTCGAGAGCTGAAGCGGCGCGGAATCATTTTGGCGGTGGTGAGCAAGAACGAGCACGCGGCCGCCGTGCTGCCATTTCGCGAGCATCCGCACATGGTGCTGAAGGAAGAGGATATTTCGGTCTTCGTCGCCAACTGGGACAACAAGGCCGACAACATCCGGCTGGTCCAGAAGACGCTGAATATCGGCTTCGATTCGCTCGTCTTTCTCGATGACAACGTCTTCGAGCGCAACATCGTGCGCCAGTTCCTGCCCGACGTCGTCGTGCCGGACTTGCCCGAAGACCCGTCCCTGTACCTCCAGACCCTCGCCGAGCTCAATCTTTTCGAGACCGCGTCGTTCTCCGAAGCCGACTTGCAGCGGGCGGAGCAATATCGCGAAGAAGCTCAGCGGGAGCTGACCAAGACGCATTTCACCAACATCAACGAGTATCTGATCTCGCTCGGCATGGAGATCCGCCTTGAGCGATTCAACGCCTTCAACCTGCCGCGGATCGCCCAGCTCATGCAGCGCAGCAACCAGTTCAACCTGATGACGCGCCGTTACGGCGAGGCGGCGTGCGAAGCGATGATGAGCGATCCTTCCGTCGCGCCGCTCACGGTGAAGCTCGCCGACAAATTTGGCGACTACGGCCTGATTTCAGTCGTTATCCTTAAAAACGCGGGGAGCGATCTCGAAATCGACGAATATCTAATGAGCTGCCGAGTTTTGCAGCGCGGCGTCGAAAGCTTCACCATGAACAACATCTTTTCCTACGCCGCGCGACAGGGCGCGAAACGGGTTACCGGGCATTATCTTCCGACCAAGAAGAATGACATGGTGAAGGGCTTCTTCAAGAGCTTCGGCTTCGAGAAGATTGCGGAAGGCGAGGGCGGCGCGTCGCAATGGGCGCTCGCCGTCGACGCCTATCAGCCGCGCGAGACATTCATGACGCCCGTCGTCAACGAGCTTTGAGAAAAGGAGTTAGTAGTGGAAAAGAGCGAAATCGAGTCGCGCCTGACGCCAATCTTTCGCGACGTCTTCAACGACGACGCGCTGGTGGTCGCCGAAGACATGACGGCGGCAGAGGTGCCGACGTGGGATTCGCTCTCCAACATCAACATGATCATTGCGGTCGAGAAAGCCTTCGGCGTCAAGTTCAGCATCAAGGACGTCCGCAATCTGAAGAACGTTGGCGAACTGCTTGATCTGATCAAGAGGAAGGCGGCGTAGGTGAGTTTCACCGCGCCGCTGTTCTATGTCGCGCTCGTTCCCGCGGTCGCGGTCTTTTATTGGTTCTCTGGCCGCTGGCGGGCGATCTATCTTCTGGCTCTTTCCTACGCGTTCTACGCGCTTTCTAGCCGAATCTATCTCGTGTTGCTGATCGTCGCTTCGGCCGCGGTCTATGCGCTCGGGCTTGCCATCGCGAAGAACGGCAGCGAACGGGCGAAGCAGACATACATGGCGGTCGGCGTCGCGGCGGTGATCGCCGTCATTGTGGTGTTCAAGGCGGCCGGGGCCTGGCGCGGCGTATTGTTGCCGCTCGGCGTCTCGTTCTACTCGTTCAAACTGATCTCTTACCTCATCGAAGTCTATTGGGACGACGAGGCGGTCGAGCGCGACCCCGTCGTGTTCTTCCTCCTTCCGGCTTTTTTTCCTCAGATCGTCAGCGGTCCGATTCAAAGGCCGGAGCCGTTCTTTGCTCAGATGCGAGACGTCATGGCGAGAACGATCGACGTCGAGCAGGTCGAAGCCGGTTTGCGGTTCATACTGGGCGGGCTGATGATGAAGCTGCTCGTCGGCGACCGCCTAGCCGATTTCATCGGGCTGATCGATCAATCGCACTCAGACTATTCCTACTCGGTCATGCTGACCACTGTCGCCTGCTACCTGTTGCAGCTCTTCGCCGACTTCTCTGGCTACACGAACATCGCGCTTGGCGTTGGCAAGCTCTTTGGCGTCGAGGGGCCGCCCAACTTCAACGCGCCTTTCTCTGCGGCCAACATTCAGGAATTCTGGCGCCGCTGGCACATGAGTCTCACGCTCTGGCTCACCGATTATCTGTTCACGCCCTTATCGATGTCGCTAAGGGACTATGGTCAGGCCGGTTTGATCGGCGCAATCTTTCTCAACATGATCATCATTGGGATTTGGCACGCCTTTACTCTCAATTATCTGGTTTTTGGCATCCTTCAGGCCGTCTTTCTCAGCGTGACCGTGCTGATCCTCGGCGCACGCACTCGACGTAAACGCGTCGCTGGAAAGACAAATCCAGTTCAGCGAGAGACCTCGGTGTGGGGGCGCCTGGTCCCCTTTCTCGGCGCCGTGCTGACCTTCGCCCTCATGAGCTTCTCAATGATCTTTTTCCACTCTCCAACCTGGGAACAGGCCATGTCAGTCCTCGCGCAGGTCTCGGGCCTCGCGCCAAGCGGTTCGATAAGCTGGTCGAGCATACCGGCCTATCTGACCGTGCCCGCGTGGATCTGCATGGCGATCGCTCTCTATGTCGGCGCTGGGCGGCCCGGCTCCCGAGCGCTGTCTCAATCCGTCAATGCGGCGGCCCCACACTGGCTTCAATATGGCGTCTGCCTATTCCTGCTCACGGTCCTGTCCACTGCGGGAAGCGGACGCTTCATCTATGGTCAATTCTGACGAAGACAGACTTGACTGGTCTTGAGGTACAGGCTGTCGCGGGCGGCCTCCATAGAAACGCCAAAAGAGGGCACGGGATGTCAACCGGTATACAGAAAGATGACCACGCGGTCGGTCTCTACCTTGACTTGCTCAAGAAGACCTTGACCAACACAATCTATAAAACCGAGCCGGGAGAAGAGAGCGAAGCGACCTTTGTCCGCGGGTTCATTGATCATTACATCCAGGGCACAGCGATTTCGATGCTCCCGATGGCGCGGCTTGATAGTCTTCAGTTCTGCATCGACGATGTCCTCAAGAACGGCATTCCAGGCGACCTGATCGAGACCGGCGTCTGGCGTGGGGGCGCCACCATTTTCATGCGCGCGATGCTGAAAGCGCGCGGGGTAACGGACCGCACCGTTTGGGTAGCGGATTCTTTCGAGGGTCTGCCGGAACCCGACGCCGAGAAGTTTCCAATCGAAGCCGAGACGCACAGCGGCTCGCTGATGACCAAAGTGTATGACCACTTTGCGGTTGATCTCGAAGCGGTCAAATCGAATTTCCGCGCGCACGGAATGCTCGACAACCAGGTTCGCTTCTTGAAGGGTTGGTTCAAAGACACGCTGCCAACGGCGCCGGTTTCGACGCTTGCGATCATGCGGCTTGACGGCGACTATTACGAATCGACCACCGACGCTTTGACCAACCTCTACGACAAGCTGTCGGTTGGCGGCTATGCGATCATTGATGACTATGCCGAGGACGCCTGGACCCACTGTCGAAGAGCCGTCGATGATTTTCGGCAGCAGCGTGGCATCAAGGAGCCCTTGATCCAGGTCGATTCCAAGTGTTTCTACTGGAAACGAGAACGCTGAGGCATGATTGCGCAGGCGAGCCCGACAGCGTCGCGGGCGCAAGCGGCATCAGACCGCCTGGTCCTCGACGGCGCAACACGCATTCCGAAGCGAGAGGCCACCGTAGGCAAGCTTGTTTTCACGATCCTAGCGGCGCTCGCCGTCGCCCTCATCCTCAACGCCGCAATCTGCCTTCTTCCAGAAAATGACTATCAAAAATGGCAGCTTCAGGATCCGGACGGCGGGTTGCGCTGGATCTACGAGCGGATCCACTTTGACCCCACGCCGATCGATGTCGCCATCGTCGGCCCATCCCGCGCTCAGCTTGGACTGAGCGCCGCCGCTGTCGAGAAGGATCTCGCGCGGCAAGGCAAGCACGCCAATGTCGCCAATTTCGCCCTACCAGGCGCCGGGCGCGATATCCAGTGGGCGATCCTGAACGAGCTGTTCAAGGCGAAGTCGCCGAAGGTGATGGTTCTCGAGGTGGAGGAGGAACCCTATCCATTCGGCCATTTCTTGTTCAAATATGTCGCCCCTGCTGAGGTGATCGTCTTCCCGCCGTCGCCGTTTCTTCATAACTACCTTTACAACCTCGCATACCTGCCAATCCGCAAGCTGAAGCTGTTCGGCGCCAATCTTTTCCCCGATCTCTCCGGCCTCTCAAAGCAATTCGATCCGGAGCACTACGCGAAAAACCGCACCGACTACAGCACGAGCTTCATGGCCGAGGGCAAACTGGTCGACATGGAGCATCCGGTTTCCAGAGCGACCCTCCTCGCTGAGCCGCGGGAGCCGGTCCCGCGAACCCTGGTCGCGCGCCTGCTCACCCGGCTTAACGGCGGGGAAGATCACCTCTACACGCAAGAAATCGCTCGCGAGGCGAAAGCGCATGGTGCGCAGCTCGTCTTCGTCCATCTGCCGATGTTCGATGGTCCGCAGACGGTCAGCGACGAGGATTTTCTCAAACAATTCGGTACCGTCCTCAACTACGGCGACCTCGCGCCGCACGATGAACTGTTCGAGAATTGGTCGCATCTGAACCACGCCGGCGCGATGAACGCGAGCGCGAGGCTCGCGGACGCGATCGCCGGTTTGGATTTCTAGAGCGGGCTGCTTTTGGCTAGAATCGAGGTGGGGATTCCCGAATCAGTTGCGCTTTGATCCAATCTGTTAGCTGGGCGGAGGCCAGCAGGAATGCCGAAGCCTTATTCGCAAGACTTGCGTGATCACGTGATTGACGCGGTGGAGAGGGGCGAGATGAGTCGGCGCGCAGCGGCGCGGCGCTACGAAATCGGCGAATCCGTGGCGATCAAGTGGCTTGAACGCGTTGAACGGGATGGCTCACGCGAGCCTGTCGGGCACGGCGGCCACCGAGCCTCCAAGCTGATGCCGCACCGGGATTTTCTGCAGGCTGCGCGGACCGAGAAGACGGACATCACGCTTTCCGCGCTGTGCGAGCGCCTTTTGTGCGAGCGCGGCGTCAAATCCGACACCTCGATGATGAGCCGGCTCTTTCGCCGTCTGGGCGTCACGTTTAAAAAAAGACGCCTGTCGCGCGCGAGCAGGACCGCCCAGGGCGCCGTCATCTTAACGGATCGGGAATGAACGCCCGAGTAAGCACAGGCCAAGTCGACAGCCCGTGATCCTCTCTATCGCCGCCACCGCTTTCCGCCGGAGGTGATCAGCTACGCGGTTTGGCTCTATTTCCGGTTTCCTCTGAGCCTGCGC
>Ga0308309_10001465_pt1 | contig 14077 bp, 8 predicted proteins | sample HubBroMetageWFT5_FD_192491 | JGI IMG/M metagenome (GOLD analysis project Ga0308309, IMG submission 192491) | Warmed and freeze-thawed soil microbial communities from the Hubbard Brook experimental Forest, New Hampshire - Hubbard Brook CCASE Soil... | ecosystem: Environmental > Terrestrial > Soil...
GACGCAGTCGTGCTGGCGGTGCGTACGGACCAAGCGGCGCAAGAGCTATGGCGTGACTTCGCCGATCTGGCGCCGGAAGCAGCGCAGCAAGCCGCCGAGCGGGTCGTCCACAACTATGAGCAGTGGATAGGAGCGTTTCGAAAACACAGCCAATCGGCCCTGATTGTTCATTCTCTGGAGCGACCGTCATCTCCAAGTCTTGGAGTTCTCGACGACCAATCCGAGACGGGACAATCCGGATTCATCCGGCAGATCAACCGGGAACTGCGGCGCATCGCCCAAGCATGCCACGGAGTGTACGTGCTCGACTACGACGCGCTGGTGGCACGGCACGGTAGCGAGCATTGGCACGACGAACGCAAATGGCTGATGGCACGGCTTCCCATTGCCGCCGCCTGTCTTCTGCCGATGGCGCGCGAGTGGATGCGCTTTATCGTTCCCCTCAGCCGGCGCACCGCGAAAGTTCTGGTCGTCGATCTCGACAACACGTTATGGGGGGGCGTGATCGGCGAAGACGGCATGAACGGCATCGCAGTTGGCTCCGAATATCCGGGCGCGGCCTATCAAGCCTTGCAGCGCGCACTGCTCGATTTGTCACGTAAGGGAATTCTGCTCGCTCTGTGCAGCAAGAACAATCTTGACGACGCCATGGAAGCGCTGGACAACCATCCTGGAATGTTGCTGCGTGCGACACATTTTGCGGCGCTGCGCATTAACTGGACCGACAAGGCCCAGAATCTACGCGAGATCGCGCAGGAACTGAACGTTGGCCTGGATGCGCTAGCCTTCATTGACGATAACCGTTTCGAGCGCGAGCAGGTTCGCGCCGCGCTGCCCGAGGTTACCGTGATCGATCTGCCGAAGAACCCGATGGAGTATGCCTCCGCCGTCAGAAATTGTGCGGCGCTAGAGCGATTGACCCTTTCGGCCGAGGACCAGCAGCGCACCGAAATGTACGCTGCCCAGAAGCAGCGGGCCGCTGCCGGACAGAATTTTCAGTCGAAGGAAGATTTCTTTCGCTACCTGGAGCAGGAAGCGGAACTCGAACCCGTGTCGGACCTGACCCTGGAGCGAGTTGCGCAACTCACGCAGAAGACCAATCAGTTCAACCTCACTACACGGCGCTACACCGAGTCGCAGATCGCGGAAATGGCTAAGAAGCCAGGCTGGCAAGTGGTTTCGATCAAGGTACACGACCGTTTCGGCGACCACGGATTGGTGGGCGTTGCGATCACACACGACGTCGGCGACCAGTGCGAGATCGATACTTTCCTTTTGAGCTGTCGCATCATCGGAAGAACGGTCGAAACCGCGATGCTCGCGCACGTCGCCGAAAGCGCCGTGCAGCGCGGGCGCAAGCGGTTGGAGGGGTGGTTCTTGCCGACCCGGAAGAATGCTCCAGCGCGCGATTTTTATGAGCAGCATGGCTTCGCGTCGCAGGTAACCAACTGCGAGGGTTCTCTGTGGGCACTTGATCTTGAGAGTTTCACGCTGCGTTGCCCCGATTGGATCAAGCTGAAGGTGGCGACCGAGACTACGTCCGGAGGAAAGAATTGACTGCCGCGACATTGGATCAGCTGCGCAATATCGCCAGCGATATCTTCGGAATTCCAGCAGACAAGATCACAACGGAATCGTCGCCGCAAACGGTCGAGAGTTGGGACTCCATGCAGCACTTGAGTCTGGTTCTCGCCGTCGAAGAAAAGTTCGGAGTGCAGTTCGATCCCGAAGAGATCGAGCGAATGACTAACATTGGAGCCGTTGTGGCCCTGATCGAAAAGCTGCAGTCAGCTCCGCGCTAAGAAATAGACGCCATGAACTACCAGCATATTCCTTCATACGTCCGAGCGCCGTCCGGACGCCGCGTCTTGTCCAGGTGGATGAGGTCGATCACGATGTGCTCGGGCCGCAGATATTTGGCAAGCTGATCTTTGCTCGCTGATTTGTTACCCAAGATCACGACTTCGGCGCCCCGCATTACGTTTTCGAGATCGGCCGAGAGCACCGACCCAATATGCGGGATGACCTCTTCAATGTATTGACGGTTGGACCCTGCGAGGCGGCCAAGCGAAACGTCCTCATCCCACACTTTGACGTCGAGTCCCTCGCCCAGAAGCCGTTTGATCAACTGCACCTGCGGGCTCTCACGCAGATCGTCGGTCCCGGCTTTGAAGCTCAGGCCGAGCTGCGCGATCTTCTTTTTGCCCGTGCCGAGCACCATTTCCACCGCGCGATCGACGTGCTCCGCGTTGCTCGGCATCAGTGATTCGAGCAAGGGAAGTTTGAGATCGAGTTCTTTGGCTTTGTAAGTGATCGCCCGCAAATCTTTCGGCAGACAGGAGCCGCCAAAGGCGAAGCCCGGGGAAAGATATGCGGCAGAAATATTCAGCTTGGTGTCAGAGGTGAAAATCTTGGCGACCGCGTCCGCGTCCACGCCGAGATGTTTGCACATGGTTCCCATTTCGTTGGCAAAGCCGACTTTCACCGCGTGATAGCAGTTGGAAAAGTACTTCACCATTTCAGCGACGGGGATAGTCGTCTCATAGAGCGTGCCGGGAGTGTTTTTATAAAGTTCGCGCAGTGGCGCAAGATGGTGCGTGTCGCTGGCTCCAAGAATGGTATATGGAGGGTTGAGAAAGTCGGCGACCGCACTGCCCTCGCGCATGAACTCCGGGTTGTAGCAAACGGTGAAGTCGTTGCCGCACTTCTTGCCGCTTTCTTTCTCAAGGATAGGGAGCACGACCGTTTCAGTGGTTCCCGCCAGCACTGTGCTGCGCAGAACAAAAACGTGCGGCGACTTTTTCTGGCGGATGGCGCCGCCGATTTCGCGGGCAACACTCTCAATGTGGCTAAGGTCGAGTTTGCCATTTTTCAGGCTGGGAGTTCCGACGCAAACGAACGACACTTCAGAATTCAGCACCGCCTCAGTCGCGTCACTCGTCGCCTGTAGCAGTCCGGCGCGGTGCGCTTCGGCGACCATTTCGCTCATGCGCGCTTCGATGATCGGGGTCCGGCCCGAGCCCATCATCTCAACCTTGGCGCGGCTCACGTCAACGCCGATGACCTTGTGTCCCATGGAAGCGAAACACGCAGCCGAGACCGACCCGACGTATCCCAACCCAAAAATGCTAACGGACAAACCCAAGCGAATTCTCCTCCCGATCGATCGTCTGGCGACAATTGCTCGCCCCCGAGAACTATACCAATCCCTCGTTAGAGAATTGGTAGACGATTGATTTCTGGCTGCAGCAAGACCGCAAAGATATCTAGTAAACTATGTGATGTCAATATGTTACAGACATTTCTTAAATGATTACCGCGTCCATTATGTCGGCGACATGAAATAGGTGTCTACATCCACCACCATGGGCGCGCCAGCCAAATTTGCCGCAGTCTCAATCGTAGCGCGGGGACGAGGGGCCCCGTCAGAGTTAGCCACCGGCGAGGGTAACAAGAGTAACAGTCCGTCGGGAGCAGCCCTTTTCGGCATGTAAGATTATGACTAGGCATCTCTGTGGATTCTGGATGGCAAAGCAAGCTGGCGCGCATGTCCCGGATGGACTGGGAAGAAATACGCGTGCGCCTCGGCCAGGAATTCCATAAGCGCAGCGACCTGCTCGTCCACCGGATGGGCATGCGGAGTTGGCCGATTCAGCTAATCAGCGATTCGCCGGCGCGACCGGGTCAATTTTTTTGCTCCAGCGACGAAATTTCGGAGCGTGCGGATCTGTTGCACGAATATCTGCCCGGCGAAGCGACAGAAATTCTGCGCGAAGCCGATGAGATTTGCGCCCATCGTTTCCGTCTGCTCGGCTACGAAAATCTCGACTTCGCCGTTAATAGCGGCGGCAATAACTTCAAAGACATCGACTGGCATCTTGATCCCGTCCACGGCAAGCGCGCGCCGCTCGATCCCTGGTTCAAGATTCCTTTTCTTGATTTTGGCGCGGTGGGCGACCACAAGGTCACATGGGAACTAAACCGGCATCAGCATCTTGTCACGCTGGCCAAGGCGCGTCTGTTGAGCGGGGACGAGAAGTATTCCCGCGAACTGATGGCGCAATGGCGCAGCTGGATCAAGGCGAATCCGTATCCCTTGGGAATCAACTGGGCCAGTACACTAGAGGTTGCCTTCCGCAGCCTGTCCTGGATCTGGGTGGATCACCTGTTGACAGGAACAAGCAAATACGAGGAGTTTCGCGCGGAACTTGCCCCAGCTCTCGCGTTCCACGGACGTTACATTGAGCGCTATCTATCTACTTATTTTTCCCCCAATACGCATCTGCTTGGGGAAGCGGTGGCGCTGTTCTTCCTGGGCACTCTGTATCCCCAAATGCCGGGGGCCGCGCGCTGGGAAGAATCCGGGTGGAAGATTGTGCTGCGCGAGGCCACGCGACAGGTGCGTCCGGATGGCGTTTACTTCGAGCAATCGTTGTATTACCACGTTTATGCGCTCGATTTCTTCCTCTACGCACGTTTGCTCGCTGCTCGGAGTGGAAGGGAAATTCCCCGGCCATATGACGATGTGCTGACGCGAATGCTCGACGTAGTCGCCGCTCTGGCGCAGGGAGGACCAGCAGAGGGCTTCGGCGATGACGACGGCGGCCGCCTGTGGAATGCGCGGCGCAACCGAACCGAGCACATGACGGATCCGCTCGCGACGGGCGCGATGATCTACGGGAAGGAGTTTTCTGCTGCACGGCTGACTGAAGAAGCCGTCTGGTTGTTTGGAAATCCAGCCGTCGCAAAACTCGCGAACTCCGGAACCGGTCCGGCTCCTCGTTCGATCGCCTTCCTCGACGGCGGAATTTACGTGCTCGCGGACTCACAGCCCTACTCGCAGACGATGGTTGTGGATGCCGGCCCGCAAGGCGTCGGCCGCGCGGGACACGGACACGCCGACGCGCTCAGCCTCCGGCTCACGATGGATGAGCGGCGCTGGCTGGTCGACGGCGGGACCGGTGTCTACATCGCAAAAGACCCCGCCGACCGGAACGCGTTTCGCGGTACTGGAGCGCACAACACCCTGCGCGTCGACGGAGTCAACCAGGCGGTTGCGGATGAGCCATTCTCCTGGACCAACATTCCAACCACCGTGGCGGAAACCTGGATCGTCGGAAAAAGCTTCACGTACTTTGTGGGCAGCCATAACGGATATGCGCGCCTCCCGGACCCAGTCGTGCATCGGCGGCACGTGCTGAAGATCGCGGGCGATCTCTGCCTCGTGCGTGATGTCGCGATTGGCAAATCGGAACATGAACTGGAGATACGTTGGCATTTCGCGCCCGATCTCGAAATTCAAAATGAAGTTCGAAATGAAGTTGGAAGCGCCCGTGCCGGACGGGTCGAGATATCGAGAACTGGTGCCGCGTCCGATGACTCTGGGCTGACCCTCATCCTGCCCGAAGATACGGTCTGGCAGACAGGAGCGGAAGTTACTAGCACTCTGCTGTCGCCTGCTTATGGCGCGTTTCAGCCGGCACCGTTAGTGCGATGTCACGCGCGAGTTCTGCTGCCGGCAGAAGTAGCGACGGCGTTGGTGCCGCGCGGTACCGCAACCCGACTGAAAGGCGAGCCCCGGCTCGCCAGCATGCCGCAAGCCGCTGTGCAGGTTTATGAACTCGATTATCATGACCAAAGCCAAGGATTCTTTTTTGCGCTCCGCGACGGAACGTGGAGTTTCGGTCCCTGGTCATCGGATGCGCGAGCGCTGTATTGCCGCATCGAGAAAGAGAAACTCGCGCACCTGGTGGTCATCGGTGGCACACACGTCCAATGGCAGGGACAGCCCATGCTGAATATGGCAAAGCCGTCGGAGTTCTTCGAGTGGCGAGCGCAAGACGCCGTGATGAATGCATTGCCGCCCGAGTTTTCGGTCACGTCATTGTTCGAACAACTGACGGGTAAAGAGCTGTCACCCTACGCGGAGAAACACTAGATGTGCGGGATCGCAGGAATTCTAGAATTCGGACGAGGCGAGCGGGCAAGCGCCGCCGCTCTGCGCGAAATGTGTCGCGTAATCACCCATCGCGGGCCTGACGATGACGGCTTTTATACCGACGGCGCGGCTGGCATCGGTATGCGCCGTCTCAGCATCGTCGATGTGGCGGGCGGCCACCAACCGATTTCGAACGAAGATGGCACGCTCTGGATTGTGTTCAACGGCGAGATCTACAACCATCTCGCCCTGCGCGAGCAACTCATCGCGCGCGGCCACCGCTATAGCACTCACAGCGACACCGAAACCGTTGTTCACCTGTACGAGGAGTACGGCGCGGATTGCGTGCAGCACCTGCGCGGCATGTTCGCTTTTGCCATCTGGAACCGCAACACGAAAACGCTCTTCATCGCGCGGGATCGACTGGGCATCAAGCCCCTGTATTACAAGTTAACGCCGGAGCGGCTGCTGTTCGCATCGGAAATCAAAGCCGTACTCGCGCATGGCGGCATTCGTCCGGAGTTCAACCGTGCCGCGTTACCGGAATATCTGGCGTTCGGATATCTGTCGGGCAAAGAAAGTTTCTACAACGGAATTCTCAAGCTCTTGCCCGGACGCACCATGACGATTGGTCCGGAAGGCAACGCGGAGATCCGCCAATATTGGGATCTGGATACGGCTACGGCGCACGAATCGCGCGATGAAAGTCACTATGTCCAGAGCTACCGCGAGCTGCTCGAAGGTGCGGTCAACAGCCATCTGATGAGCGACGTACCGCTGGGGGTGTTCCTGAGCGGCGGCGTGGATTCAAGCGCCGTGGCGGCGCTGATGACAAAATTGCGGCGCGAGCCAGTCGAAACTTTTTCTGTCGGATACACCGAGCAGACTTACAGCGAACTGCCCTTTGCGCGCACGGTTTCGGATCACATTCATTCGCGGCATCATGAAGTGCTGGTCAGCGAGCAGGATTTCTTTTCGGCCCTGCCGCATTTGATCTGGCATGAAGATGAGCCCATCGTGTGGCCTTCGAGCGTCTCGCTTTACTTCGTGGCCCGCCTCGCACGCGAAAGAGTTACGGTGGTGCTCACCGGAGAAGGCGCGGACGAAACCCTGGCCGGCTATGCGCGCTATGCCTTCACCGTGAAAAATGCGGCCATGGATCGTGTCTATCGCGGCGTGGTTCCCGGCATCTTGCGCAAGGGATTGCGCCAGACGATCGCGACCTCTTCGCTCCTCGGAGCCAACCTGCGCCGGAAACTTGAACATACCTTTCTCGGCAAGGATGGAAATTCCTGGGCGTCTTTCTATTTCGACAATTTCTTTTCTGCCTTCAGCGAGGCCGAGCAGAACGGATTGCTGACGGACGAGTTCGCGCGAGAAGCTGCGCCCGGCAGCGCCTATAGCAATGTCCTCGACTACTGGAATCACTCCTCCGGCGAAATGCTGCAACGGTTGCTCTACACCGACATCAAGACTTATCTGGTCGAACTGCTTATGAAGCAGGACAACATGAGCATGGCCGCATCCATCGAGAGCCGCGTGCCGTTTCTCGACCACGTCCTGGTCGAATTCGCGACTCGCATTCCGCGCGAAGTGCAAATCCAGGGACTGGCCGGCAAACGCATTCTGAAAAAAGCAGTGGAAGATTTGCTCCCCCACTCGATTCTCTACCGCACTAAACTCGGATTCCCCACGCCTTGGAGCGGTTGGCTGGCCGGAACGCGCCTGGAGACAATTCGCGAGATGCTGCTCGAACCCCGCAGCCTGGATCGCGGATACTTCCGCCGCGAAGCGATTGAAAAACTGTTCGACGAACATCGCGCGCAGCATCGGGACAACTACGATCGCATCTGGCGATTGCTCAATCTTGAGTTGTGGCATCGCGTCTGCCTCGAAGGCGAAGCGCACGACGAGGTTGCCGAGCCGGCAATGAAGATGGCGTCGACGCAATAACGATTTGTTTTGGTGGTGGTCTGTGTTCTCCGATATCTCTAGTGCTATCCTCGTTATCCTATGCGCAGTCTCCGCCTGATCTGTTTCGTTATTACGTTCACCACGCTCTGTGCTTTTGCTCAACAACCATTTCTCAGCTCTTCTCAATGGACTGCCCTGCGAGGCGAATCAAGCGGTGCCGCTCCCTACGAGAATCTCCGCTACCTGACGACTCTGCATCGAGTGCCGGCAACTCCGGAATTCGACCAGGCAGCGGCCTTCATGTTGCAGCGCGCGCGCGAGTACGGACTCGCCGATGCCCACAGCGAGCAGTTCCCGATCGACGGCACCAAGACGTATGGCCTGATGCGCTCGTACCTGGCATGGACAGTCGAAGAAGCGCGGCTCTGGGAAGTGCGTCCGCAGCATCTCCTTCTCGGAGATTGGAAGACCGATCCCATCCACCTCGCCGACTACAGTCACAGCGCCGATGTGGAAACGGAACTGGTCGACGTCGGCAGCGGGGCCAGCGAGGCCGATTACACCGGTAAGAACAAGGACGTGCGCGGCAAGATAGTGCTCGCCGACGGCGTCCTGGCGCGAGTGCAGGAACTGGCGATCGCGCAACATGGCGCGGTGGGCATCGTCAGCGACATGCCCAACCAGACCACGGCTTGGTCCGGTCTCGACACAACTATCGTTCGCTGGGGTCACCTCGACGCCCGTCAACCGGTCGGCTTCGCCTTCATGATTTCGCGCCAGACCGCTGAAGCGTTGCGTTCTCGCCTGCGCAGCGGCGAATCGATTGTTCTCAACGCTCACGTGAAAGCCACCGTCGGTCCTGGCCACTGGACGGTTGTGACCGCCACCATTCCAGGCACCGACCCAGCCGCGGGAGAAATCGTCTACAGTTGCCACCTCGATCACGAGCGTCCGGGAGCAAACGACAACGGCAGTGGATGCGTCACCATTCTCGAATCCGCCCGTGTGCTGGCGCGCCTGATCGATTCAGGTCAACTGCCGCGCCCCAAACGCACGTTGCGTTTTATTTGGGGGCCGGAGGTCGAGGGCACCATGGCGTTTCTCGCCAGTCATCCAGAAATCAGGCAGCGGTTGCGCGCCGACATCCACATGGATATGGTTGGCGGCGACCCTTTCAAGAACAAGTCCGTATTCCACGTCACCGCAACGCCGTGGTCGCTGCCAAGTTTTGTAACCGACGTGGGCGCCGTGTTTCTCGACACCATTCGCGCCGCTGCCAGCGGATACGCCGCGGGTGAATTGCCCGCCGACCTCGGCATCGTCGAAACTCGCGCTGGCGCCCAGGGCACTCGTAATGAGCTCTTCGGCGATGTGACGCCCTATTCGAGCGGCAGTGATCACGACGATTACGACACTTCCACCATCGCTGTCCCGTCGCTCTATCTCCGCGACTGGCCCGACATCTACATCCACACCGACCATGACACTCTCGACCAGATCGACGCAACCAAATTGCGCCGCGTCGCCCTGCTGGGCGCGGCTTCCGGATACGTGTACGCGAGCGTCGCCGCGCAACAACTTCCAACCTTGCTGCCGTTCCTCACCGCTCAATCCGAAGTTCGCCTCGCCCACGCATTCGGAGCGGCGCAGCAATTGGTTGACGATCCGGGGCTCGAAACGGACGTTGCCTGGTATGAAGCGCGCAATCTGGTGGATCAAACCCTGCAGCGTGAACGCGCAACCCTGCGCTCCGTTGTCGAATTCACAGGCGCCTCTGGGGAAGCGGACATGGACGGCGTGAAGGCTCTCGCCGGTCAGGCAGCTGGTTTCCAAAACTGGATTGACGGGCGAGCCATCCTGAGGGGAGCGAGAGGGGCGGCTCCCATCTCTCCTTGGGTCAGCGCATCCGATGCAAAACGTGTCCCCATCCGGATTGGCGAATTCGGCCCGCTGACCTATCAGAACGACAACGTCCTGCTGGCGCGCCTGGGCAAAGAGCGCTACGCGAAAATCAAACTGATCAATAGCGAAGCCACCCAGTTACTCAACGTGCGTGACCAATCGGAACTTTACGCCTACGAGATTGTCAACTTCGTGAACGGCAAGCGCAGCGTTGGCGAAATACGTGATGCGGTCTCAGCCGAATACGGCCCTCTGCCGGTGAACCTTGTTGCCGACTATCTTGACGCTTGCGTCCAAGCCGGGGTGATCCAGTGGAAGTAACTTTCTAAGGTGAAAACGTTTGCACGTACAAGTCGTTGCACTCCTACTTAGCAGCGAGACCAGTTGCAAAGCGGCCGCCAGCGCACTACAGTACGTAAGCGATTGGAGAGGATAGGCATTGAAGATCTCGCAAAAAGGCCTCTACGCGCTGCAAGCGATCATGACCTTGGCCCGTCGCTACGGAACCGAGACCGTCAAGATCCGCGACATCGCCATGGACAGCGATCTGCCGGAAAAATTTCTGGAGTTGATTCTGCTGGAACTGAAGAACGCGCGCATTGTCGAAAGCGTTCGTGGCGCAAAGGGTGGCTACCGCCTGCGTCGCGCGCCGGCGGAGATCAAACTCAGCGAGATCATTCGTTTGGTCGACGGTCCACTCGCGCCCTTTGGCGATGCCGACCAACTTCGCAGCCTCATCATCACCGATCCCGACCATCGCGCGCTCTATGGTGTGTTTTTGGAGGTGCGCGACGCAGCGGCCAGGATACTGGAGAGTACCTCAGTCGCCGATATTGTGGGGAGAGCTTCCAAACCGCAGAAACGATCGAGAGCGAAGAAGAAAGTGAAGAAAGATATTCTTCTTTCGATCGTTCACAGCGACCTGAAGAGCAAGTAGCCTGCGGTCCAGCGGGCTTTACGCCAGAACCGTCTGATACTCCGCATAGACGCCTTTGAAATCGGTGATTTCATGGGTGCCCTCGAAGTGCCAGATACGCGTAGCCACTTCATCAATCAGATCCTCGTCATGCGTCACCAGCAGCACCGTTCCCGGATAGCGCTGCAATGAAATGTTGAGCGCATTGATCGATTCAAGATCCAGATGGTTGGTCGGCTCATCCAGCACCAGCAAGTTCGGCTTCTGCAGCATGAGTTTGCAAAAAAGCAGACGCGCCGCTTCACCGCCGGAGAGCACATCCGTCCACTTCTCAGCATCATCGCGAGGAAACAGCATCTGGCCGAGAATGCCGCGAATCTCCTCCGTCGATGCCGAAGGATCCCACTGATGCAGCCACTCCAAAACCTTGATGCCGGGCTCGATCAATGCCTTGTGATCCTGCGCAAAATATCCCACCGCCGCTTCGTGCCCCCAGATAACTTTTCCACCGTCTACGAAAGGCCCATCGTAGCCGCTAGTCTTTCGCAGTTCCGATTCCGAAACCGTCGGCGAGTTCGCGAGCAGCGCGTTCACCAAAGTAGTTTTGCCGGAGCCGTTGCGGCCCATCAGCGCGATCTTCTCTCCACGCAGCACGCTCGCCGTGAAACCTGCAATCACTTTGGCTTCACCATACGACTTCGTCACACCCTCGATTTCGAGAATGTGTTTACCCGAGGGCCGCTTCTGCTCAAACTTCAGATAGGGACGCTGGATGTTCGACCGCGCCAGTTCGGTGACCTGTAGGCGCTCGACTTCCTTGCGCCGCGACTGTACCTGGCTGGAGCGCGTTCCGGCGGCGAACCGCGCAATGAACTCGTTCAACTGGTCAATCTTCTTTTCGCGTTGCGCGTTCTGCGATTCGATCTGCGAGCGGATCTGAGTCTTCGCGACCACCATGTCGTCATAAGTGCCGGTGTAAGTAATGATGGTCTCGTAATCGATGTCGGCAATGTGCGTGCAAATGCCATTGAGAAAATGGCGATCGTGCGAAATCACAATCAGCACGCCTTCATACTGATTCAGAAAATTCTTCAGCCAATGGATCGAATCGAGGTCAAGATTGTTCGTAGGCTCGTCGAGCAACAGCGCTTGCGGATGTCCGAATAAAGCCTGCGCCAACAGCACGCGCACTTTCTGCCCGCCCGGTAATTCTGACATTTTCCGTTCGTGTTGCTCGTCGGGAATGTCGAGGCCCTGCAGCAGAATCGCGGCGTCGCTTTCGGCCGTATAGCCGTCTTCCTCGCCGACGATGCCTTCAAGTTCGCCCAGTTTCATGCCGTCCGCGTCGGTCATCTCAGGCTTGGCGTAGATGATTTCTCGTTCTTCGAGAGCAGCCCACAAACGACGATTGCCCATGATGACCGCATCAATCACGCGATACTTATCAAAGGCGAACTGGTCCTGGCTCAAAACGCCCAGCTTGCGCGGGCGGACGACCGTCCCCTTCTGCGGCTCAAGTTCGCCGGTCAAAAGCTTCATGAACGTGGATTTGCCCGCACCGTTGGGGCCGGTGAGACCGTAGCGTTTCCCCGGAACAAAGCCCGTGGAAACCTCGTCAAACAGAATTTTAGCGCCGTAGCGCATGGAAACATTGCCAACCGAAATCATGATATTCAGGGAACTGCGGGAATCGATCCAATCGGAGGAAGACGCAGCTGCTGTTATTAGAATATCACGGAGGGTGCCTCATTCATTCGCGGCTTTCTGCGAATGAGTGGACCCACAGGAGGCACCGAAGTAACACAGAGCAGCCACTAGCCCGTCGCCGCAGCCAACCACGAATTCGTGTTAGCCTTTTCAAGCGAGTCTTCACTGAAAGCGGGACGCAATAATAATGAACGACCCTCACTCTTCGATAAATCTCCAGACCATTGCAAGACAAGTGGTGCAAGCAGCCGGCTTTCAGCCCGACTTTCAGCCCGAAGTTCAAAAGCAATTGGCGGATATCAGAGCGCATCCGCCGCAACTCGTGCCTTCCGACAAGGTCCGTGACCTCAGAAATCTGCTTTGGTCGTCAATCGACAACGACACCTCCAAAGATCTCGACCAGATTGAAGTTGCCGAACGTCTCCCCAACGGCGACGTCAAAGTGATGATCGGAGTCGCCGACGTAGACGCTTTTGTCCCCAAAGACTCCCCCATCGATCAACACGCGGAACGTGAGACCACTTCTGTCTACACCGGCGTAGCCATCTTTCCGATGTTGCCGAACGCACTCTCGACCGGCGCATCTTCACTGCTTCCAGACGTGGACAGGCCGGCAGTAGTCACCGAATTCGTGGTCAATGCCGGCGGCGCGCTGAACGCCAGCAATGTCTATCGAGCCATCGTTCGTAACAAGGCGCAACTCACCTACAACGCCGTCGGAGCATGGCTCGACGGAACGGCTCCCGCTCCGCCCAAAGTGGCTGCGTCATCGGATCTGCAGTCGCAACTCAAACTGCAGGATCAAGTTGCCCAGGCACTCAAGAAGCTGCGCTTCGAGCATGGCGCTCTGGCACTGGACACAAGCGAGGTAGTTCCCCTGCTCTACAGCGAGCAAGTCGTCGATGTCGTGAAGGTCACCAAGAATCGGGCCACCGATTTGATCGAAGATTTCATGGTTGCCGCCAACGGCGTAGTTGCTCGTCTGTTGGAGAAAGTTTCTTCCTTACGCCGCATCGTGAGAACTCCCGCGCATTGGGACGGCATCGTCCGACTCGCGGCGGCGCAGAGCGTGAAGCTGCCCGCCGATCCCGATTCCAAGGCGCTCAACGATTTTCTCTTGAAGCGCAAAGCCGCCGATCCGGACCACTTCGCCGACCTCTCGCTGGCCGTCATCAAGCTGGTGGGGCCAGGCGAATATATTCTGGAGCGGCCCGGCGACTCTCCCGTAGGCCACTTCGGACTCGCTGTCCAGGACTACACCCACTCCACCGCCCCCAACCGCCGTTTTCCCGACATCGTAACCCAGAGATTGATCAAAGCTTCGCTCGACGGAAAGCCCGGTCCCTACACCGACAACGATCTCGCCGCTATCGCCTCAAACTGCACCGAGAAAGGCGACGCGGCGCGAAAGGTGGAACGCGAAATGTCGAAGCGCGTCTCAGCGATGGCAATGAGTAATCGGATCGGCGAAACCTTCGACGCGATGATCACCGGAACAACTCCCAAAGGCACCTTCGTTCGCGTCGCACAACCCCACATGGAAGGCTTACTGGCGCAGGGAGCGCAAGGGCTGAACGTGGGCGATAAGCTGCGTGCGAAGCTGGTGCGGACAGATGTCCAGCATGGCTTCATCGATTTTGTCAGAGCCTAGGAACCGACCGGCGTCTCCCGGTTTGGGATCGTGAGTGCGAACGATGGCG
>Ga0308309_10001466_pt1 | contig 14076 bp, 16 predicted proteins | sample HubBroMetageWFT5_FD_192491 | JGI IMG/M metagenome (GOLD analysis project Ga0308309, IMG submission 192491) | Warmed and freeze-thawed soil microbial communities from the Hubbard Brook experimental Forest, New Hampshire - Hubbard Brook CCASE Soil... | ecosystem: Environmental > Terrestrial >...
AGCAACACGAAAAAGATTTTAATGCTTGTTTTCGACACACCATTCTCCTGCGACGGTAGAAGATGAAGGCTGCAAGCTATAACCCGAATTTTCGCGGGAAGTTGTCCGAATGGCGCTTTCCGACCTAAAGTAAGCATAACGGAGAGAACCCGTGACTATCCTCGAACATATCCGCAACCTTTTCTCTTATGATGACTGGGCCAATCGCGAAGTCCTGGGTTCGCTGCAGGCACTGAATGCCCCGTCAGAGCGTTCGATCAAACTGCTGGCTCACATCCTTTCTGCCGAAAGGTTGTGGCTCGAACGGCTGCTCGTCCAGAAGCAGACCCTGCCGGTTTGGCCGCTGTCTACACTCGCGCAGTGCAAACTGGAAGTCGACCAACTCCCGGGTCTTTGGAAGAACTACCTGACGGCGCTCGGCGAGGCAGGCCTTGCCCGCTCTCTAACCTACAAGAACACGAAAGGTGAAAGCTTCAGCAGCCAGAAGCAAGATATCTTGCTGCATGTCGTCATGCATTCGGCCTATCATCGCGGCCAGATTGCCGCCGATATGCGTGCCGCGGGATTCACTCCGCCCTATACCGATTTCATTCACGCGGTGCGGCAGGGATTCTTAGAGTAGGCAAGTAAAACGTGGCCAGCGCAACTGCCAGAAGTGTAATGGGCCACGAAGCCAGCGACGTGTACATGGGCAGTTCGGCCGCGGACCGAAGCTTTGCCATCGGAATCAGAAGCGAGCAAAGGGAGAGCATGACTGCAGCACTCCACTGCCATAGCTGGCATCCAAACGCAGCCTTCACCATGGCTCGCGGGACCAACCCCATCTTCCAGATAGTTTCACGCCGAGCTAGTAGGACAAGCAGCGCGGGTATCATGAAGAGCTGATTGTATGCAGCCAGTTTGGGAATGATTACGAGGGTTACGCCGCTAACCCAGGCCAGCGCCCAGGCGAAATTCTCCGAACCTGCGGGCGCCTTTCTCCATCGCCAGCAGAGGGCGAAGAGGAAGCCAAGCAGCACCGCCGAGAATAGCTTTGCCAAAATTGATGGCAGCAATGCCCGCACGATTGACGGATCGGCTGCGTACGTTTGGTACGCAAGAGCGGCCCTCAGAAACTCACCGATCCACTGCGGGTAAACCGCTTCGCTGGCGATGAGGAGCATCGCCATGGTCCCAACAAAGCTCCAGACCAGACGATTGCGCTCCCTCCAGCTCCCCGTCGCCCAGAGCACGAGCCACAAGATCAAAAATCCCGAAAGCTGAGGCTTGATGGTGGAGAGTGCGAGAAGAAATCCACTTAGCACCAACCAACCCCTGACGGTAGCGGCGGCGGCAGCCGCCAGCAGCAAAACCACAAGGGCGGTGAGGTTCTGCATATGAAATTCTTGCACTGCCGGGAAACTACTCACCGCGAGCACCATCCCTGAGACAACCAGCAAGCGCCGGGGGCGAAATCCGATGGCGTACATCCAGAGAGGAACACTGCATGCTATGGCGCATAGCAAAAACCATCGGAACATTACCATGACCATTTGAAAAGGCAAGGTTACGGTTGGCGCCAAGAGGAAGATGGCGTAGAGCGGATAAGCGAAGGCAACCTGATCGATGGGGTCGCTGGGCTTCGCCGGGTCCAGTGGCCTTCCGTAGTAGCCGGTCTGTATCTCGCGAGTCACATTTGCGCTGTAGGGATTTCGCCGGTGCAGCAACAGTTCGCGAGCACCCAGCCACCACGAATAAAGATCGGAATTATTCCCGATGGGCCGCTTCACTGAGAGGGCATGCGCTGTGTACGCCGGTGCAGCAAAGTCCTCCGCCCAGTGCCACACCCCAAAACACACCAGGAGTGACACGGCCAGCACAAACTGGGAGAAGTGGCGCCCCTGCGGATTCAGTTTCACGTCTGCATTCTAACCGCAAGTTTCGAGCTGCTGTCGAATTGTCGCAGGATTGCGGCGCCGGCGAAAAGCATAGCCCGGGGAAACCCGCACCTGACAATGTTCTCGGACCGTGTTATTTTCAGGTTGAAGCACAAATATCACCGGGAGACCATGAAGAAACTTTTTGCGTTTGGTTGGTTGCTCTTTTTTGGGGGATTGCTTTCCGCTGCTGCCCAATCCGGGGTCGACGCCCTTCCTGACCCCGTCTCCAACAATGCCGTCGCCGAGCTCAAGGTCCACGGACAGCTTTTGCTTTTTTCCTTCATGGGAATCGGTGCGAAGAAGACTCCGGACGCAATCACCAATACGGCCTTTTCCGTGGATACGAGGGAGGGAAAGTGGTCTGCGATACATGCCGTTCCCGGAACAGCGGGGAGGATCGGTGCGATGGCCGCTGGCGTGCGTGATCAGTTGTTCGTATTCGGCGGCTACGTAGCGGATTCGCAGGGTGCAATGGCCGTCCCTGACGTCGGAATGTACGAGCCTTCAAGAGACCGTTGGTTGCGGGGTCCCGACATCCCGCTCGCGGTGGGCGACTCGGTGATCGGTGTCTATCGAGATCGCTATGTTTATCTGGTCAGCGGCCGCTCCAACAGTGGCGTGGTTAACAACGTTCAAGTCTACGACGCGGAGAAGGATAAGTGGTCGCAAGCCACGCCGATTCCGGGAACGCCGGTTTTCGGCCACGCTGGCGCAATAGTCAACGGGACCATTGTTTACGTAGATGGAGCCCGCAAGAATCCGTCGGGCAATTCCCCAAGATATGTTGCCTCTGACGAATGCTGGATGGGCAAGATCGATCATCACGATCCTCACAAAATCCAATGGACCAAGTTGCCGAATCACCCGGGCACGGCACGTTTCCGGATCGCCGGCGGTGGCTCGGAGAAGGACGAGAAGATCTATTTCGCGGGCGGAAGCGATAACCCCCACGAGTACAATGGCATTGGCTACGATGGCAAGCCTTCCGAGCCGTCTCCCGTGACCTTCGACTTCAACCTGCGCACGGAAAAATGGGAAACGCTGAATGAGAATACTCCCGACCCAACCATGGATCATCGAGGATTGCTGGTGACGCATGAAGGTCTGGTTCTTATCGGAGGAATGGAAAAAGGACAGAAGGTGATCGATCGCGTGACTTTGTTATCAAAGCAGCCGAATGCAAAATAGGATTTTCGGTCTCGACCCGGACAGTGGACCGGAACCAACAATCGTAACCTCTTCTTTGCTATCTTCTTGTAAACTGACGACAAACGTATTCTCAGGCGGTCACGCGAGCTGCCCCCACAGCCAGTCGAGGACGCGCGGACTTTTATGCAAAAAGACGCGAATGCTGATAAGAACAACGTAACCAAGAACCGTCCAGCGGGGAAGAAACTATATCAAAAACCTGAGTTCCGGTACGAGCGGGTTTTCGAGACCATGGCCTTGTCCTGTGGCAAGGTAAGCCCCACCGAATTTCAGTGCCGCTTCAATCGGAAGACTTCGTAGTTTCACTTGCTCATGCCGGTTATGACAGAGGCCCGCGGGGATTATAAGCTTGAACTTGCGACTGAAGTTCTCCGCTCGGGCGGCGCTATCCGCCTGCAGGCGCTCGGAACCAGCATGCTTCCGTCGGTCTGGCCCGGTGATGTTCTTAGCATCGAGCACGCGCCCGGCAAAGACGTGGTTCCGGGCGACATCGTACTGGTGGCGCGGGAAGGCCGGTTCTTCGTTCATCGTCTGATCGAGAAGCGCGAATCAGATTGGATTACACGAGGCGATTCCCTACCCCAGAACGATCCTCCGCTTGCCGAGGCGCAGGTCCTGGGCAAAGTTTCCCTGATTCATCGTAAGGGTGGGGTGATTGTTCCGAGCTCGCGGGTCTCGCCTTTCGGTCGCACGCTTGCCTGGATGCTGTGCCGATGGAACTTGTTCCGGAACCTTTCCCTCCGTATTCATTCATTCCAGCAGCTCGGCGCTTCCGCGAGTCGTACCATTGACACGAATGAGCCCCACCTCTCAACTTGCGGCGAGTAACTCGGTTGCGATCGAGATCGGCGGGATGACGATCGCGCTGCGCACCCAAGACGCCGCGTTTCGCCAACTGCTCGAAGATCGCTACGCAGGCTTCGTTAAGACCTCTCCCAATCCTCAATTCGAGTTCGACATTAGTCTGTTCGAGCCATCGGACTCGCCCGATCCTTCGCAAGCAAAGCACGCTGATGACGATGTACAAGTACGGCTGCAAGGCGGCCAGTGGTTGCTCCAGCGCGGCGACTTCTGCGCCCGCTGGGATTCAGCGGCTGGTCGCGGGCACATTCGTCAGTCTCGCAACCCTTATGCCATCGACTCGGCGCTGCGCATCGTTCACACTCTGATTCTGGCCAGGCAAGGCGGGTTCCTCGTGCATGCCGCAAGCGCCATTCGCGGAGGGCGCGCGTTCCTGTTCGCCGGCGTTTCGGGCGCGGGCAAGACTACGATTTCCCGTGTCGCTCCATTGGACGCCACGTTGCTCACCGATGAAATTTCCTATGTACGACGTGCCGGGAACGGTTACGAGGCCTGGGGCACGCCCTTCGCCGGGGAGTTGGCCAGAGTGGGTGAAAATCAGGCGGCGCCCGTGAGTGCGCTTTTCTTGCTGGAGAAGGGAGGGGAAAACCGAATCGAGCCCGTTGGTGAATCTGAAGCGATTCGGCTGCTGTTGAGAAACATTCTGTTTTTCGCCGAGGACTCGGAACTGGTGAACTTGGTCTTCCGCTCCGCGTGCGAGTTTGTAGAACGGGTACCCGTGCGGCGATTGATATTTGTTCCCGATGAGCGAGTCTGGGAAATGATACGCTAGCCGTTGGAGACAAGGTCATCGCCGAGAAGTACATCGCGCGCAGTTCCGCCATCGCTGCCCGCCTCATCGGCGGCGAAATGATGATTATGTCGGCGGTGGACTCGACTTTCTTCACTCTCAACGAAGTCGCCACAGTGATATGGCAAGCGGCAGACGGCTGCACACCGTTGTCGGATATCGTGGCCCGCAGAATCTGCCCGGAGTTCGAAGTGGATCCGGCCGAGGCTGGGCGCGATGCGGAGCAGTTCGTCAACGATCTATCTCGGCACGGCATTCTCCTGGTCTCAGAACAACCCATCCCTTCGCCCCCGCCGCCGGAGGCGCGATGAGCCTGCTGGCGGAGATGAATCAGAAGGCGCTGGGACTCGGTATCCCGATCAGCGTGCATCTGGACATCACCTACCGTTGTAATGAGCGTTGCGTTCACTGCTATCTGGATCACGACGACCACGGAGAGATGACCACGGCCGAGATCGAAGACGTGCTGAACCAACTCTCGGACGCTGGTGTCTTCTTCCTTACGCTTAGTGGCGGAGAAGTCCTCATGCGGCGCGACTTCTTCGAGATCGTCGAACACGCGCGCCGCCTGCTATTCAACGTCAAGGTGAAGACCAATGGCGTAATGATCCGCGAGGCGCACGCCCGACGCATTCGCGAACTGGGCGTGGAACAGGTGCAGATCAGCGTCTACTCGCACCGTCCTGAAGTTCATGATGCGATTACCAAGTTACCCGGATCGCTGAAGCGGACCATCGACGCGATCCGATTTCTCAAGTCGCAAGGTCTCAAGGTTGTGATTGCGAACGTGCTCATGGCCAGCAATCTGTTCGATAACACGGGAGTGATGGCATTGGCGAAGGAGTTGGGCGTTTCCTACACGCTTGATCCCACCATCACGCCGAAAATGGATGGAGACACATCCGTCCTCGCGTTGCGCATTCCCGGGTCTGACCTCAAGCAGGTCTTTCACAGTGAGGAGCTTGTCGGCAACGTCGACGAGTTCTGCGCTCCTCCGCCCACACCGGGCGAAGACATCATGGACGGTTTGCCGTGCAGCGCCGGACACACCGCTTGTTACATCACTCCTTATGGCGACGTCTTCCCTTGCGTCCAGTTCCCTCTTCCCAGCGGGAATCTGCGGAGGCAGAAGTTCGCTGAAATCTGGCAAAACTCGCCGCAATTGAACGAAATCCGCTCAATTCGCGCTCGAGACCTTCCAACCTGCTCGACCTGCGCCCACGTGGGAACGTGCACTCGTTGTCCCGGTCTGGCGTACATGGAAGGGAATATGCGTGGGCCATCCACTGCCGATTGTGAGAAATCCTTTCAGCGGACGGGCATCCCCTCGGCGAACATGTTGCTTCGGTCGCGAGGAAGTTCTGCCGCTCCACTGATTCAAATCCAGGCAGCGTCTCTGGCATAGCCCGAACTCCATCAATTCACTTCCACCGTGACCCCAAGGACGCAGTTCTGGTGCACACATTGTGGTGCAGAATTTCCTTCAAAAAAAACTCTCTCTTTTGTGCAAAATCTAGAAAACAAAGGGCCGGAATTTTTCTTGCCTCCTAGATCTATGGTTCTTAAGGTAGTTAGAGGCAAAATATTGGAAACATTGGAGTTATAGCGATGCCGACTTCCAGCCAGCTCCATTATGGGAACTGCCCTAGAAAGCGCAGCGCAGGCTTTCGCTTTTATTGTCAAAGAGCATATATTATCTTCTAGATAATATATTTGTTATCATGTTATCGGTTTTGAAGGCAAGAGGTCAAGGAGAAAGTGGACGGCCTTCCGAGCCGGTTCCAAATTGGGAATCTCGCGCCCACCTCCGCAAAGGGCGCGGAGAAGGGTAGGGCACCCACTTTTTGGGGGAGCGAGAAATATGCGTCGGTTCGCTGTCCTCTCGACTAAACGGCTAGGATAGGCCGTGCCAGCTCCCAAACTTACTGAAACACGCTGTTTCCCGCGCATAAAGAGTTATAATTGCGTGCTCTTTCAAGGAGGCCTTATGAAACGGTCTTCCGGGCCCCGTAAAACAGCCGAGCTTTCCAATTCACTTCATCACCAGCTCAGCATGTACGCTCTTGCAGCAGGTGCGGCGGGAGTAAGTATGTTATCTTTGGCCCAGTCTGCGGAAGCTAGAGTCATTTACACTCCAGCGCACAAGTGGCTTCCAATCAACCGATACTTTTATCTCGATCTCAACCACGATGGCGTAAACGATTTCAGATTCCTCCTAGGGTCCTCCTCAGGGCCTGCCGGCTATTATCGAGCTCTGGCTGTTGAGTGGACTGCGACGTCTCAAGCAGAGAACGCAGTTTACTCGGTCCTGAGTCAGAACCGCCATTGCGTGGCTGCCCTGCCCAAGGGAACAAAGGTTGGACCTAAGAGTCGCGGTCTTCGGTCACAGCTACGAGCTGGTGACCTGTTCTACAAAGTCTTTGGGTCTGACTTTAAACGCTCTTATTGCCGGGTAGCGAAGCAAGCGTATGTTGGTCTGCAATTCGCGATTAAGGGAAAGGTTCACTACGGATGGGCACGGCTCGGATACATCCGTACCGGTCCCCATCCCAAAGCAGAGCTGATCGGCTACGCCTACGAAACGATTCCCAATAAAAGCCCATCATCACTGGAAAGACCAAGGGGCCGGATGACAGCAGCGTCGAACAACGGAATGACCCTGGCTTCGGTGCTTCTCTGATCAGTCCCATTCCCGAGAGTTCGCAACCCGCATCGCTCGGCACACTCGCTCTCGGTGCTCACGGCATCCCGCTGTGCCGGAAAGAGACGCAAGAAGTTATTCGGCAGTGAGAGAGATTCGGTTCATTTCCGCCTGAGGAGGATTTATGGAGAAACCTTCCGGACCCCGCAAGACAGCCGATCTTTCCGGGTCAATCCATCAGCAGCTCAACATGTACGTGCTCGCGGCAAGTGCAGCGGGAGTGGGCGTGCTGGCCTTGGCTCAGCCAGTCGAGGCGAAGATTGTTTACACGCCCGCCCACCGTATCATCGGACCAGACAGCAGGTACTTGCTCGACCTCAACCATGATGGAATAACCGACTTCACCATCGCGAATAGTTATAACTGCCCCGACAGCTGTGTCTCGATTATTGTAGCGAAACCGGCGAACGGGACTCACGGAGTCGAAGGCCCTCTTTCCTCGCAGGGCCACGCTTCCTGGGCTTATGCTCTCAAGGCTGGAGCGATCATTGGCCCAAAGCGCCCATTTTCTGCCAGTGCTCTGGAGTTCGCTGGAAGCGGCGTCTGCCATCCCGCCGGCAGCCATTGGTGTAACCTGAAACGATATCTCGGACTCAGCTTTAAGATTCACGGGCAAACCCACTACGGATGGGCGCGAATAAGCATGGGGAACGCCAAAGGGGGTCGTATAAAAGCTGTCTTGCTTGGCTACGCCTACGAAACCACCGCCGGCAAGGCGATTATTGCAGGTGCGACCAGTGGGCCCGACGACGCCGAACCAGCCGCATCCCTTAAGAAGCCCACCCCCAAACCCGCTACGCTGGGCGCACTGGCAATGGGAGAGGGGGGACTATCGATCTGGCGGCGGAAGGAAACGCAAGAAGTTATTCGACAGTGAACGAGATTTGGTTCATCTCCGCCAGAGGAGGATTTATGAAGAAACCTTTCGCGCCCCGTAAGACAACCAACCTTTCCGAGTCAATCCACAAACGACTCAACATGTATGCACTCGCGGCAGGCGCGGCGGGAGTGGGAGCATTGGCTCTGGCTCAGCCAGCAGAGGCCAGGATTGTCTATACGCGAACCCACCATGTGATTGGGACTAAGCAGAGTTATAAACTTGACCTCAACCACGACGGCGTTACCGACTTCAGCCTCGAGAACACATCTAGTTGTGGGGACTGGTGTGGAGCTAATCTGGTTGCGAGAGCGGTCGCGGGAAACGCAGCGGAAGGGAATAATTACCTTGCATATGCTCTCACACCCGGAGCAAACATTGGTCCGAAGCAGCCGTTCTCGGGCCTGGTGATGGCTCACTATACCAATGGATTTGGCAGCTATAGCGGCCAATGGAGAAATGTCACTAATCGTTATCTAGGATTGAGGTTCCAGATCAAGGGGAAGACGCATTACGGCTGGGCGCGGCTCAATGTCTCCGTTCACAAGCTGAGTATTGTCGCCACGCTGACCGGATACGCGTATGAGACGATTCCCAACAAGTCCATCATCGCGGGTAGGACAAAGGGCCCAGACGACATGGAGCAACCGGATGCAGCTCTCACCACGCCCACTCCGGAACCCGCGACGCTGGGCGCACTGGCCATGGGAGCACGTGGACTGTCGATCTGGCGGCGGGAAGAAACGCAAGAAGTTATTCGGCAGTGAAAGAGATTCGGTTTATTTCCACCTGAGGAGGATTTATGAACAGGCCTTCCGGCCCCCGTAAGACCGCCAACCTCTCCGAGTCCATCCATCAACAGCTCACCATGTATGCGTTAGCGGCAAGCGCGGCGGGCGTTGGAGCGCTGGGCTTAGGACAGACGGCCCAGGCGAAGATTGTTTACACCCCCGCGAATGTGAACATTGTACCGAACGGCGGCCTGGTTCACTTGGATCTTAACCACGATGGAAGTCCCGATTTTGGGCTGAGCAACAAGTTGAGAACCACGAGCGCAAGTGCTGCCACTCTGAAAGTCGTGCAGGAGGCGTCGGCAAACGAAATCTGGGGGAAAGGGCGGCCCTGCTACACGGGGTTCTCGTGTGCTGCCGCGTTGCCCAAAGGTAGGAAGGTTGGACCGAGAGGTCTGTTTCAACAGGATCCGAAGTCAGGTCTGTTCATGGTCGCGCTCCCTCATGAAGGGACCTGGGGGCCATGGCTAAACGTGAAGCAAGCCTACCTCGGCCTCAAGTTTGTCATTAACGGTACGACGCACTTTGGCTGGGCGCGCCTGAAGCTCAGCGTTGAGCGAACGAGCAAGACGATTAAAGCCACTCTGACCGGCTACGCTTACGAGACGATCCCCAACAAGGCGATCATTACAGGTGCGACCAAAGGGCCAGACGATTCCGAACCAACCGCATTTCTTAACCCGCCCACTCCCGAACCCGCCACGTTAGGCGTACTGGCAATGGGGGCGCCCGGACTGTCGATCTGGAGGCGGGAGGAAAATTGAAGACCTAACGTGCCGAGGTCCTGTTTGTCCGCGTGCCCAACGAACAGATGGAAAAGCCTGAAGGCTAGTGACGGTTCTTGGGGGTCTTGAGTTTCAGGCTGACCGCAACCTTTATTACCGCGCCATCTACGGGATCAATCTCGAAAACTGCCTTGCTGGTGTAACGTGGGCTATCCAGGCGGTATGTGAAAACGCTGTACCACTGAGAAATGCTGGTGTCATACGGGACACCGTACTTGGCCTGCACCTGGGCAGCGGTGTAGCTGCGGTCGGTAAATGCAAGCATGAAGTAGGCGTCGGGGTGCTTCTCGCTTCTGACCGCCGCAATTTCGGAGAACGGAAAAGGCTGGCGGGACAGTTGGTAGTCGACGATTGCCGTCTTGTGCTTATGGAAAATTCCTTCCTGAACGATCTGGCCGATCCTCTTGCTCACTTCCTCCTGCGGTAAAGCGCCGTCGGTCTTGGCGGTGCACGCGCTCTTGTCCGGCTTGCACTCCGTCCGAAGCTCGTTGCCGACATAGGCGCGAAACACATTGGAGTTTTCGAGCAATGCCTGGATGCCTTGCTCTCCGGGGAGGGAGGCAGCCGTGAAAAGATGGGGAACGATCTCGCGCCAGTCGAAGTCGTCGGCAGAGAACACAGCCGGGGCAGCGGTGGCGGGGGGATGGTTGCCGTCCGATGCGATCGAGAGCGACGGAGCGAAAACGGAGAGCAACAACGATAGCGCGACCAGGAGAGTTGCTGGTTTTATGTCGGTGGGCAAGGCTGAGATCATAGCCGATGGGCAGAAAAACAGCTAGCCACTCGCAAGTGTCTTGAGGTTTTCGTGCACTACCGTTTGACCCGGAACTTCTTGTTGCTCGTAAACGTGCCGTCCGGCGTGGTCACGGTAACGAAACCGGTGGTGGCTCCGCCGGGAACCGTCGCCGTGAGAAGCGTATCCGACACAACTTTGAACGGTGCGCCGGTCCCGTTGAAGGAAACAGCAGTTGCGCCGGTCAATCCTTGGCCCAGAAACTCGATGGTGTTTCCTACCTTTCCGGAGTAAGGCAGCAGAGTGACGAATGGCCCCAGGCCTACGTTCAAGCTGTAAAACACGCCGCAAGGTATGGAACCGCAATGCGTACCTGTGCCGCCAAGCGCGGTTTCGCCGTAGAGAAGGCCGTTGGTGTGTTGCATGAGTGTGATCTGAGGGTACGCACCGGTCGTATTATCAAAGTTGTGGAGGACAGTAAAGGTCCGTTTCGGGCTGAGTCGGAAGATGGTGCCAGAGCCGAACGTTCCACCGGCGCTGGCTGTGCCGTAGAAGTTCCCATCGGTTGCCTGTACCAGACCGGAGTAGGGGTTATCCCCATCGGTGGTTCCGTTCAACCTGTGGAGAACGGTGAGGCTGCCGGCCGGGGTGATCTTGAACACGACGCCCCGAATTTGCCCATCCCTCCCAGCGACAGTGGTGCCGTAAAAGTTCCCATCACTTCCCTGGACTAAGGGTCCGACCGGATCTTTTCCGTCGGAGTAGGGATCGAAATTGTGCAGAACCGTGTACTTGCCTGCAGTTGTGAGCTTGAAAACCACTCCGGCGTTATACGTGCCTCCACCAACCGTTGTTCCGTAGAGATTGCCGTCGGTTCCCTCAACCACTGGGCCTGGCGGAACCGCACCCTCTTTAGATTGAAACTGATGAAGCGTCGTGAACTGGCCGGAGCGTGTCAGCTTGTATACTGTCCCACAACCCCCGCCGCCATTGCAGGTTTTGTGACCTCCATAAGGGGTAGTTCCGTAGAAGCTACCATCGGCACCTTGGATTGGCGGTGCTGAGGGGAAGGACCCATTGCTACCTCCGGTGAAGTTATACAGCACAGTAACTTTCCCGCTGGGCGTAGTGTTGAATATCGTCCCCGCGTTGGATGGACCTCCTGCCGCAGTAGTGCCGTAAAATTTGCCATCAGTAGCCAGGGTCAGGCCGCTATTGGGTAACTCGCCGAGGGTTCCATCGAAGTCATACAGTACGGTAAGTGTTGCAGCAGGCGTGATATCGAAGACCGTTCCCAAACCATGCGCTCCACCAGAAAAAGTTGTGCTGTATAAGGAGCCGTCACGGCCTTGAGCGATAACGTCCGACAATTGAGGATTCAGTGGATCCCCAATATTAGTGCCAAAATTGTAAAGCACAGTGTAGGTTTGCGCGGTTGCGGCTGCGGCCACTAGCAGGAGCGTTGTGATTACGAGAACCGCGCCCGCGCGAAATAGCTGTGCTCGACTAAGAGTGATTGCTTTCTTGTATTTCATTCTCGCCTCCCCGCCACGTTTTGCATCCTGGGCATCGGGCCGTTGGAAGAGCGACATCACGACAGCAATCGCTTTGGCGAAATTAGTTGCTTTCGAGTGCAACTCCGTCTGATTCCTTGCGCCGCCAGATCGACAATCCGGGCGCTCCCACCGCCAACATGCCCAAGGTCGCCGGTTCGGGCATGCGGGGGTTGAGGGCTGCGGTTGGTTCGGTGTCACCTAGTCCCTTGGTCGCGCCTGCGTCGATCGCCTTACCAGGAATGGTTTCGTAGGCGTAGCCCGTCAGTTCAGCCACGGTCTGATGATATGTCTGGGTAGCAAATCGCGCCCATCCGTAGTGAACCTTGCCATTCACTGAGAATTTCAATCCCAGGTAGGCGCGTTTTCCGAAAGCCCACGGACAAGAGGAGACAACAGTGGAATGTGACGAAAGACCGCGGAACATTTGCAGAGAGCCCTGTCGAAACGGAGCTTTGGGTCCAATTCGAATTCCACTAGGTATAGCTTCCGCGCATGAAGGATTTGTGCCAAATGCCCAAATCTGGTTGTTTTGTCGTACCCCATCGACCTTCAGGGAGCGCTGCCAAAAGGTGTTCGTACTCATGCGTTGGGTGCTAAACGATAGTGAGAGCTTGAAGTCATTGATACCGTCATGGTTGAGATCGAGATAGAAGAGTTTGTGATTGGGAAGGAGTTTGTGCGCCGGGGTGTAAATAATCTTGGATTGGGCCAGTTGCCCCATTGAGAGCACGGCTACTGCCGCCGCGGTCGCGGAAGCAGCGTAGGCGAGCAGTTGTTTTTCCATGCTGGCGCTGACCTGAGCGGCATCGCGAATCTTTTTGGGGTTGTTGGCTCGCATTGCTGATCGGTTCATACAACACCTCCTTCATCTACATAAAGCGGACAAACCGTTCAAGCTGGGTCAATTGACAGGCTCAATCTTCTCGTCGCCAGATGGCGAGTCCCGGGGTTCCGAGCGCCAATGCGCTTAGGGTAGCCGGTTCGGGAGCGGACGTCTTCAGCGCTGCGGGAGCCGGTTGTTCAGCGTCCTCGGGGCCTTTAGTCGCGCCCGTGAGGATCGCCTTGTTGGGGATCGTTTCGTAGGCGTAGCCCGTGAGAACAGCGTTTCGCGCAAACGCGTTCACCTTCAGACGTGCCCAACCAAAGTGAATCTTCCCATTGATTATGAATTTCAGCCCTAAATATCGATGCTGGACATCGAACCAGCGGCCTCCGCAGCTTGTGGAGCGAAACCCGGTCGCGCAACTGACCATTACGCGACCTCCGGCAGTAAACTTCGATTTGGGCCCGACATGCGCACCTGGTTGAAGCGCATAGGCAAACTTTGAGTCTCCTACTATCTGGTTCTGTTGACTCTCTGCCTTCGGAGGAATGACATCGAAGAAATGGAAAAACGTCTTGGGTTCGTGGTACCCGATCCTAGGCCTACGCGCCCGATCAACCGCCAGGGTGCAGGCTGTGGTAGAACCGTCACCTCCGGCGATGTTGCAAAAGGCAAAATCGGGTATTCCGTCGTGGTTGAGGTCAAGCGGGGTAACACCGAAGCCGAGAGTCTCATGCGCAGGGGTATAGACGATTTTAGCTTCGGCTCCTGGCGGCAACGCCAGAGCCCCCGCTCCAATAGCGCCGGCTGCCACCGCGTACGCCAATAACTTATGCTCCAGGCTCGCGCTGACCGGAGCGGCTTCCGGGCGCTTTTTGAGATTGTTGGGTTGCGCTGCTGATGGGCCCATACGGCACCTCCTTCATCTATCTAGACAAAGCGAAAAAACCGGGGAAATTGGGTCACCAAAACAGAAAATGCTCCATGGCTAAGGCCTTTTGGAATTGGGCCCCTGCGTTCAGTTAGCGAAA